>Ga0315330_10000940_pt1 | contig 19122 bp, 9 predicted proteins | sample M140m34915metaG_FD_203453 | JGI IMG/M metagenome (GOLD analysis project Ga0315330, IMG submission 203453) | Ammonia-oxidizing marine archaeal communities from Monterey Bay, California, United States - M1 40m 34915 | ecosystem: Environmental > Aquatic > Marine > Intertidal zone | place: USA...
GCGCGCCGGCGCGCCGGCGCGGGGGGCCGACCCTTCGTGCAGTTGCCACGCGCAAGCGGCTGGCCGTTGCGCGCACCGGTGAGCTCGCGACGCTACAAATGAATGCCTTCCACTGCCGCATGGACGAGATCAGCCCCGAATGCCTCAAGCTGGGACTCGAGCTGACGCGCGCGCTCAGGCGCAAGGCGCCAGGCGGTCGCGCTTCGGAGACGGCCAAAACCGCGGCGCGGCGCCGCGGCGCCGTGGAAAGCTGGGTGTGGGCGCGGGCCCCCGAGACGCGGCCGACGCCGACGCCCGACGGGCCCATCGAAGACTGGATCGGTCGGTACTTTTTCGACTGGATACGCCTGGACCTCGCAACACGCGAAAGCGTTCCGTTGTGGTTCTTCCGCAACACGCGGCCTGCGGACGAGTCCGACCCGTTTTGGCAGCAGCTCCAGGGCGAGCGGGGTCCGGTCCGCGAAGGGCGCGCGCGCGTGTTCATCGAGCTCCTGCGCATTGCCGACGGCTCAAGGACGTACGAGGACGCCAAGGAGGTGTACGACGAGACGTTCCACCCGCAACCGCGGTCGCCGCACGTGGAACCGGAGGACCTCGACGACTCCTTCCACACGGACGATCAGATTCCGTGGTCCGGAGCCCTGCCCGAGCCGGAGCACACCCTCATGAAGGAGAAACTGGCGGCGGAGCGTAGTGGGGCGGTCGCGTAGAGCGTTTGTTACAACTACCCAATTCGGTCCACACCCTAACGCGAGGCCGCTCCCACCGGTACGAGGACCACGAGGGACGCCGCGGCGTCGACGAGGTGCGTGTGCTTGGCCAGCGTGTTGCTCGCCTTTAGCCCTGCGAGCGTCTCCTTGAGCACGCGCGCTCGGAAGACCGGCGCCGACTCCCGCTTGCCCTGGGCGCGCTTCATGCGCGCGACGTTCTCCTCGGCCATGACCATCTGCACGACGGTCGTGACATTGTGCCGATCGATGGGCGTGCACGCCTCGGGCGGGACCACGGACTCGATGTCTTCGCCGTCGTACTCGACGACCGCGCCGCGGATGTGCACGCCAGCCAGGTTGCCCTCGGCCGGCCTGGCCAGCACCACGCCAACGGCGAGCAGTCCGGGCGGATTGGTGTAGTTGACCAGGACGCGGTCGTTGGCCACGGCCGGGACGAGGCTCAGGATGCCCGTGTACGCCAGGTTGCGAATGGCGCGCTGCGCGTGCGCCAGCTCGGCCTGCGCGGCCTTGGACGACGCGGGCGACGCGGGCGACGCGGGAGACGCGGGCGGCGCGGGCGGCGTGGGCGAGCGGGCCTTCTTCGCCACCACGAGCAGCTGCTCGAGCTCGGCGATCCGCCGCTTCGCGCCGCCCAGCTCCGACACCGCGGCGTGGAGCTGAGCGCGCACGTCGTCGCGCTCGCGCGTGATCGTGTCCACGTCGGCCATCACCGACTGCAGCCGGCCGACGACGTTCGGCCCGCCGCCATTGGCGGGCCGCAGGACGAGCGCCGACGACTCGTCGAGCCCGCGCGTCGGGATCGGCCGCGCGATCGTCGTGTAGGCCGAGACCATCGCGACCGCCTCTTCGTCCATCTCCGATGTGGACAGGTCGAGCGCGGTGGTGCACGCCACGGCCTTGGCGGCGAGGTCGGCCAGCCGGTCGGCGCGATCGACGCGGCCGTTCATGCCGTGCGCGTGCGTGCGTCTTTGACTGCGCGTGCGCGCGAGCGGCAGTCGCGGCGGATTCTTTAGTGCAGTATTGCCGTATGATTACCGTATTACCGTACTACTGCCCACGCACACGCGCGCTAGTGGGTCGCGTTCGGCGTCGCGACGACGACGTCCGTCGCGGGCACGCCGAGGACGGCCGCGAGCGTCGGGGTGAGCGGCGGCGAGGTGGGGATCGGTATCGGGGTCGGGGTCGGACTCGGCGGCGGCGGCGGGTGCGGCGACTCGCGCGGCGGCGGCGGCGGCGGGCTCGGCGCCGGGCTCGGCGGCGACTCGGGCGGCGGCAGCAAGGACGGCGGCGGCGGTGGCGGCGGCGGCGGCGGCGGGCTCCGCCGCGCCGGCGGCCGCGACGACGGCCGCGCCGCCGCCGCCGCCTTGACCGCCTCGACGCGCTGCGCCCACAGGCGGCCGGGCCTCGGCGGTGGCGGCGGCAGACCCCGCGCCTTGTGGGCGTCGCCAAAGCCGGCTACGCCCACCACCTTGGAGCGGTGCTCGTCCCACCAGCGCGCGCCGCCGACGAGCGCGGCGACCAAGAGCGCCGCGGCGACCGTCAGCACGAGGCACACGCACAGCGTGCAGCGGCCGGGGCTCGGACCCGCCAGCCTGCAGCCGCAGCCGCAGCGCTCGAGCAGCGTGCTCGGAAGGCGCGCCTCCTCGTGCTCGTCTTCGCTGCCGCCGCCGTTGGTCGAAGTGGACGAGCCGAGGCGCGCGTACTGGCCGCGCGAGCCGCCAAGGCCTACGGTCTGCACGGCCGAGCGCAGGTTGAGCCGGCCCAAGTCAATCCCGGCGGTCTGCGTGCAGGGGCCCCGGCCCCGGCCCCAGCCCCGGCCCGCCGCCGCCTGCGCGCGGTGCGTCTCGAGGAGCGCCGCCTCCTCGACGGACCGACTGCCGCTGCCGCTGCCGAGCACGGTGCGGATGTTGAAGTTGAGGCGCGTCGGCATTGCGGGCGCGGACGCGGACGCGGACGCGCGCGATCGACGGCGGTCGGTTATACAAAACATTCACGGTGCGGTGGATTATGTAACGCGGTCGTACTAGCGCGGCGCGGGGCGATCTACGCTCTCAGCCCATGGCGGCGACGGGCGGCGCCGACGGCGGCGCGCAGTTCTCGTCGGCGCCGATGCCCTCGCCGGCCGCGTTGAGCGCGACGATCGCGATGATGAAGCCCATGAGGTTCTTGCTGACCATGTCGAGGACGTTGTACCACGCATTCTTGAGCTGGTCGCGCTTGACGCACTCGTCGCAGTCCGCCACGCTCGTCGGCGCGCCGGCGGCAGCGACGGGCGGCCGCACCAGGAAGAGCGCCACGACGCCGTAGCCGGCCCACAGGATCCACGTCAGGATGAGCAGCCACAGCCCCTCCTCCGTCTCCCACTCGAGCCGCTCGATGCAGAGCATGAGCACAAAGGGTATGCAGAGCGGCACGAACCCGAGCGCCATGAAGAGCGCGCGGTCGCGCTCCGGCCGCGACCGCCAGAACCGGCCGCTCTCGACGAGCCAGCCGAAGACGAGCATCGCCCAGTCGCTGAGGACGAGCACCAGAAAGACCCACCAGTACTCGCTCGCGACGTCGGCGCTTCGCGTGCACGGGTTGGCAAAGTAGGCGAGCGCGAGGAAGATCGAGCAGAGCATCACCGGCGTCGTGAACACCCAGTCGATGTAGCGCGCCGACACGCCCGTGGACTTGCCCTGGAACTGGTAGCGTATGCCGATCGCCGTGTACCACACGAACTCGACGATTTGCACGATCAGCTCCAGCCAGAGGATGACGCGCAGCAGCTCGGTCGCCGGGAAGCAGAGCGCGACAACCGAGAGGATGAGCACGGCCACCTGCACGAACCACGAGAGGGCGAAGGTCGTATCCTGGAACTGCGGATACGTACAGCACAGCCAGCGCTCGGAGTCGATACGCTCGCGCTGCATGGCGACGGCCGCGCGTCCCACTCGACCGCCGCGCGCAGCGGGGTTATCTGGCGGAAACCGCGCCCACGCGCGCGCCCACGCGCCCACGCGCCCTCCCACGCCGCTGGGGGCGCTTCCGCGAGCGCCGCTAACCCGCGAGCGAACGCTGTGCGCGTGCGGCCGAGCGTCGCCCCTTGCTCGCGCCCGCCGCCGCCCCCGACTCCCGATGGCGCTGACCAACCCCGACCAGGTCAACGCGTGCATCCCCAAGAGCGACCCGCCCAAGGCGTACGTGCTCGCCTTCTCCAAGGGCCAGTACTACGTGCCCGCGCACGCCGTGCTCTCCTACCCGAAGCGAGCCAACATCGTGCCCGACGGCAGCAAGCTGGGCGAGATCCTCTTCACCAAGGCGCCCCAGGCCTGGTCGCCCTACTGCCACCCCGACACGCTGATGCACATCAAGGGTCAGGACGGCTCGACGTGCGTCTACACGACGTTCGCCGTCGAGGGCCACGAGAACGAGCGCCGCTTCCTGCGCTTCATCTCGGGCTCGATCGCCGCCAAGAACTTCCCCGAGTGGAAGAAGACCCTCGACGAGGAGATGTCGCGCACGCCGCCGACCTACCCGCCCCCGACCAACGACCGCCAGCGCACGCGGCTCGCGGTCCTCGACTGGGAGAAGGAGAAGAACTGTCCCGACAAGGCGCAGCTCAACCCGGAGATGAACGGCTGGACGCCGCTCGGCAAGAACGGCGCCGAGGAGCACCTCAAGTCGTGCCGCATCGACCCCGAGACCAAGAAGCGGCCCAAGGGCTCGAGCAGCAAGGCGAAGCGCGAGCGCGACGACGACGACGGCTCCGACGTCGTCAAGTTCTACAAGGTCATCAGGGACGTCGGGCCCAAGGGCACGTACTCGATCCACGAGGCCGACGGCTTCATCCACTTCGTGCAGTTCGAGTACGCCGCGGCGGACGGCGCGAAGGACGGCGCCGGGCCGGGCGGCGACGACGACATCTGAGCCGCCGCGCGTGGGTGTGCGTGCGTGCGTGTGTGTGTCCGCGTGTCAGATAACTAGAGCGGGCCCGATGGCTCTGATGGGAACGGCGTCGCGCCGTGCGCACTAACGACACGAGCATGGACGACGCTGACGCGCACCTGAACCGGGTGGAGCTGGCGACGCGGCTCAACGCGGATTCCATCCGGGAACTCCAGCACCAGCTCGGGGTCGTATCGCAACAGGTCCAACAGCTCGTGCAGATCCGCGCCGATGCGCAGGCGCGCGCCGCAAGGCAGGCCGCGTATGTCGCCACGCTTCCGTCTCGGCGCGGTGGCGATCCCGATTCCGATTGGTCCGACGATGACATGTCGTATCGGCCCATACGCACGCTCGCAACGACGAGCGTCGTCGACCAAGTGTTCGCGGCACACGTCCGCGGTTAACACCCATGCGTTTTGTATGCGAGTGTATGCGGTTTTGTATGCGGGAATTGATGCGGTGGATTCGGGCCGCATCAGCCGCCCGCGCCGAGGCGAAAGCTATGCGCAGTGCAAATGCGCATACGAGTACGAATGGAGTAGTGCATCCGGCAGGAGCCAAAGCCGGGTTCTCTTTTGAAATACCCCTGTGCCGGATGCACTACTCCATTCGTATGCGCGCATAGCTTTCCGCATACAAAAAAGTGTGTCCGCGGTTAACTACCGCGCAAAGTTTGCGCGGTCGTGAATCGGATGCACTACTCCATTCGTACTCGTATGCGCATTTGCACTGCGCATAGCTTTTGCCTCGGCGCGGGCGGCTGATGCGGCCCGAATCCACCGCATCACTTTCCGCATACGAGCCCGCATACACTCGCATACAAAACCGCGGGTGTTAACTGCGGACACTACTCCCCCTCGACCACGCTCGTGGGCCCGATCGGCGCAAAGTCGAAGCCGTAGATGGCCCACGGGCCGGCAATCTCGAAAAAGGCCGCCTCGCCCGCGAGGAGCGCCTCGATCCGCGCGTCGACGACGGGCGCGCACGGCGGCGCGCAGTCGTCGGCCGCGGGGCACCGGTCCGGGCACGGCGCCGCGTCGCGCTCGAGCGCGAGCGCGAGCTCGCGCTGCTCGGCAACGGACCGCCGCGGCGGGTGCGGCCCGCGACCGTGCACCGAGCGACGCCACTGCACGGGCGTGAGCGGCACGGTGGCGAGCAGCGCCTCGAGGCGCACGGCGTGCCCCTCGGCGAGGGGCACGCCGACGATGTCGGCGAAGCGGCGCACGTAGTCGTGGTAGCCGGCGCGCCAGCCGCCCGCGCGGCGCGAGTCGGGCGAAAAGAGCGCCGGCGGGTACGGTGGGTAGGGCGGCGCGGTGCGCACGGCCTCGTTGAGCGCCGCGAGCTCCATGCGCGGGTCCGTCTGCGGGCCGAGCCGCTGCGCGTACGGCAGCGCGTCGGACAGCACGCGCTCGTCCTCGGCGATGCGTCCCGCGGCGGCCTTCCACGCGGCCTCGGCCTCGACGCGCCGCGCTTCGGCGCTGGCGCTGGCGCTGACGATCTGCTCGAGCAGATCGTCGAGCGTGCACTGGCCGACGGTCTTGCTGAGCACGAAGACCGACGGCGCCGCCTTGTCCGACCTGGCCACCCCCCGCGGCGGCAGGCAGGCGCGCCCGGTCGCGCTCTCGCTCTCGATTGTCGCGCTCGCGTCGGCGGCCTCGAGCACCGCCGCCGCGACGCCGTCCGCTCCGGACGCCGACGCGGCGAGCCGCGGCCGCGAGCTGCGGCCGCGGCCGCGGCCCGCGACGAGCTCCGGCTCCGCCTCCGGCCGCCCCGCCTGCAGCGGTGGATCGAAGACTTCGTCGTCGTCCGCCGCGCCGGCGCCCAGGTCGAGGATCGGCTGCTGCGGCACCGCGCCCACGCCCACGCCCACGCCCACGCCCGCGCCATCGTCCGCGTCCGCGTCCGCGCCCGCGTCCGCGGCCGGCCCGAGGCTGGCGTCCACGTTGGCCTCCGCCTCGCGCAGGTCCGACACCAGCCCGTAGTCGACCACAAACTCCTCGGCGAACTCCACCATGCGCTCCTCCAGCGACTCTTGGTGCGCGCGCGCCTCGCGCGCGCCGCTGACCATCGCCGCGAGCTGGTTGCCCTGCGGCTGGTACTGCGGCTGCTGCGCCTCGTTGAGGGCGCTCTGCTGCGCGTACTCGGCGTAGACCCCCTGCAGCCACGCGTCGTCCTCGGCGAACTCGGTGTCCTCCCAGTCGTTGGCCGGGTCGATGCGCGCGTCGGCGGTCAGCGGTCGGAGGCCCTTTCGCCACCACCGCGGCCGCGGGATCGGCTTGCACCCGGGCGTCTGCGCCGGGTCGAAGCGTGCCGCGTACTTTGTGCGGAGCCGGCGCAGCGCGTCGCTGGCGGTCGGGTAGGGGCCCGGGTCGGCGAGCTCTTCGGCGCTCGCGCTCGTGGCCTCGTTCCATGCGCGGACCATCTGCCGGTGCTCGACGCTGCACAGCTCCTTCATCCACTTGAGCCACTCGCGGCGTACGGGTAGGTGCTCCAGGTACTGCCGCTCGTACTCCCGCCGCTTCGCGTCGCGCTCTTCCGTGCGCACGCGGGAGTTCATCTCCTGCAGCGTGCGCAGCGCCGTGCTTTTGGCCACCCGCTGCTCCGTCCGCGCCTCGGCCGCGGCCGCGGCCGCGTCCCGCTCCGCGTCGGGGTTGGGGTAGTTGGGGTTTGCCGCGCCGTCGGCCTCTCGGAAGAGCAGGTAGAGGCTGCGCTCGATGTCGTGCTCCACTCGCTTCTCGCGCGCGCGGCGCGCCGCCCCGAGCCGTTGGCGCTGCCCCTTGGCCTGCCGAGCCCACGCCCTGCGCTGGTCGGGCGAGTAGCGCTGGATCGTTCCGAGCTGGCGCTTCGCGTCGTCCATGCGCGCAAGCGAGCGGCGCGCGACTTCGAGCGCCTCCACGATTTCGTAGACGCCCAGCCGGGCGTCGGCGGCGAGGCGCCTGCGCGTGTCCATGTCGTAGTTTGCAATCTGCTGCAGCGTGTCCGCGTTCTCCCACTCCTCCTCCGCGTTCTTGAGCTCGGTTCGGATGCGGTCCGTCGCCTCCGTGCCGCCCGGTATGGCCATGTCGATGTAGTCGTTCGTGCCGTACTGCGTCACGCCTCGGCGCTCCAGCAGCTGCGCGCGCGCGCCGCCACCGTCGCCTTCGTTGAGCGCGCCCACCTCCGCATCGCTCAGCTTGAAGACGTTCTGCAGCAGCCGCGCCTGGCGCAGGCGCACCTGCGCGAGCGCCCGCTCGTACCTGGCGTGCAGCAGGCGCAGGTCCGAGTGGAGGCGGGCCATCTCGGTCCGCACGACGGCCTCGCTCTCGTCGGCCTCCTGCTGCTGCGCGGCCTCGCGCCGAGCGGCGCCCAGGTCGCTCCCCGCGACGACCGCCAAGGCGCGCTGCATCGACGCGGCCGCGCGGCTTCCGACGGCGGAAAACTGAAACCGCGTCGCGTCGAAGGCGACCCTGGCCGTCTCGGCGTCGGTGTCGACGCCGTTGAGCGCGTCCAAGATCCGCTGCCCGAGCTCGTCGCCCATGGCGAGCAGGTTGCAGAGCTGCGAGACCGCCTCGAGCGACGCGCCGAGCGCCTGCTCCGAGTCGTCGCCGACGAAGCGGTCGACGAGCTGGCCCGGCGCAAACGGGCGGCGCGGCCGGCGCAGCCACGACTGGGCGAGCTTGGAGTCGACGACGATCAGCTGGTCGTGGTACTCGAGGTTGGGCGCGCGCGCTGGGTTTTCGGTACCGCCCTCGAAGACGTAGAGCAGCTGCCGCAGCACGTCGAGGTCGGCGTGCGGGCCTTGGATCAGCTGGTTCCTCGCGGTCTCGGCAAAGGCGACCGGGTCGTCGAGCTGCGCGACGGGCATGCGCGTCGTGCGCACGCGGCGCGGCGTGCGCCGGTAGGCGCTGCTCTCCAGCGTGACTTGGCCGAGCTCCATCGGGAGCTGCGGCGGCGGCCGCCCGCTGCGCCGCGCCGCGGCGTAGGCCCGGCTCTCCGCGTCGGTCGCAAAGTAGAACAGGTGGCGGACGAGCATCTGCCGGTCGAGAAACTGGCCACGGCCCTGCGCGTCGGTCTGGTACGTGTTCAGCGTCTTCCGCACCAGCTTCTTCATCACGACGCTGGTGCACGCATCGAGAAAGGCCGAGAGCACGGGCGCCCACTTCCAGCTGAGGAGCGGCTCGGCAATCTCGGCGACGTGGGTCGGATTCGCCTCGGGGTCGTACGCCAGCAGCTGCGAGACGAACGCGTAGGCGACGCGCGCGCCGAAGCTGCCGTCCGCTCCGCCCTCCGCATCGGCGTCCGGCGCCGGCGTCGTCGCCTCCGCATCGAGCGCGCTGCCGACCGCGTTGGACGGGTCCCTCGCGTCGCTCTCGTTGCGCGTGCCGTAGCGCCGCTTCGTGTAGAGCGTCCGTCCCTCCGCGAGGGCGTCGGGATCGGGAGCGGGCGACCGCTCCGCGTTGAGCGCCTTGGCCGCCGCCTTGCGCACCCGGTCCCGGTACTCGCCCGGGATCTGCAGGAACACCGCCTTGAGCAGCTGGACGTACCGCGGCGCGGCCCCGCGGAAGAGCGCGTCCACCTTGTCGCGGCCGGGCCAGGAGGCGAAGGTGTCGGTCTCGATGGCGGTGAGCAGCGCCTCGTAGTGCGGGTGGCCCGCGCAGCGGCGCTGCCGCAGCGACAGCCGCGTCGGGGCGGGCTGGCTGCTGAGTGCGTTGTAGTGGTCCAGCGTCTTGCGGGCAATCTCGTTGAGCGCGTGGTTGGTCCAGCGGATCTCGTACGCGTTCGTCGCAAAGTCGGAGAGCCGCAGCAGCTCTTCGAGGATGCGGTAGTTGTCAAAGCCCGCCGGGTCGTCCGGCGCCGGGCTGACGCGGTCGCGCACGCACGCCGGCAGCGGCGCCGGCGGGCTCGCCCGTCCCTCCTGCACAAACTGCGCCGCGAACCAGCACAGGTGCACCGTGCTGTAGCGCACCGCGTGCTGCAGCTGCCGCAGGTCGGAGTCGATCGCCGCCGTGTGGGCCACCAGGTCGCGCATCGCGTTCCCAAAGTTGTAGGTCCGCTCCCAGAGCGCCATCTTCTTCTCAAAGTTTGCGCGCGTCTCGTCCGCCTCGCTGCCCGCCGGCGCGCCCCAGAGCTTGCGATCGCGAAACCACGAGGCGCGCATGCGCTCGCGCGGGCGCGTGCAGCAGCGCACCTCCGCCTCGCCGGCGTACTCGGGAGGCGGCGCGTCGAACGTCTCCCACGTGCCCTCGGCGCGCTCGGGAAGCGCCTTCGCGGGCTCGATGTACTCGGAGTTGGGGCGCAGCACGTACGCCTGCTCGTCGCCCACCTGGTAGGGCAGCAGCTCGTACGCGTCGCAATGCCGCCAGTAGTTGGGGTATTTGCTCATCAGCGCGTGCCAATCCCGATCGCCCGCGCGCATCGCCGCCTGAACGTCGTCAAAGTCGAGGAGCAGCACGTACGTCGGCGCCACGAGCGAGCGCGGGCCGGCGTCGGCGCGCTGCTCGGCCGCCGCGTCGCGCGTCGCGCTCATGAGCGGGCTCGGGGCGTCCGCGCTGGGCGGGACGTAGCCCTCCATCCCCTCGGCGAGCACGCCCTGCCCGCGCCAGCCAAAGCTGACGTCGGGCGTGCTGCGCCCGTCGTAGTCCTGCATGCGCTCGAAGAGCGACCGGCGCGTCGAGCGCTGCAGCCGGTTGGGGCAGATCGAGAGCGGCGTCGGCGCGGCGAGCAGCTCCGACTGGTGCGGCAGCCGCGTCGCGTCCAGGTCGGGCCGACCCGGCACCGCCGCCGCCGCCGCCGCCGTCGCCGCCTCCGTCTCCGGAATGGTCATGAGCGCCATCGGCGCGTCGCGCTGCGGGTTTTGGTAGTAGGGGATCCGCGCCGGCATGCGGTACTGCGGTCGCGGCTCGGCCTGCCCGGGCGCGCCGCCCCGGTAGGTCGCGGGCGGGACGTTCCACGCCTCCCACAGGATCTTGGCCGTAGCCGAGCCCACCGCCGCCGGACAGCCGGGCTTGAGCCCCTGCGCCCGCTCCTCGAAGCGCCCGATGCGCGCCGCGTCGAGCCGCTGCCGCTGGTGCAGCGCGACGGTGGGCGTCGCGTTGGCGCCCGCGCTCGCGTACGCGTCCCGCTCGACCGCGCCGAGGCTGGCGGTCAGCGTGCGCGCCTTGTCGAGCGGCCCGCCACGCCGGTCGCTGCCCGGCAGGCCGTAGGCGGTGTTCCGGTCAAACTGGAGCGTGTGGAGCGACGCCCGCGCTTCGGACGTGAGGTTCTCGCGCTGCCGCACCGCGTCGTGCTCGCGCATCTCCTCCTTGAACCAGTGCGGCTCGCCCCAGCGCGCGCGCGAGGCCTTCCACTCGTCGGCGCCCTTGCCGTCCGGCAGCGGCTCCTCCGGGTTCCGCAGGTACTCGTGCACGCCGCGCACCATGTTCACGTCGGCGAGCGAGTAGACGCTCGCGTCCTTTGGCATCGGGAACATCGAATCGACGCCGCCCTCGCCGGGACCGGTGCCAGTGTCCATGCGCGCCGCCACGTAGAGCCCGCCGGGCCGGTTGCACGTGGGTGCGAGCCGGCCCGTGCCGTCGGCGGTGGGGTACTTGTCGAGCTGAGGCTGGGCCTCGCGCACGAAGCGGTCGAGCGCCTGCTCGAGCGTCTTCGGCGCTGCGAAGCCAAACTGGGCGTCGACCGTCGCGAGGAGCGCGCTCAGCTGCGCCTGGTCGGCCATCTCCTCGGGGTCGGCCAGGATCGGGTGCAGACGCTCCAGCTCGGCACGCTCGGCGTCGGTGAACGCCTGGCTGCCCCACTGCATGCGCTCGCCTTGCAGCGCGCGCTCCACCTCGTTCGCGCGGAGCCGAATGCGCCGCCAGTTGCTGCCGTGGTCGCGGCGCATGGTCACCTCCGGGTACAGCGGCCCCACGTCGCGGCGGAGGCGCGGGTGGACCACCGGCGGCGCGAAGCGGCCGCGCGTCGTCGGCGCGTCGCCGAGCGCGCGCGCCGGGACCATTGCGCTGACCGCGCGCTCGGCGCCCGCTTCGTCCGCGTCGTCCTCGACGTCGTCGGGCGAGCGGAAGCGGCTCAGGTGCGTGTTCGTGGTCAGCGTCCATGGGAAGGAGAGCTTCAGGTACTCGCCCTCGAGCGCCGCGTCCGTGGCGGCGTCGGCCGCGGCGGCGGCCGTCGTGGGCACGACGTAGTCCGCGACCGGCAGCGTCGCGCACGTGCGCAGCGGCAGCGGCGCGAAGCAGACTTGGCTGTGCACCTCCGAGTAGAGCCGGTTTTGCTCGCCGGCGCGGAGAATCTCCGCGCGCGTCTCCTTGTTCCCGAGGCGCGCGGCGTTCGCCGAACCGGTGACGCGGCTTCCGTAGGTCGCGCAGAGGCGCACGTCCACGAGCTGCGACGCCGTCGCGTCGTCGCCCAGCGCGCCCGTGCGCACGAGCGGCTCGCCGTAAAAGTGGCGGTGCCACGGCGGCAGCCCGGCCCCGGGCAGCGGTCGCCGGATCGTCTCGACGAGCTGCGCGTACGCGTCGCCCGGCACGCCGGTCGCGTTGATGTGCCAGCAGTCGGAGGCGCGCGACCTGCTGCTGTCGAAGACGAGCTGGTTTTCGTTGTCGTCGACCCGCCGGAAGAGCACGAGCGCGTTCGGCGCGAGCGGCGTGCCGCCGGCGCCGGGCTCGCGCGCCTGCCACACGACGCAAAACCGCGGCCCGCGCACGGCGTCGGTCGCCACGCCGATGCTCCACGCGCTGTGGCCCTCGCGCCGCGCAGTCTCGACCGCCGTCTTGAACATCGCCTCCGGACGCTGCTGCCACAGCCGCGGCAGCAGCCGCTCGAGGCGGTTGGGCGTGTCGGGGTCGTTGAAGGGGATCTCCGTCACAAAGGGCCGCGGCGCGAGCGCCGCGACCAGGCCGCGCACCGGGTCGCCGTCGGCCGCGCCGGCCACGCCGGCCGCGCCGGCCGCGCCTTCCGCAAACGCCTCGTCGCGCACCTCCACGCCGAGGTGGTTGACCGGAACGGGCGTCATCAGCGGCAGCGCGAGCGACGAGCCCTCGACGTAGCGCACCTCGCTCCGCCCGCGCGCGCGCGACAGGTTGTCCCGGGCGCGCACGTGCGGGAGCAGGCTCGCCGGCTCGACCATGCCGGCGTTCTTGAGCCAGCGCGCCCACTGCCACTCCCAGTGGTGCTCGTTGAGCCGGATGGGCCGCACCACCAAGTGGACGGTGTCGGTCGCGTGCACGACGAGACGGCGGGTGGGCACCATCACGTACGAGCCGTCGACGTTGCGCAGAAAGCGGCCGTTGGCCGCCGCCTTGATCCTGCGCAGCGACCCGTGCGCGGGTCCGTGCAGCTCGTCGGCCGGTATGGCCTGCTCGAGCCGCGCTCCGGTCGCCGGGTCGAGCCGCGGCAGCCCGAACTCGTCGCGCTGCAGTCGTCGCCCGCCACCCGCCGGCTGCACGCCGGCCACGTAGCTGGCCACCGCCGAGGACATGGTCCCTTCGAGCGCCCGCCGCCGCCGCACGTCCATCCCCGAGCGGCGCATCTGCGCATCGTACGCGTCGCGCGCCGGCACCGGCATGCGCACCGGGTAAAAGGGGCACGCCGTGTAGTGGCCGCCCTCGGGCGGCGGCTGCGCAAACTGCGCCGTCCAGTCCCGGGCCAGCAGCAAGATGGTGCGCGCGTCGACGTAGAGCACGAGCGCGTCGCCCGTGTCGCCCGTGTCGTCCTCGTCGTCGGCGTCGGCCTCCGCGCGGTAGGCCCAGAGGATCTGGCTGGCGTCGCGCCACTCGGCGTTTGGCGGCGGCGGCGGCTCCGCCTGCGCAGGCTCGACCGTTCCCTCCGGAAGCGCAACTCCGGCGTGCGCCACGATGCTCCGCGCCTGGTCGTAGAGCGCCTGCGCGTACTCGGCGCTCGCGTCCTTGTGCATGTCGAAGGGCGGCGGCTGGTCGTTGAGGAGCGCCACCCGCTGGCGGGAAAACCCGCCGCTGCTTCGCCGCCGGAGGTCGTCGGGCCCGGCGACGATGTCCTCCTGCAGGTTGGGGTCGTCCGCAAAGGCCTGGGCGCCGGCGCCGTCGGCTCGGTTGGCCTGGTAGACGACCGAGCTGATCCAGTACATCCACGCCCGCTGCGCGCTCTCCGCCCTGCCGGCGCAGCGGCGCACCGTTGCGCTTTGGAGTTGCGACTTCAGCCACTCGGCGTGCCGGGCGCGCTGCGCAATCGCCCGCTCCGCGTCGTCGTCGTCGTCGTCGAGCGCGAGCGCCTCCTCGAGACGCAGCGCCTCCTCCTGCTCCTCCTCGTCGGCGCCTCGGGCGGCCGCCTCGGCGCGCAGCTGCTGCGCGCGCAGCTCCTGTTGCTCGGCGCGCCGTGCGCTGCGTTCGGCCCGCGCGCTGGGCCGGGGGTCGGATCCGGACGCGTCCATTCCGCAACCGCCCAACCGCGCGCCTTCTCACCGAGTGCGCGGCGATAGCGGGGTTATTCCGATATGGTCGCGCGGCGGAAGCAGTGGGCAGTGGGCAGTGGGTGGTGGCGGCGAGGCGCCGAATGGCGCGTCGCGCCGGCGTCGACGGCGGCGCTGGCGGTGGCGGTGGTCCCTGTGACGATGCGGGCCTAGGAGAGAGCGAGTGGTGGTGCCCGCGCTACCGCAACCGCGGCGGGCTCGACGACTATCTCGGCGATACGCAGCCGGCGCACGTCGAGGTGCTCGCCGTGCGCATCGCGCAGTACCTGAACGGCTGCCGCACGCTCGACTGGACGCACGAAAATTGGCTGACGACGCTGCTGCGCGAGCTCGGCCCCGGCTTGCGCGTGGGCTACTTTTTGACCGCGTTCAGCGTCGTGGTGATCGCCTCGATCGCGCTGCCCAACCCGCCGCTCTTCATGTTCCCGCTGCGGATGGACACGCTCGAGACGCGCTTCGCGGACCTCACGATGACCTTTGCGATGCTGCTGTGGACGTTTGACTTTGCCGTGCTCTGCTGGGCCTACTACTGGATCCGACACAATGCGACGCCGGCGCGCATGCACGACAACAGCGAGTGGGTGCCCTTCCTGCGCGTGCCGACCCTGCGCACGCGCGAAGACCGCGAGCAGGACGAGGAGACGCTGTACAGGTCGCTCGTGCGCGGACTCGCCGCCGCCTTTTACGCGACCTACTTCTTCTTGGGCGTGCTCGCGACGCACACGCTGCTGTCGCACATGTACCGCGCGCGCAACCCGTACCTCGCGGCCGTGCTGCTGATCCAGAGCGCGTTCGCGCTCCTCTCCTCGCTCGACGACCTGACGCAGATCGGTTCGCCGTGGGGCATCCAAGAGTGCTCCAAGTGGGCCTCGTGCTTACTGTGCATGCGCGGGCTCTACCTGATTCCGGCGACGCTGATCTGGACGGGGTGCGCGGTGGCGGCGAGCTTTCCGCCCAGCTACTGTATCGAGTGTTGAGTGTGCCGAGTGTGCTGAGTGTGCTGAGTGCGTTGAGCGGAGTCGTTGTTACGCGAGATAATACCGCGCGCGCCGCGCGTCTGGTGAGCGGTCCGCGGCGCCGCGGCGCCGGTGCGCTCGCAATGGCGCAGCTCCCCAGCCTCGGCGCGCTGCCGCTGGGCGGCGCGTCCGCCGACGCGCCCACCGACTCGCCCTTCGACGACGACGCGCTCGCGCACCTGCTCCTCGACAATCGGCACGTGCAGCACTACTCGCGCGACTTTTACGAGCGGCCCGAGCAGAACGCCGACGCGCTGGACACCGAAGCCTGGTATCTCAACCTGGCGACGAGCGACAAGAGCAGCCAGTACCTCGACAAGAAGCTCATCTCCAGCCTCGCTCCCGAGCTCGGCGACCTGCAGATGCCGTGGGACGACGAGGAGAACAGCATGCGCTACGACCGCGAGCTGTACTACCCGCGCATCACGATGCTCGGCTTCTTCCGCGGCTGGGCGCCCGGCTGGGCGTACTCCGACCGCCGGTGCGACGACGGCGCGTGCGACGACGGCGACCTCGACGCGGTAGCGCCGACGTACCTGATCGCGTTCATGACGCGCGAGTACACGCCCGAAAAGGACAACCGCGCCCTCGCCATCGCCTTTGACATGGAGCAATCGCGGGTGCAGACGGCCGTCAACGCGTGCAAGCCGCACTCGCCGCATGAGAGCCTCGACCGCTTCGGGTACAAGGGCCGGCCCATGTACCAGGTGATCGACTGCGTGGTGCGCGCCGCCCTCGTGCGCGCCGTCGGCGCGGTGCTGAATCAAAAGGACGGGCTCGACGCCGAGCAGCTCAAGCGCATCCGAACGTCCTCGCTGCACGCCGGGCCGAAGTCGGAGTACGGCATCGTGCTCAACTGGTCGATCGACACGCGCCTGCTCGTGCGCGACGCGCCCGCCTTTGACGCCTACGTCGAAGGCGGCGCCGCCAACGCGCTCGCGCGCGCCGTCTTCGAGCCGCTGTTCTGCAACCTGCTGTTTCTCGCGCGCCGGGACGCGCACTACCGGCGGGAAGCGGTGCAGGTGGTGCGCCGCTACGGCAGCGCGCCCAACAAGGCCAACAACGGGATCGCCGTCACCGACCAGGCCAAGGTGGACCGCTTCCTCAAACAAGTCGCCGGCGTGGCGGGGCGCGTCTCCGGCGTGCCGATGGAGTACCACACGCGCGTGATCCGCAACAGCAACTCGTCCATTCCGCCGTTTGACCTGCTGGCGGCCATGCCGGAGCTGCTCCGCGCGTCCAGCGACGTGCTCGGCCGCTCGGGCGACGCGCCGCCCGAGGACTGGGAGGACGTTCGCCTCGTGCGCGCCTGACGACCGGGCGTCGCTAAGCGCGCGTGCGCGTGCGCGTGCGTGCGTGTATCACGAGTTGTATAACCAAAGAGAGCGTTTCCGTCGCTCCGAGGCCCATGCGCGCCTCCGCGCGACGCCCGCAGCGCCTCGCCGAAGAGGAAATCGAGCCCGCCAGCGCCGACGCCGACGCCGCGGCGCCGGCGCCGACCGACGACAACGACCTCGACGACCTCGACGACCCCGAGCTTGGCGCGCTCGAGCCCGACCCCGAGAGCCAGCCGCACTCGGCCGAGCCCGACCCGATCAGCGACGCCGTCGCGGCGAGCGCCCTGCGCCAGCGCCAGCGGCACCTCTGGGACGAGATCAAGCTGAGCATCGCGCTCGTGCCCTTTGTGTTTGCGGCGTGGCCCTTTTCGCACGGCTGGATCGGCTGGGTCGTCTTCGTCAACGGCGTCGCCTGCCACATGGCCAGCGGGCTCGGCCTCGAGCGCGCGCGCGCGCTCGCGCTCTGGGACATCGCCTGGAACGTCGCGCTCTGCCTCTACGTCAACATCCTGACACACTGGCAGCCCGGGACGCTGCTGGTCACGACGCTGGTCCTCCTGGCCTGGCTGGCCAACGGCGGCGCGCAGGCGATCAAGAGCGTCGCGCTGCACGTCGTGGGCGTGCAGTGGATGCTCTGCGCGCTGCTCTTTGTCTACGAGTACGGACGCGCGTGAGCGCGCGGGCGCGTGCAAACTGTGGTGTATTATTGTAAAACGCTCGCGCACAAACGATCCACCCCCCCGCCGATCTAGATTTGGTCAGCGCCGATGCGCCGAGCCAACGGGTCGCGGACGTACTCGTAGTCGTCCCGTGGCACGACTCCGGGCGTGTACTGCACGATCCACGTCGGAACGCGCATCTCGGCCACGACGCGGCGGACCTCCCTTCCGCCCGCCTCGCGGAAGGAGATCTCCACGCGCCTCTCGGGTCGGTATTCGCGCACCCCGCCCGCCCGGCCCGTACGCGTCCGCTGACCCGACCTGCCGCTGAACATGCTGCTCAGCGGCGTGACCGGCGGGTATTCGCTGTCGAGGATCCAGTCGGGCGTCTCGTCGCCGCTGAGGGTGGCCGCGACGAGGTGCTTCAGCCGGTACATTGCGCTGTCCAACGCGCTGGCGCTCACGGCGGCGACCTGGCAGTAGCCGCGGTGCACGTAGCGCAGCATTCGGCCCTCCACCTGTCCCAAAATCTGAGGATCGAAAGTGGGCACGGGCTGGATCACTGGAGCGAGGAAGCCCACGGCGGAGGTGGGTCGCCGAGCGAACAAGTACCCGAGGAAGATCTGCATGGCGGTGTGCGCCACCGTAACGAGCCGCATCATCGGCGTGTGCTCGGCCTCGGTCGTCAGTTCGAACTCGGGGTCGCCAAAGGGCAAGCGGGTGCTCGGGAAGTGGGGGACCGTGAACTCGGCGGCGTGGAGGTTGGTGCCCATTGCGAGCAGCCAGATCGGAAAGCGTATCGAGAGGTAGCTGGTCCCCACGTCGTCGCCCAAGGCCGGTTGTTGTCCGCGCGTAAACGGAAAGACGAACCAGTAGTCGATCGCGTTTGCCGCGTGCTGCGTCAGGTTTGGGACGTCGGGGTTGCGAGCGAACATCTCCGGGAGCTGGCGCGCGAGCCATCCCGCGGGGTGCCCCAGCGCCTGGCTCAGCGCGCGGGCGATCATGCTGGCCACGGGCTGGGTGGTGAGAGCGCCGATCGGCCGCGCCGCGTCGTTGTTTCGGTAGCCGCCGTCCTCGAGGAACAGGCGGTACAGCTGCTGTGCCAAGAGCGAGCCGGGCGGCGCCCGAATGTCGATGGTCATCTGGTGCAGCTCCGGTTGGTACGGGGTGCCCACCGGCACGACCACCGACCTGGTCTCCTGCACGATCCACCTGTAGCGCACCGCGTCGCCGATGTTGCCAAACTCCGCGCGCTCGCCGTCGCGAGCGGCCTCCGCCATGTGCCGACGGATGAGCGCCTCGCCCTCCGCGTCACGGAGCATGTTCGGAAGCGCCTCCGCCATCAGCGCCCCGCCCGCCCCGCCGGACGCGGAGGCAAAGCGCGACTGGATCGCTTCGATGAGGTCCTCGCCGTGCATCCGCTCGACGACGCCCCCGGACCGCAGGTAGCTGCCCCGTTCGTGGTCGTTGGGCGCGTTCTGCGGCGCCGTCCGCGGCGCGCGCGGCGGCGGCGGCGGCGGCGCCGGATCGGCGATCGAGCCCGGGCCGAGGTTTGGGAACCCCAGCGCGCGCGCGACCGCCACCACCTCGGTCAGGGGCACCACCTCGGGCGGATTGCACGGGTTGTTGGGCGGCAGCGGCGGCGTCCGGGCCCGCCGACGCACCCAGTACTCGTAGATGCCCCTGAGGCTCACCTTGACCCCCGAGTCGGGGAACTCGTAGACCTGTTCGCCGTCCTCGAGCTCCTCGAGCGTGACGCTGCACTGGTCGCGGCCCGCGTTGCTGATCCGGGTGCGCTGCCGCGTCTGGCGCGCCGCCTCGTTCCGGATGAGGTCCCACTGCGTCCGCTGAGGGAGCTCGTACGCGACGACCGGGCCCGTGGGCGGGCCGAGGTCGAGCGCGCTCAGGTCGGGGAGCGTCGGCATGTTTCTTAGTTTTCTTAGTTTTCTTCGTGCAGTCGTCACGGCCTTTTGCAAACAAAGGGTCGTGCCCGGCGGCTTATCCCACACCGACACGCGCATGCGCATACTCACG
>Ga0315330_10000945_pt1 | contig 19102 bp, 17 predicted proteins | sample M140m34915metaG_FD_203453 | JGI IMG/M metagenome (GOLD analysis project Ga0315330, IMG submission 203453) | Ammonia-oxidizing marine archaeal communities from Monterey Bay, California, United States - M1 40m 34915 | ecosystem: Environmental > Aquatic > Marine > Intertidal zone | place: USA...
GCAATACTGCGTAAGCCATCAATTGGTTGAGCTTCATACATTCCGTCGCGCCATGCGGGATCCATAGTCAAAATGGCTCGCATACCTTCCAAAAATACCCAGTTATGATCCGAAATTTTTGCCGCCCCGCAGATGGGCGCAGCCCTCTCCACCGACTCAGGAAAAAGTGCCGCCCAATGGTATGTCGCTACTCCGCCCATCGAATGTCCCACTACAAGTGCGAGCTTCTTGATACCTAATTCATTTAGCAATAATTTTCGCTGGACAAAAACATTATCAGCCATGGTGACCACGGGAAAGTCTTGCGCCATTCCATGACTAGGGGAGGATGAAGCGCCGTTACCAAACAGATTCACGATGACGACAAAATAACGAGACGGATCTAACGCCATCTCTGAACCCACTAAGTACTGACTATTTTCATGCGTACCACCAAAGTGTGTTAAGACTAACACCGCGTTATCGCCCGCGGTATTTAGCTCCCCAAATGTGGTATAGCCTAATTTTGCTTCTGGCAAAATTTCGCCTGACTCAAGCTTTATGTCTCCGGCCTGAAAAAAGTTACAAGAGGTATTAATCATATCGCTGGCAGAAGTTATAAGTTGAAATAATGCTGAAGGCTTTTTTCAGCTATACAATGGCTCAAGTCGCGAAACAGCATCAGCCAAAATGGGAGGGCCAACAATATCGCCATTATCAATAATTTGTTTGCCATCAATCCAAAAAGACTGTTCTTTCATAACGCAATCTGGGTGATTTTCGCCTCCACCATCAACCCATTGTGGTAATCCTAATCCGACTGCATTACAGCCAATCACCCGTTGATCTTCTATAAAGGAAGTACCAGTAAAACGCGCCGCGGGATGATAGCCACAAGTGAAATGTACAATATTTCCGTATTCACCATTGCCAGCGCGCTTAAGCGAACGCCTGATGGCCGCAAGCTCAGTACCCCCTCCAGTCACCTCTTGGATCTTCCCATCTACATGAAAAGTATAAGGCTCGGATAGCAAAGTGTAATATTCGTGAAAAACTGCCTCGCATACTACAGTGCCTTTAACTGTTTCTAGTTCAGGAATAACCATCACTGTTCCAGGCACAAAGTAACCGCCGGGTTTAGTGGCACGCTCAATCGCCAACCCTTCAGGGTTTGCAAGAGTGAACCTAACGTCAGTTCCAAGCTTAGTGGTGAACCGGCATTCTTTTCCGGCTGAGTCAGCGAGTAATTGGTTGAAAGCGTCCGAGACCACAAAGACCTGATCTAGATCAGCCTTACTGAAGATCCGTACAATACCTTCGGCACCCAAATCCGCAGCTAAGAAATATCGTGTCCGATCATTTTTCATCGCAGAGTCGTATACCGCTGCACCCGCCATATAAGGCATGCACAGATCAACCCACGCATCACAGTTTTGCGCGGCAGCTACTACTGGATCAGCCAAAAAAGGATTAGCTAAGCCTCCTTGAAATGGTAGTGGCGGAGACAAAATCATCGTGGCAACCTTAGCACCTAACTCATGTGCCGCAATAACTAACGCATCAATCGCGCGCTTCTCGGTGTTTGTATCAGCCGTAATCAAAACATGTTCTGACGGCATTACACACATCATCTCACGCATCATTATTAAAGATGCCTTAGCTAAATCAGGTCCCAGCTCAGTAACACGAGGCATTTTTCTACTCCCGAAACTTTACTCGTGACCTAAGTCATCTACAGCATGTTTAATAGTTCCCATAACACCAGCTTCAAATGGTGAAACTGGACCAGGCTCATAGAACCGTGACTTCATCCCTTTCTGCAATGCCTTAATCATATCGGTATCTTCATCCATGAAAGCTTTATAGAAATCAACATACTGCTGAGCCTTCTCTTTAAAGTCCGGTTGAGAAAAATGTTCCTCAGGGAATAATTGATAAGTGATAGATACGCTCGTATCAGGTCCCGTCGGCCAGTTAGTACCAATCGAAACGTAATCAAATCTAGGAAACCACGCAACGTTTGGAGGAAGGTGGCTGGAGAACCCTCCACTATGTAATTCTTCCGGTAACCATGGGATTGGGCCAAACAAAGATTTGCCTTCTGGCACTAATGTCCCACCGGTAAACCTTCCATGGTATCCACCATCAAAGGTCTTATAGCGATAACCTTCAAGAGGCTGAGCGGGTCCAAAAGTCGCAGCATGTAAGACGGCAATGTGGTAAATGTCAGTTAAATTCTCATTCAAAAATTTCCAATTACTGGGAATATCCATCGAGAATTTATTGGCCAGCCTCAACCGTCCCATCTGGTATGGCTCATACGTTTTTGGAAAATCCCAAGCTTCAAGACTGTGCATCAAAGGATCGGCTTCTTCATTAAAGTTTATGAAAATAAAACCTTCCCAAAGCTCGGTTCGAATGCGGGGTAATGAACAATTTTTCTTATCGAAATTTTTTGATTTATCGAGGTACTGCGCGTCCACGAGGTTTCCGCTAGTATCGTAAACCCAACCATGATAAGGGCAAGAAAAATACTTAGTGCTTCCTTCTCCCCAAGCAACTTTAACGCCACGATGCCTACATACATTTGCAAAGGCTTGAACGTTGCCATTTTTCTCTCTGGTAACAACCACAGGTTCGTCGCCGATATCATGAGTAAAATAGTCGCCTGCTTTTTCAACCTCTTCCGCGCGACCAACGAGCAACCATTCTTTCATGAAAATTTCTTCGATTTCTCGTTCCATTATCTCTTCAGAAAAGTAGACCTTTCCTGACTTGTGATTTTGACTAACCTCGGGTGCATCAGCAATTACACTGTAGCCAAAAGTTTTTGGATCGTATCGAAGAATAGGTGATTCATTTTTTCTTTCAGACATTGTAGATACTCCCTGAACACTAGTCTGGTGCATTTATTTAACCACTGTAACTATGCTTTCAGCATCCATAGAACGGGCATTTCAGATGATGTGATTCACATTACTCTTTCGGCAAAAGCTTGTAAAGTCGAATTTTTTACATCATTTACCTCGATAGATAGGAACCCTTTTCTCCATAAACGCACGAGGACCCTCTTGAGCATCTTCGGTCTGAAAAACAGGCTCAGAGATCTCAGTCTCTAACTTTAGTGCTGCCTGCTCGTTTACTCCAAGACAGGCACGCGCAGACTTCCGAATCGCTTGCACTGCGATTGGGCCATTTTCAGCTATTTTAGAGGCAAAATTATTTGCAAGAGACATGACATCTTCTCCGACCTTATTTAGGAAACCGAATCCCAAAGCTTGATCCGCAGTAATCAAGTCACCCGTCAGAAGTAATTCCATAGCTACCGCAAAAGGCAATTGAGAGGGTAAACGCACAGTAGAGCCACCCGCAGGGAAAATTGCCCATTTGACTTCTTGCACTCCAAACTTAGCCTCAGGAACCGAAACTCTTATATCTGTTCCCTGCACTATTTCCATACCACCAGCAATCGCATGTCCGTTAATAGCTGCTATCACTGGCTTAACTGGATCAAACTCCCTTAGCAGCGCAGTTTCAAGGATCGTCCTATCGGCAAGCATTCTCTCATCCCACTCATCTTCAGCAGAGCGGTTGCCTGATATTAGAGGAACCAATCTTCCTAGGTCTGCACCCGCGCAAAATACATCTCCCGTGCCAGTCAATACCGCCACTCTAACTTCAGGATTATCACGAACACTGTGCCATGCGTCTGTTAACCGGCACGCAACCTCAGGATTAATAGCATTTTTAGCTTCCGGTCGATTGATAGTGATTTTTGCGACATGTCCTTCAACTTCATAATCCACTAACGCCATTATCATCTCCTTAAAACTTACTGGATAAAACGGTAACCTTAGTCTAGCGCCACATACTGAAACATCAAACGTGTGGTCGCTTTGATATAACTCTACGATAGAATAAAATTAATTCATTATGCAAAAACTTAATCCCCCAGACTGGAACCTTGACCATTTGCAAGTCGATGACTCAGCCCCTGAGTGGTTCAAAACCGCAGTGAATACCTCAGTAAGATCCAACTATGTGGCAGTTAATGGCTGTACTATTCATTATCTAACTTGGGAGGAGCCTGCCGTATCATTGCAGTCCCAACAAAAACCTGGACTCCTCTTCGTTCACGGCGGTGGCGCGCACGCGAACTGGTGGAGATTCATTGCCCCAAGTTTCATGAATGATTACAAAGTCGCTGCAATCGACCTATCTGGTATGGGGGATAGTGGGAAAAGGGAGAAATATTCTGCTGCACTGCGGGCCGAAGAGATATTACACGTACTAAAAGCGGCAGGATTAGGACCAAAACCTATAGTAATTGGACACTCGTTCGGAGGACTAATGACTATGCGATTTGGTGCAGACTTTGGAGAGAAGATTGGTGGAGCAATAATTGTCGATAGTCCAGTATTGCCAGAAAGTGAAAAAGCAAGCGAGGTCCCGCGAAGAGTCTTAAGTGTACAGCGATACTACCCCACATTTAAAATTGGACTTGAGCGATTTCGTTTATTACCCGCTCAAGAATGCAAAAATACATTCATAGTAGATTTTATAGCACGACATTCTCTGATAGAAACTGATATGGGATGGACTTGGAAATTCGATGTAAAAGCAATGGGCGCAAATCGATGGTCCGAGCCATTTCATGAACATCTGGCGAACATGAAATGTCCATCAGCTCTAATCGTGGCTGAAAATAGCGGGATTGTGAGTGCGGTGACCGCGGACTACATGTCCGATCTCATGGGCCCCGAATCTCCGATGATCAAGATTAAGGACTCGCATCACCACATCATGTTAGATCAACCCTTGTCTTTCATAGAAGCGGTTAAGGATCTGTTAGCAGACTGGGGAAAATTTCGCCATATAAAAGAAATGGTCTGACCGATGGATCTCACTCCTTTTGTCGGGCTTGGTGATGTGGTTTTTGGTCAATGTCGTAACACTATTTCCCAAAATATTGGCACTCCTGAAAAAAAAGCCACTATGAACAATCTGGAAAAATGGAGTTATCGATTATTACGAATAGAGCTTTCTTTCAGCCACGCTACTGACTTCAGATTGACTGAAATAGTATCAAATCACCCTTATACCCTAGTACTTGGATTTAACCCTATCGGTCTAAAAGAAACATTCTTAGTCCAGAAATTTCCTAACCTCCAATGTACTGACAATAATTCACTGGAGGAACCTAGCCTTGGGCTTGTCTTTACATTATCAAGCGGGGCTGTGTCACACGTCATTATGCGCCCGCAAAAACATGAACAAACAGGCGAATATATTTGGCCTAAAACTTGTGGCTTAAGCTAACCGTAGGCTCGTACTTTACTTGTCCCATACTCCACGAACAACAACCTGATTCGCATCCTCTAAGGGTTTGATTGTGGCCAAAATATCTTCTTGGCCAAGACCGCTGGCTTGAAAACGCTTTAGCATCTTCTGCGAAACAGAAACCATCTCTAAATCCATGTTGAGTTCCGCGGCGAGCTCGGTAGCCAAGTCAATATCCTTACACGCTAAGTCAACGGTAAACGCAGTAGGCAACCGGTCTTGCAAAATATTCTTGATACCTCCTTGCCAAGTGAGACTGCTCCCACTGCTGACTCTCACGATATCCCACAGTACCGTCGGGTTAACCCCAGCTTTTGAACCTAATACAATCGCTTCAGCGTTAGCCATCATTATTGAAAAAGCCAGACTATTATTTATCAACTTCGCGACATTGCCGGAACCCACATCGCCCGCGTGAAAAATATTTTCTCCCATAGATGACAATAGTACTTCCGCCTTGTCGAAAAGTGATTTATCACCTCCAACCATAATCGTGAGAATTCCTTTTTGCGCGCCCCGAACACCCCCGCTAACCGGCGCATCCAAAAACCCCACCCCTACTCTCTTCGCCTCTTCCGCTATACCTTTTACAAGTTCAGGAGAATTAGTGCTCATATCTATTAATATTTGTCCCGAGACCATCGAGGGTAGAATCTCAGCAAAAACTGAAGCGACTTCCGAAGGACCCGGTAACGACAAGATAATCACATCGACCCCGATTGTCAGGCTCGTAGGATTTTCAGCTCGTTTTGCTCCGGTTTTTTCTAGTTCTGCGGTCGCGCCCAGATTTTCATCGTATACTGTCAACTGGTGACCACTAGCTAGAATATTGGCGGCCATCGGCGCACCCATATTCCCTGTGCCAATAAATCCGACGTCCACACCAAACTCCTTAATAAAAAGCTTTTAAAATAGTTACGTTATATCCGAGCCATAGCAGTTACTGCCAAAACCATTTGAAGTCAGTCTCTGGTAAAGAGAAAACAAATAACGCGCTCCCATAAGTTTCCATAGGAGGGGCACCTACAATGGCTGCGGCGATACCCCCACCACCACTAGGGATAGCTATAAATTGTTTTCCATCCATTTGCCAAGTAATAGGTTGGCTACGAATCGAAGAACCTGTTTGGAACTTCCACAGGACCTCTCCGCTTTCATCGTCTAACGCTAGCGCGTACCCACTCTGATTGCCAGAAAAAACAAGTCCGCCTTTAGTCGCTAATGCACCACCCATCAAGGGATATTTATCCTGATATCGCCACTTCACTTGTCTTGTTTCAGGTTCAACCGCGACCAACACTCCATATGCCGAACCCGTCTCTCCCTCAGTGATCCCTGGACCTCCTCCCCAAAAGGGAACTCCTTGGACAAACTCCATACTTTCTTTAGTCATCTTCCCGCATGATTCGATGCTGGGCACATACATTAATCTAGTGGACTCGCTCCACGCATAGCTCCAAGAGCCATTGTTACCACCAACATTTCCTGGACAGATAAACTCTTCATTCCCTCCAGCCTTAGGCACATAACGAGGATCCACGTCGGGACGGCCGTTTTCATCCAAGCCCTTAGACCAATTTAAGCGATCTGTGTACTGGAAGGCATGTAAAAATTTTCCAGTCGTTGCATCTAATGTGTACACATAGCCATTTCGGTTGGCTTGCATTAACGCGCGTACCGTCTTCCCGTCAAATTCAACATCGGCAACTACAATTCCGTTGGTAGCATCGTAGTCCCACACATCATGCGGCGTGAACTGGAAATACCATTCGAGCTCTCCGGTTTCTGGGCGCAGGGCTAAAACAGAGTTAGTGTATAAGTTATCTCCCAGGCGCGCGTCGCCATTCCAATCAGGAGAAGGGTTCCCAACGGGCCAATAAATCAAATTCGTTTGCGGATCATAAGTGCCGGTCGACCAAGTCGGGCCACCCCCGGTTTTCCAAGAGTCGCCCTCCCAAGTCTCTACCCCAGGCTCACCGGCAACGGGCACAGTATACCTTCGCCATTCCAAATTCCCTGTTGAAGTGTCGTATGCATCAACGAAGCCGCGCGCAGCATACTCACCCCCCGCGATTCCCGTCACCACTAAATCTCCGACTATTAATGGAGCGCTGGTAGCACTGTATCCTATTTTGTAGTTGTGCATCTCCACGTTCCATCGAACTTCCCCTGTCTCACGATCAATTGCGAGCAGTCGCGCATCCAATGTAGCCATAAATAAAAGATCATCTTTGATGGCAACACCTCGATTGACAGGCCCACAGCAAAGAATTAAGTCACTGGGCATATCATGTTCAAAATGCCACAGTACCTCGCCAGTCCCAGCATCAAGCGCCCACAAATTATTATAGGGAGCAGTTAAGTACATTACTCCGTCAGCTACCACAGGCGAAGCGGACAACTGGCCCACAATTCCTGTTTGAAAAACCCACGCAGGCGCTAATCCACTTACGTTCGTTTTGTTTACGTCATCGAGAGGACTAAAACGCCAATTCCCATAGTTGCCACCATACATCAGCCAGTCACTCGGGTTCTCGGTCCCTTGCATAAGTCGCTCAGTGCTGACAAGACTAGTGCCTTTCGCAGATGCGATGCAGGTGATAACGGATACGAACAGTAAGGACACAATCAAGTTAACAATTTTCATTATTTTCCCCAAAAAACGATGACTACACGCAACTTAAAATCAACTACTCCTCAATATAGTGAGCTTATCTCGCCGACTGTAACTCATTTAGCGCGCCTAACGTGTAAGTTTGAGCATAGGGTCGTCTGTCCGGTAGGTTGTACTTTTTCATTAAAGCACTAAGTTCGCCGCTCGCATCTATATCCGCCAAAATTTTCCCAACTTGCCTCCTTAAAACGCTGTTACTTGATAGCGTGACGAAATGAATATTCCATCGAAGAGCGATAGGAGGTTCGTAGTTATCGACAAAGGCACGAGCTCTTTCCTCGTATAACTCCCGCAATAGCCATCCTGCTGTCGGCCCCCACAGTAGCCCAGCATCAGCCTCTCCACTAAAAACACCATTTAATGCGTCGGCTGCAGAAAAATAAGTTTTCGATTTGGCACCAAGCATTTTTAGCGCAAAATGAGCAACGGTTTGTGATTGAATAGCGACGTTCTTGGCGCGCAGCAGACGCAAATTAGCACTCGTTTTGTCAGACAAAGAAATGAGCTCAAATGCCGCAGCGTAGTATGCGGAACCGAGAACAATAGTTTTACCGCTCTCCTCAAAAGATTCTGAAGTTCTAGGCACACTCAGTATAACGTCGCACTCGCCTTTAGCCAGCCTGCGAAACGGGTAGTCACTTTCAATTTCTTGGATCTGCGTACTATTAGGCACCCAAACCGGCAAAAACTCGCGTCCCATTGACTCAGCTACTCTCTGACCGATTTCATAATCAAACCCGTTGATTGTGGCTTTACCCGAGTAAGGCATATTATCCTCAAGCAGACAAATACTGAGCGGTGCTACCTCGTCGGAAAGTGCCGGAAAGGATACCAGCACCCCTAAAAATAAGAGGGAGGCAATCCTCCCTCTGCGACTGTTTACTCCCAAAACCATTTAGTTTTAGGCAACGCGAATACTAACAATGCATTGCCGTTAGTGCCTTTCTCAGGGGCTCCAGAAAGTCCAGGGACTAATCCTCCCATACCGCTACCAATGGCAACGTACTGCGTACCATCAACCTCCCATGTGATTGGTTGGCTCCGCACCGATGAACCAGTTTGGAATCTCCAAAGTTCTTCTCCAGTGGCATCATCCAGAGCAAAGGCGTAACCGTCTTGATCTCCACTAAAAACTACTCCACCAGCAGTAGCTAGGGCACCACCAACAAACGGATATTCGCTACGATACTTCCATTTTACTTCACCGCCGACTGGATCGATTGCGGCCAAAATACCGTAACTCGAGCCGTCGTCAGTCTCAGGTGTTGAAGGGCCACCCCCCCAGAACGGAACACCCTGAATATAAACCATATCCTCTTTAAATACCCCCATACACGACTCTACCGAAGGCACATACATAAGTTCTGAAGATTTACTGTAGGCATAGCTCCAAGAACCATTATGTCCGCCACTTAATCCAGGACAAACCGGATCGCCAGCCTCACCCGCCTGAGGCACCGCTTCCGGATTGACTTGAGGTCGTCCATTAGAGTCCAAACCAGTAGACCAAGTGAGCCGATCCGTGTACTGGAATCCCTTCATGTACGCGCCAGTTGTGGCATTTAGGACATAGACATATCCATTCCGATTGGGTTGCATTAGAACACGAACAGTTTCCCCATCCACAACTATATCGTCTACAACAATTCCATTAGTGGAATCGTAATCCCACATGTCATGCGGTGTAAATTGGAAGTACCACTGCATTTCGCCTGTCTTAGGTTCTAGCGCTAATACAGAGTTTGTATAAAGGTTATCACCCTCTCGAACATCACCATTCCAGTCGGGACTGGGGTTGCCTACCGGCCAATATAAGAGGTCAGTTTGTGGGTCATAAGTACCAATAGCCCATGTAGGACCACCACCAGTTTTCCAAGAATCGCCCGCCCAGGTTTCGACTCCTTTCTCGCCCTCAGAGGGGACTGTATAACGGCGCCACAAACGCTCACCGGTAGTGAGCGCATAAGCATCGATAAAACCTCTTGCGCCGTATTCGCCGCCTGCAATACCTGTTATCACCATATCGCCAACAATAAGTGGTGAGCTGGTTCCGCTGTAACCTTTCTTGTAGTCTTCCAGTTCAGCAGTCCAAAGTACTTCACCATTGGAGCGTTGTATGGCCAAGAGCTTTGCATCCAGGGTAGCCATGAAAAGTAAATCATCTTTGATCGCGACACCACGATTCGCCGGGCCGCAGCAAAGGATCAGATCACTCGGCATATCATGCTCAAAATGCCAAATCACTTCTCCGTTTTTAGCATCTAACGCCCATAAATTGTTATACGGCGCACTGACGTACATAACTCCATCCGCAACGATTGGTGATCCAGATAATTGACCTGTTAATCCCGTTTGAAACATCCAGACTGGGGCAAGTTTACTTACATTGTCTTTATTTATGGTATCGATAGGACTATATCGCCAATTCGCATAGTTACCTCCATACATATACCAGCCATCCGTCTTGTCGGTTCCTTTGAGCAGATCTTCGCTAGTTACAGGCTCTCCTGCATAACTGAACTCTAACTCGACCGAATCGGCGGCAAATGCGGACGGCCCCAACAAGAGTGCCAACCCGGCGCATATAGCTAAAATATTATCCACGTTCATTCACATACCCCTTATTCTTTGATACTTACTATATCTACTAATCTTAACTCAATTCAATACTTTATGTCGGCGAATCTAAATCAAATTTTGGTGACCTTTTTTCTCGGTGTGATCGCACGCCTTCGACGGCTTCAGGAGAGGCAAAACCTAGCATCTCCAGCGCTGTTGATGCGTCAAAGCTAGGACCCGCCATACGATACCAGTTATTCAGAGCGTACTTAGTCCATCTCGTGGCGGCAGGCGCGCTATCGCGCAATCGTTCAGCAATATGTATCGCCTTCGCTTGTAATTCATTGTCCTCGACACATAGGGACACCATGCCCAAACGCTCAGCCTCTTCACCATCCATGGGTTCGCACAAAAGCAAATGATATTTCGCCTTAGCCATACCGCAGAGCAGTGGCCAGTTGATGACCGCAGAGTCACCTGCAGCTACTCCTAACCGCGTGTGACCGTCGACTATTTTCGCGGACTTCCCCGCAATTGAAATGTCAGCCAACAAACCCGCAACTAAGCCTGCGCCAACTGCAGCGCCATTAATTGCAGAAACTATTGGCTTAGAGCAATTAATGATGTTGTAGACCAAATCTCGAGCTTCTTTCCACGAACGAGCCCTCGCCTTATGGTCCTCGATCATGTCTTCAATCATCCCAAAATCCCCGCCAGCAGAAAACGCTTTACCCTTGCCAGTCAAGATCACTGAACTGACGTTTTCGTCTTCATCAATGTCACGCCAGATGTAAGTTAACTCTCGATGCCCCTCGGCATCAAGGGAGTTCATAGTCTCCGGCTTATCAAATGTGATTCGTAAAATTCGATCGCCAGGGCTGTCAATCTTCAGCGCGTGATATTTCTTGTAACGGTCAAGCATGATTTCACCTCTAGTTATATATTTTTCAGTTTCTAAATTTCAAAGACACCAATGTGAACAATGTGGTGACACTATATAGGACTAATATAGCGTATCATTGTAGGATACTACGACCGCCGTGTTTGCTATCGGTGAGAAATATCTAACGGAGATAATAATAATGCCTGATTTGCTTGTAAATATTGAGAATCACGTCGCCACATTAACCCTCAATCGCCCCGAGGCTCGCAACGCGTTGAGCGAGGAGATGAGAACGTTATTAAAAGAATCTCTGTGCCAGATTGAAAGTGACGACAACATTCGATGTGTGATTATACGAGGTGAAGGCGAACACTTTATGGCTGGAGGCGATGTGAAATCCATGTCGACCATGTTAGATGAACAGCCTGAAAAGATAAGAGTAGCTTTCCGAAAAAGGATTTATGAAGGCATAAATTCAATTATGTTGTCAATCAGACGCATGCCAAAACCAGTTATCGCTAGCGTCTCAGGCGCAGCCGCGGGCGCAGGTGTGAGTATGGCCATGGCGTGCGATTTAGTAATAGCTGACAGTGATTCGTTTTTTACTTTAGCTTATTGCCATATTGGCACGACTCCCGATGGGGGTGCCTCTTTTCAGCTGCCAAGAAGTGTCGGAACAAAAAGAGCCATGGAAATCGCGCTTCTCGGAGAGCGTTACGATGCAGAGACGGCGAAATCCCTTGGCATGGTGAATTTTGTGACTAAGCCCGAAGAGTTAGCTGATGAAACGCAAAAGCTGGCTAAGAGACTTTCTCTAGGACCAACGCACGTCTACGCGAATACTAAAAAATTAATCTACCAATCAATGGGCAATGATTTTGAAACGCAGCTTCAAATGGAGGCCGATCTTTTCGCCGATTGTGCGTCTCGCCACGATTTCAAAGAAGGTGTTACTGCCTTTGTCGAAAAGAGAAAGGCAAATTTCAAAGGGAATTAATTGTTCAACTCCAAGCAAACTTAGGTTGATCAAAATGTGCGACACGAGTTGATTTCCCTCGCACGGCGACCTCCCTAAATTGATAGATGATCGCGGCAGTTGGAGCGGCAATCCAATCGTCACCGACAGGCATGCGTAACACCGGGTGCGGCCCATCTCCAGGATCCAGTAGGGGCGCGTCATCACGAAGGAATTCAGAGATAGGTATCCTATGAATGGATTCTACTTCGGCTGGATTCGGCTCTAGATTTTTTTGATTTCCGGCCCAGCACACGACGGGTGTCATTATGAAACCTGAACGAGTGACAAAGTCATCCAAGCGACCAATAATATTTTCTTCAGAAACCTCTAGGCCGATCTCTTCTCTCATCTCTCTGAGAGCTGCTAGTTCGGGGGTCTCTCCTTCCTCCAACCGCCCCCCAGGGAAAGACCATTGTCCGGCATGATTTCGTAACCGACTGGAACGCCGAGTCAAAATGAGAGACGCACTTTCTTGCCATTCCTCGAACTGGGCCATCCCTGACAGCATTGGTCCGAAGCCACTATCAACAATTGTAACAGCTACCGCAGCAGACCGTCCGTCCGTGGTAGCCTGAATATCATTAAATTCTTTCAAATTAGATTCAACGAGATTTCTGAACTTAGGGTCTATTAAGTGAGACATAGATTAAATCACCATTAAATATGCAGTAAATAAACTAGATGTAACAATACTTATACTCCATACAACAAAACTTATACTCCATACAACAAATTCGAGCCTAGTATTGACGTGTGCACTCAGATTGCGGCACGATTAACAAAAGAACTTATTATACATCAGGTCGCACCATGCAATTCTCTCTAACTGACGAACAGACTATGATTCAGGACACGGCAAGACGTTTCGCCGAAACAGAACTTTCACCTGTAGCTGCCTTATTAGAGGATGCCAATGAAAGGCCAACGTACCTTAAAAACCTTAAAAAGCTCGCCGAAATAGGATTCATGGGCCTTAATATATCGGCGGACTACGGAGGATCCGAGGCGGGTGTAATCCCATTTAGTGTAGCTCTCACCGAAATTGGACGAGCGTGCGCATCGACAGCAGTTGCGATGTCAGTAAATAACTTGGTTGGTGAAGTTGTGCAATCCATCGGCACCGAGGATCAGAAAAAAAAATATATCCCAAAACTATGCAGTGGAGAATTTGCTTGTGCGTCGTTCTGTCTCACTGAAGCAGGCGCTGGGTCCGATCCGTCGCGATTGAAAACGCTTGCTACAAAAGATGGTGCGGGGTGGGTAATTAACGGCAGTAAAATGTGGATCAGTAGTGCCGAGTACGCTGGATTTTTTGTCGTCTGGGCCGTAACTGATTCGTCTCTCCCAGCAGGAAAAGGAATTTCTTGCTTTCTAGTTGATGCTGATAACCCTGGATTAACTATAGGGCCGGAAGAGAATAAAATGGGACAGCAAGCATCATCGACGAATTCAGTGCATTTTGATAATTGTAGGATTTCTAACAGCGCGATGCTCGGAACCGAAAACCAAGGGTTTAAAATTGCAGTTGGAGAATTAGTAGGAGGTAGGATAGGTATCGCCTCTCTTGCGCTTGGGTTAGGCTCCGCAGCAATAGATTTTGCGAGAAAATATACCACCGAGAGAGAGCAGTTCGGTGAAAAAATAAGTAATTTTCAAGGGCCTCAATTCATGATGGCTGATACGTATACCGAAAGAGAGGCAGCGAAGTTAATGGTTCTGCAAGCTGCCTGGAAAAAAGACAATAATGAACCGTATATGAAAGCAGCCTCGATGGCTAAACTCTACTGCACCGAATGGGCAAACAGAGCCTGCTACACTGCCCTCCAATTAATGGGTGGCGCTGGTTACACTAAAGACTACCCGCTGGAACGCTACACGAGGGATGCTCGCGTCACTACGATTTACGAGGGGACCAGCGAAATACAACGAGTCATCATAGCAAGAGAGCTGCTGAAAGAAATTGCATAATCGACAAACTAAACTAAACTAAACTGACAGCAGATAAAGCAAATGACAATGAAAGTCACAAACATACTTAGGAGAATCGAGTCATGAGAATGGAAAAATTATTATCGTATCACGCGAATTTATTGCCAGGATTGGATGTCGGTGAGGGACCTTTTGGGAACAGATTAATAGTTGAAGTCGAAGGTGGCGAATTTCAAGGCCCTAAGCTAAAGGGAACCATCAGAAAACATGCTGCCGCAGACTGGTTAACGCTTTGTGAGGACTATGGACACCTTGACGTGAGAGCTACCTTTGAAACACATGATGGCGCTTACATATTTGTAGAATATAAAGGCAAGCTGGAGATGACTGCCGCAGTGCAAGCCGCCCTCAGTACCGGAGAAGGTTCCACAGAAATCGGTGATCAATACTTCTTTACAGAAATACTTATGCAAACCGGTGACGAGCGATACAAATGGGTAAACAATATTATATGTGTGGGTCAAGGGAGAATTCTGCCTGGGCGTGTGGAGTATGACGTCTATCAAGCCATGAACGACTAATGCGATATTATGCAAGGCGAAACTAAGTTATGAAATTCGGTTTATTCTATGAACTGTCAACTCCTCGGCCTTTCACTACCGAGAATCAACGTATGGTCATTGAAAATGCTATTGAGCAAACAGTACTTGCCGATCAGTTAGGTTTTTCGAGCGTATGGTGCGTGGAGCATCACTTTCTTGAAGAATACAGCCATTCTAGCTGTCCCGATATGTTCCTTACCGCGGTAGCTCGAGAAACTACGGATATCCGAGTGTGCTTTGGTATTGGAACATGCGTTCCCGCAATGCACTCTCCTATCCGATGGGCTGAGAAAGCTGCTTATCTTGACATGCTTTCCAATGGTCGCGTTGAGTTCGGCACGGGGCGTTCTTCTACTTGGAACGAACTGGGTGGCTTTGAGGCTAATGTTGATGATACGAAAAAAAGCTGGGACGAATACTGCCGAGTCATACCCCAAATGTGGACCCAAGAAAGATTTTCATATAAAGGTAATTATTTCAGTATGCCGGAACGGTGTGTCCTACCTAAGCCAGTGCAAGAGCCGCATCCGCCTATGTGGGTAGCGGTCACTGCTCCTGGCACTGAATTAGATGCAGCTGATAGAGGAATGGGCGCGTTAATTCTTTCAATATCCGATGTTGAGCGCAATGTTCCCAGAATTCAAGAGTACCGAGAACATATAAAAACATGCGAGCCCGTAGGTGAATTTATCAACGACCAAGTGGCGATCGCTAATTGGATGTATTGTCACGAAGATAGTGAATACGCAAAGCAAAAGGGAAACGAGCTGATAGGAACCTTTGGCTATATGGCGGGCCAAACGGTAGAAATATCTGAGGCGTATCCCGCCAACAGTTACAAAGCCCTGGGCCTCTTGGGCTCTTTAAGGCAGGATCCGAACGCCCCAGGCGATAAGAAAAATCCGCCTGCAAGCGGGCTGTGTTTTGGAGACCCAGCTACGATAATTAAAACAATCAGACTCTGGGAAGAAGCTGGAGCCGACCAAATAATTTTCATGGTCCAAGCACGAGAGCATCTGCCCCAAGAAGAAGTCCTTAATAGCATGCGTCTTTTTGCGAAAGAAGTTATGCCGCATTTTAGTGAAGATGAAATACCGGCGGCAGTAAACACATGAGATATCCAGAGTTACTCTATGGATGTGGCGACCCTGAAACTATTCCAGTAAGCAAAACTCCTCTAGATGTGAGCGATGGTTCCGCTATTAACATTACAAATGCAGAGATCTTTTACACACTGTACGAGCTTAAAATGAGCGTTGCTGAGACAATTTTACCGGCGAGTCTCCATCCCAGTATTCCCGCTCTTTTCAGCGTAACATTCGTCTCAGGAGAGCACGAAATAACTGGCGCTTTCAATCTTGCTTACATTGGAATTGCTTGTCGCACTGGAATAAAACCGAGACATCTTATAATTAAATCATTTTGTGACAACGATGCGGCGCTCAAGCTCTTCGCGGCACGCTACGGTTTCAATGCATCTTTAGCACGAGTATCGTGCAGGGAAACTTACGACCGGGTAAATGGAACGATTCGCCATGAAGACCAAATAATTGCAGATATTAGTATCGGTAATTGCAGCCCACTGATTGGGTCCGGCGGCGTCGTGAAATATTCTCCAGCTTTGAATGCTTGCGTGTTAGATGAGCAAATCAAACTCGTCCAATTTGAGGCAAATTATACATTTAAAACTGTCATCCGTGGTGAGCCTTCCGACCAGATATTTGACTCTAACGCCCTAGGTCATGAAGGTCTGAACACTCATTACCCAGTGGCTGGCACTCACGCTGTGGCAGATGTGAATCTATTGCCTGCTCGTTTTCAAGTTGATTTGATCAATCCTGCTGAAACAGGTGGCGCGACTAAAATCACAACAGAGCAGCTTAAAAAATAGTTTGTAGCCCCTCATCAAGGAGGAGCTACAAAATTGGCAACTAACGAAATGCGGGCATAACTAATTCTGCGAAATCTCGATATACCTTATGCGCCTGATCGGCATCGGGAAGGATATTCAACTCCTGCAATCCCGATTTTTCTCTCGCCTTCATCTCTTCAATAATTTCTTCGGGAGTACCTGCTAGGCACGTAGCCTTTATTGCTTCCGGCGTAACAAATTTCCTCTCCTCCGGCTGCATGTAAGTGCAATGACCGTCATGTATTTGCCGGAAGCGTGCATCTTCAGGCAAGGAGAACTTACTGACTCGATCGACGTATTCTTCCCAAACATTCGCAAAATGAGCGGGCACCATGTCATCATTTTCTCCGTACTTTTTCCAAATCTCATAGAAAAAATGTAACTCGCACGTCACCCAGGATCCTACCTCGTCAATAACACGATCATCGGTCAATTTCTCACCAGGACGGAGTACACAGCCTGCAGTTAATACCGATGTTTGAAAGTTATCATCCAGTGATCGTCCTACTGCGGCAGCACCACCATGTATACGCTCTAGCTTATCCGATATTTCATTTGGGGCACCGCCAATAGTCACCCACCCATCACCGTAAGCTCCGGTCGCCTCCAGCGCTTTAGGTCCATTTGCGGCGACATAAATAGGTATTTTATTATCCAAATTTAAGTAATAGCGATCGCGATGCAAGAACTGGATCTCTTGAGTTCTCCCGCGGAAAGTGTAATCCACCGCATCACCATCAAGTAACGATCGCAAGACTCTCAGGTATTCTCTAAATTCCTTAACTGGCATGGGATCCTGTCCCATCACACGCATTGCAGTGTGCCCTGTTCCTATCCCTAGGAATGTCCGGCCGGGCGCTAACTGATTAATCGTACCGATCGAATGAGCAGTAACCGGAGCAATTCTAGTTCCAGGTATTGCCACACCCGTACCGATTTCAATTCGTTTGGTATTTACCGCGGCGAGCGCCAACGTTGCGTAGCAATCCGACCAGATCATTTGAGAATCAGGGACCCACGCGCGATCATAGCCTAACTCCTCAGCGTACCTGATTAAATCCCAACGATTTATATTAGGGTCTATAGTTACCGCAAATTTCATGTCTTTCTCCTAGGCAATTTGTCTTAACTGTTAGTGTTACGAAAATGTTATATTTATCTTGACCAAAGATATAGTGTCAACTTCGAAATCGTTCCCGTGTTAGCTTCATCGGAATGCGGGGATCACAAGTTCCGCGAAATCTCTGTAGACTTTCCGCGCAGTGTCCGCCGAGGGCATAATACTTATGTCTTTCACGCCGTTTCGCTCTTTTTCCTTTATTTTTTCGATTATTTCGTCGGGGCTACCGACTAAAGCAGAAGCAGCGATAGCATCTGGAGTCACAAATTTCCTTTCTTCTGGTACCAGATGAGTGGCGTGATCAAGATGGATCTGTCTAAAGCGGGCATTTTCTGGCAGTGAATAATTGTTGACCCGACTAACGTATTCCTGCCAAAGATTAGCGAAATGTGGAGGTACGAGATCCTCTGGCTCACCGGCCTTTTTCCAGATCTCATAGAAGAAATGGAGCTCAGTTGTCACCCACGAGCCAATCTCATCAATTACTCTATCGTCTGTTAATTTGTCTCCAGGCCTCAATATACTAGGAGCGGTTAGAAACGAGGTAAAAAAATCGTCGCCTATTGTCCTACCTACAGCTTGCGCGCCACCTTGAATCTGCTCTAATCGACTTGAAACTTCATCCGAATCTCCGCCGATAGTTACCCAACCGTCACCGTAAGCTCCTGTTGCTTCGCAAGCTTTTGGACCATTGGCCGCAACATAAATAGGGATATGATTATCCAAATTTAGGTAGTAACGCTCCCGATGAAGGAATTGGATTTCTTGTGTTCGTCCTCGATAGGTATAGTCAACAGCCTCACCTCCGAGTAAGGCTCTAACTACTCGGAGGTACTCACGAAATTCTCGCACTGGCATGGGATTTTGGCCCATAACTCGCATCGCAGTATGGCCGGTACCTAGTCCGAGGAATACTCTTCCGGGCGCCAATTGATTGATTGTGGCGATAGAATGAGCAGTGACAGGCGCAATACGCGTTCCAGGAATAGAAACTCCTGTCCCAATTTTAATTCGAGATGTGTTCGCCGCAGCCAAGGCTAAAATCGCGTAGCAATCCGACCAAATCATCTGGGAATCAGGAATCCA
>Ga0315330_10000949_pt1 | contig 19042 bp, 17 predicted proteins | sample M140m34915metaG_FD_203453 | JGI IMG/M metagenome (GOLD analysis project Ga0315330, IMG submission 203453) | Ammonia-oxidizing marine archaeal communities from Monterey Bay, California, United States - M1 40m 34915 | ecosystem: Environmental > Aquatic > Marine > Intertidal zone | place: USA...
TTGCAGCTTTGGATGTTTCTATCCAGGCTCAAGTCTTAAATCTGTTCATGCGTCTGCGCGAAGAACTTAACTTAACTTATTTATTTATAAGTCACGACCTAGGGGTTGTTGAGCATCTCAGTGACCGCGTGGTTATAATGTACCTTGGCCGAGTGGTCGAAGTGGCATCAACCGAGACGCTATTTGCTGACCCTAATCATCCATATACGCAAGCACTATTAGCGGAGGTGCCCCGACTGGAGACGCGTCAAAGAAAATTTGCACCTGTAAAGGGGGAAATACCGTCTCCAATTGACCCTCCCGCGGGTTGTCATTTCCATCCCCGCTGTCCTAAGGCGTTTGCGAGGTGTCATCAAGAAACACCGGCTTTAAAAGAAATTGAATCTAATAGGTTCTCTGCTTGCCATTTAAATGATTAAAAAAGAATGTTTTTGGCGTCATTTAAATTAGTTAGCACGGGACTTAAGGACGCCAGATTTTTACTTATCGTAATCAGAGCTATCATTTTTCGCAGCTTCTATTAAAGCCTCATTTTCACTTATCTTTTCTATTTTTTTCTGGTTTTTCAAAGCGGTTTTCAAATATTTCTTGTGCTGTTTATGTCGTTCTTGCATGAAAATAGCATTATCATCCTTAATAATCTTATTCTCCCTTGTTGGAGGAACAAAATTATTAAGGGATATTTTTTTGCTATCTTCGGACTGATCACTCATTTATCTGGCCTAGTGTTCGGTAAGTAACAAGTAATGGAATAATACTACAGATGACTCATATTGGTAGTGTATTTTAGGGCGAGAATTGCTCTTTAAGTACGCGCTCATCTAGATTGTGATCTGGATCATATAAGATATTCAAATCAATGGTACGATCTTCGTTGATAATCACTGATTTTATATCTCGAACTTCTGTTGCGTCGGCAGATGCACTGACTGGACGTTTTTTAGTATCTAATGCTTCTATTTTGATAGTAGCGCCGTGTTCAAGTAGTGCCCCACGCCACCGCCGAGGTCTAAAAGCACTTATAGGTGTCATGGCAAGAATTCCAGCACCAAGCGGTATTATCGGTCCATGGGCCGATAGATTGTAAGCTGTGCTTCCTGCAGGTGTAGAAACTAGAATACCGTCACACAATAATTCTTTCATGCGCACCGTGTCATCGATTGTAATCTTTATTTTTGCTGTTTGGGAAGTCTGCCTCAAGAGCGAAACTTCATTAATAGCTAAAGCTTCTTCAATATCGCCGTTATTTTTTTCAACCTTCATTCTTAAAGGATGCAATGTAACTAAGGTTGCCGAATTAATTCGATCCAAAAGATCGTCTTTTGAAAATTCGTTCATCAGGAAGCCTATTGTGCCGCGATTCATACCAAAAACCTTCACTGGGCGGTTGATATATTGGCGCAGGGTATCGAGCATTATGCCGTCACCGCCAAGTACAATAATAACATCTGCATCGTTGACGCTTGTATTGTGATAGATTTTTTCGAGCGCATTCTTTGCGGTTATAGCCTGTTTCCCAGACGATGCTAGGAATGCGATTTTAGGGTTTGCCATTTCATATTTCCCAAAAGACATAATGCAAAGTGATGCGTTGAATAAAAAAATTCTGCACGATCAATTTGAAAAAAACGAACCGCATGCTACAGGCCTAATTAATTGTTTAAATAAATCTAAACATCGAAAAACGCCTGCCTCTCGAAAAGATCTCTCATCAACTGTCTCTATGACCCCCATGGTGTTATTGCTTGTTTCAGGGCTTTGTACCCCTCAATAAAACCAGGTCTTGTTTGTCCATATATCGAGTCAAATGTACTCAGGGCATTATCAAACCATATTTTAACTTTTTCGTTACCTTGATTGGCGTCTAGGTATGCATCGCGCATCAAAACAAAATGGATTCTTGGATCATACGGTTGTTTAGTTCCTCCCATCGACTCGTCACCATCTAGCAAACGCAACAACATTGCATCGGCAGAACCAAGGGTTTGCTCATGAATCGCCGGCCCGCTCATGCGGTGCATAACCGAGGTCATATCGCGTCCGTTTCCGGTGGTATAGCCCATATCAGACCATATCTGGGACATATCGACGTCATGCCCGAGGTGCTTTGCAACTTTCTTTCCAAAGTCACGCAGAGGATCTGAAACATCTGCCATTAAGTCTGTTAACCGATCTCCATCCAAGTCGGTGGCTAACACTACACAGTCTCTTTGCTCAATAAGGTCCCATAATAATAGTCCATAATTTGTGTCTGCTATGTGTTGTTCAATACGACCCCCCCAGCTTTCCATGCCTTTTTTGAAATCACTGGGTAGAAGTGCGATAATTTTTTCGATATTTTCTCTATGTTCCTCAAACGGGTTTACAGCGTATTTTCTCCCAACTTCAAACAGTGTACCTTCTAGTAACCATGCATGCAGGCCGGCGTTGATACCGTCTTCCATAGCTTGCGTCGGTTTCATTGCTACACGTCCTATTTTACCTGTTTCGTGAACCATTTTCAGGAATAGGCGATTGGCATACGCCATTTGAATCCCTGGCGAATTCATTTCTGAATGAATTAACCCTGTCTTTGAATCAACATCAAATTTTGGTCTATTCTGCGAGTATGGTAAGCATGGCATGCATCGAACTGCCGTTATTGGACCATATGGCCTTACGTTACAATAAACTCCAGCCTGAGTTCGTAACGGGGCATTTCCAGACTTCCCCATCACAACAACACGGCCGCCCTTACCGTCATTAACGTAGGCATCGCCCGCTGTTGACCATTTGATTGACGTACACGGCATATTTCCAAACCAGCTTAGGCATTCGAGCTGGGTATCGTGGCGGTATTGAGACCACATAGGCACAGCATAAAACGGTAAACCCAAAATATCGGCTGCTGCTATTGTGCCTATTAGAGCGTATGCATCGGTGAGTGAGTGTGCTACTGGGTTCACCGTTCCATCAAAATTACCCCCCTGCCAAACAATAGCATCTGGATGTCCATCAGGGCGAACATCCGTTGGTTTATAAAGTGCTTCAAGAGTACCGAATAAATCTCCTCCTTTGGCCTCAGTTTGTGCAATTGACATTAAATCGATCATTTACGCCTCTTTACTAAAATTTAGGTTCAAACTAATTATAATTTCATCCGCAGCGGGGAGCCTTTTCATGTTCTGCGACCTACTATTCTTATGCTCGTTCACTTCGCGCATGTAAAGATTTTGCATTATACTATCTTTCATACTGCTTTCTACAATCATTCTTCTGTTGTTTATACATAAATTATCGTGATTTTTCTTGAAAACCTGTCTACAGCCTTTGCAAAAAGTTATAATCAAATCTTTTGTTGTTGGGCCCAGTTTATTACATCTATAGCCTTCTGAGGAGATTGTACTAATGTTAGTAAGGATTCATTTTTTTTATTTATAAACCCTTCTTTTATTCCATGTTTTACAAGGGTTAAAAATGGTTCCCAATAAGCTCCTATATCTACAAGAATAATTTCTTTGTTAAAAATATTCAATTGAACCCAGGTCATCGTCTCTATTGTTTCATCAAAGGTCCCCGTACCTCCAGGTAATGAAATGAATATATCCGCCCGTTCATACATTAGCCTTTTTCTATCATGCATATTATCCGTGATAATTAATTCCGTAAGATTAGGATGGCCAACTTCTGACTCCTGCAGGAAATTTGGTATTACGCCCGTTACATGCCCCCCCACAGCTAGAGCTGAATTAGCAAGCGTCCCCATCAGTCCGGTGTTGCCTCCACCATAAACGATATTGATATCATTATTAGCTAGGAGTGTCCCCAATTCCTCTGCTGCTTGGGAATAAATTTTGTTTGAACCGTTTGATGACCCGCAAAAGACGCACGCAGAAAATTTATTATTCATTTTTAGTCTCACTACAATTTTTGCACTGTTTGTTAATTATGTTTTTGCCATGGAACTCGGCATTGCTTAGTTGTCACTTCAAGCTTAAACTGAATAAAAGTTACAGGAGCACCGGTGATGATTTCTCGCCCGATAGCCATTGGTATAGTAGGTGTAATCGTCGTTATTATAGCATTAATTCTAAATCACGAGGATAAAAGAGAATCAGAAACACCGCTGAAAAATAAAACTTCTGTCGCAAAAAATCAGGTCTCTCAAAATGAAAAAACTGATAAAAAAGAATCCTCTATTGCTACTGCAGAAAAAAAGAATAAGGATGCAGAAACTACCTTAAAAAAATATAAAAAGAAACCATCTTTTGATCTTGTTAGAGTAGACCCGGAAGGCAATGTGGTGATCGCTGGAAGAAGTCAACCTGATGCTAGGATAGAGATACTAGATGGAAATACCGTCATCGGCATAGTGGAATCTGATGATAGAGGGGAATGGGTCTTTGTGCCAGAAGCACGCTTAACTCCTGGCGCCAGGGTCTTAATACTCAAGGATGTAACCAAAGATGATATTTTTTGGGAATCCGACAATGCGGTGGTCTTGGTCGTTCCTGAACCTGGTCAAAATATTGCTGGGCTTGGGGAAAAAGCCGATGGTATGCCACTAGCGATGGTCATGCCGAGGGAGGAGGCCATAAGTGAGGCTTCACGAATATTTCAAGCTCCAAAAAGGAAAAAGCAAGGAAACAGAGAAAAAGTTGAACCCAGAAAAGAAAAGGTAGATGCTGTAGAGGAAGGTGGACAACCGCGCCTTGCCCTAGAGACTATCGATTACGATGATAGTGGTATTGTAATCTTGAGTGGGTTATCAAACCCAAATTCGATTATCAACGTATACTTAGATAATACCTTGGCTGGATCGGTTACTGCCGCCCCGGATGGTAGGTGGACCATTGAGCTCAAGAACACACTTAAATCGAGAAAGTATATGATACGAGTGGATCAGGTGGACCTGTCAGCAAAAGTATTAGAAAGGATAGAGTTGCCTTTTGTAAAAGCGCCGGTTATTGAGGCTACAATAGAAAAAGCAACAGTGATTATACAGCCGGGGAATAGTCTTTGGCGGATAGCTGCAAAAGTTTATGGGAGTGGGTTTCGGTACACTGAAATCTATGAGGCGAATATAGACCAGATTCGGGACCCTAACTTAATTTATCCAGGGCAGGTGTTTGAAATTCCCGACCAAAAAGAAAGATGAGTGATCAAATCAAATGAATAAAGGCTCGCTACTTGACAATGTCTTGATACCAATAGCCAGAGAAGGGTGGCCATTCATAGCTATTTTCGGCCTCGCTTCTTTGATTTTGTACTTTCTATATGCCCCACTAGGATGGATAGGATTGGTTCTCACCCTATGGTGTGTTTACTTCTTTAGAAATCCAGACCGAGTTACCCCTGAACGGGAAGGTTTGATAGTCTCGCCAGCCGATGGCATTGTCCAGATGATAGCTGAAGTGTCTCCACCAGAAGAACTAGACATGGGTTCTGAGCCGGTAGTTCGTGTAAGCGTCTTTATGAATGTATTTGATTGCCACGTTAACAGGATACCATCTGATGGTCGTATCGGGAAATTGGTTTACGTGCCTGGCCAGTTTCTCAATGCCTCACTTGATAAAGCTAGCGAAGAAAACGAAAGGCAGATGGTTCGTATCGATCTAGACTCTGGTGCTTTTATAGGAGCAGTCCAGATAGCTGGTTTAATAGCTAGAAGAATTGTTTGTTATTTGGAGGAGGATCAAACAGTCCTTGCCGGAGAGCGGTTCGGTTTAATCCGGTTTGGGAGCCGTGTAGATATCTATCTTCCCCATGGAGCCGTATCTCATGCAGTAATAGGTCAAAAGTGTGTTTCTGGGGAAACAATACTGGCTGATTTAAAATCAGATGAGGCGGCTCGTTCTGGTGAAGTTCGTTAATTAGAAACAGGAACTTGCACTTTGATGAACAAAGGATCTAGACGAAATCGCATCAAACAGATGCCCATTAGTGTGATAATACCTAACTTAATCACCGTAATGGCCTTGTGCTCTGGACTTACGGGAATCCGCTTTGCGTTGGAGGAAAGGTGGGAGTTTGCAATTGGTGCTATAGCATTAGCTGCAATCCTAGATACGCTTGATGGCCGAATGGCACGACTCCTAAAGGGACAAAGCAAGTTTGGTGCAGAACTGGATTCGTTATCGGATTTTATTAGTTTTGGTGTGGCGCCCGCTTTAATACTATTTTTTTGGAGCACCCAAAATATTCATGGAATTGGTTGGGCAAGTGTTTTATTTTTTTCGACATGCATGGCTTTACGCTTAGCCCGGTTTAATACTCAGTTGGAAGATCCAGATCCACCAGCATTCGCTTCTAGATTTTTTTCGGGCGTCCCAGCTCCCGCCGCTGCGGGTCTGGCTTGCTTTCCTGTTATTATGAGCTTTGAAATCGAAGTGACCGTTATCAACCAACCGTACTTAATTTCAGTTTGGTTGGTTTTTGTTGGGCTATTGATGGTGAGTAGCATCCCGACTTTTTCTTTCAAAGGAAGTAAACTTCCAAGAAAAATGGTTATCCCTTTATTCGTGATAGCCGGATTATTTATAGCTTGTGTGTTAACGGAAACTTGGATCGCATTGGCGATTTTAATTGTGATATATTTTTTCACAATACCACTGAGCATTATTTCCCACAAAAGATTGAGCCTAGCTCTAAGACGTAGCGACATAGAGGACTAATCTATCAATCACAAAGCTAGTATTAGCAATTGGTTGATATCTTCGATCTTCTATTAGTTTTATCTCCTTGACATAGGAAACCGTTCTTCTCGCCACGCTATTAGGTTCGAACGCAGCATTAAAGCGCACGGAGTAACAATTAAGGTTAGGACTGTAGCGAAGCTAAGGCCGAATACGATGGTCGTTGAAAGTGAAACCCACCATTGTGTAGATGGCGCTCCTACAGTTATTTCTCTTGTAAGGAAATCAATATTCGTTTGAAAAACCATTGGCATCAAGCCTAGAACAGTAGTGATGGTCGTGAGCAATACTGGACGTAATCGTTGAGCTCCAGCCACAAGGATTGCCTTTTGAACTGAGATAGACGTGTGCTTGATATGATCGAAGGTGTCAATAAGCACTATATTATTATTGACTACAATACCTGCCAAAGCTATCACGCCGACCCCCGACATAACAATGCCAAATGGCTCTCCTGTAATGAGTAGCCCCAGAAAGACGCCAGCAGTGGACATTATAACTGCCGATAGTATCAAAAACGCACTATAGAAACTATTGAATTGCGTGACTAATATGATGGTCATAATAAATAATGCTGCAGCGAAGGCTTTTATAAGGAAACTCTTAGCCTGTTTTTGTTCAGCATCCTCCCCTTTAAATTGAATTCTTACAGATCTAGGAAGGTCCGCGGTGTTCAACCACGCTTTTATTTCTTTAGCTTTTGAATCGGCGAGAATGCCCGGTGCAACATCAGCCTGAATAGTTTTCGTTCTAGTAGATTGAACTCGTTTAATTACACCAATTCTGGGTTTGGGAGACCACTTTATAAAGTTATCGATAGGGATAAGGCCTTTATTGGTTTTTATGCTTATCCTTTCATATTGATTGAGCTTCCGATAATGTTTTGGGTATCTTATTACGATATCGATTTCTTCGTCGCTAACTTCCGTGCTGTAATCTGTTACTTTCAAGCCCTTGGTGATGAGTTGCACATAATTTCCAACGAGGGCTATATCAACTCCAAATTTTAACGCTTGAGTCCTATCGACAGTCAGTTGCCATTCAATTCCAGGTAAATCCCTATCATCTTCAATATTGGTGAGACCTACAATGGTATTTAGTTGGTCTCGAATAATCGAGGTGGCGTTATCAAGATCCGAGACATTATCTGATTTAATCAATAATTTTAATGGTTTTCCCGTTGGTGGGCCTTTCTGTAATTCAACAAACTCAACCTTTATACCTGCGTATTTTGCCGAGCGTTTTTTGATTTCATCTAATATCGCTTTAGCTGGTCTGCGTTGGGCCCAATCTTTGAATTCAAGTTGAATGGTTCCGATAACATCCTTTGGTACATTCTGCCCTCCACCCTGAAGTTTGCCAACAAAGGTATATATTGATTTAAATTCATTAATATTTAAAACTTCTTTCTCAATATCGTAAACTAATTCGGCTTTTTCCTCAGTTGATAAATTTCCGCGCGCATGGATATAAATTTTTGCTGTATCGGGTTCAATGTCTGGAAAAAACTCAATCCCGTTACCTTGGGTTAGGTAAGTGTATTGAACAGTAACCAACGTTAGTATCGCAATTATTATAATTTTAAATGGGTTTTGTAGTGCTATTTCCAGCAATTGAACATAGGTTCGGGTAAGCCAGTTACTATTTTTTAAACCTTTCAGACTGTCACTCGCGACGTTACCGTTCTCCGAGTGAACCAACATCTGAGACTTCCCAATTTTTATTCCAATAGTCGGGACAAAAATTAATGCCATGAGAAGTGATGAGGTTAATATTGCTATCAATGTTATTGGCATAAACTTCATGAACTCCCCAACCATTCCGGGCCAAAATATCAAAGGCATGAAGGCGGCTAGGGTAGTGGCTGTGGAGGCTACTATAGGACCAGCCATTCTTTTAGCTGCATTTCGATAAGCATCTTCTCGGGAAATATGTTCCCTCATTTGGCGATCTGCGAATTCTGTAACGACGATTGCCCCGTCAACCAACATTCCAACAGATAGGATCAGGCTGAAGAGCACGACTATGTTTATTGAAAAGCCTAGTGCCGCCAAGATTAAAATACCCATTAAAAAAGAACCCGGAATAGCTATGCCTACTAATAGTCCTGAGCGCCAGCCGAGTGCTCCCACAATTATAATCATGACTAATAATATTGCACTGATAACGTTATTCTGGAGATCTCTAAGCATACGATGGATATGCAATGACCGGTCTTGCGAAAACGTTATCTTCACTTCCTGAGGCCAGCGTTTACCTTGTTCAGAAACTTTTTCTCTAACGTTTTGAATAGTGTCAATTATATTGTAACCGCCTCTTTTTGATACTTCCACTCCTATCGACGACTCACCAGATAGTCGGGCTATCGTATCTTTATCCTTAAATGAACGCCTGACGGAGGCTACGTCGGCAATGGTTACTACAGCGTCGTCATTTACCTTTATCGGTTGACTTAAAATATCGGAAATATCTTTATAAAGTCCTGGGACTTTTATTGGGAAACTACCATTCCCTGCATCGAGCTTGCCAGCTGCCACTAATAAATTTGAACGTGCAATTATCTGCAGTATACTTATAGAGTCTAGTTCATAGCTTTCTAGTAGTGCCGGGTCTATAATTATTTCAATCAGTTCCTTGCGGTTTCCTGTAAGTTTAGCTTCGAGTACACTGTTGATAGCGCCGATTTCATCGCTAAGATTGCGTGCTAACGCTAATAGAGTGCGTTCGGGAAGGTTTCCAGATAGAGTGACGACCAGAACAGGGAATAAACTAAAATTTATTTCTTTTACTTTTGGTTCTTTGGTTTCAGTTGGAAGGCGGGTCTTTGCTAAGTCAACTTTTTCACGAACGTCGGTCATTGCTTTTTTTGAATCAAAGCCGGCATCGAACTCTAAGACAATACTGGCGCCACTTTCGTAGGCAGAACTCCGCATTTCTTTGACTCCTTCAATACCACGTAGTGAGCTCTCTAGAGGCTGAAGTAATAATCTTTCGCTATCTTCTGGTGAAATCCCATCATGCTGAAGAAGAATATAGATCAAAGGAATATCAATATCGGGATCAGCTTCTTTTGGAATGTCTATGTAGGCGACCGTTCCGGCAGTTAGTATCAGGACCAAAGCTAGAAGCGTTGCCCGAGATCTTGACAATGCTTTGTTGATGATTGATTTCACGATTGTTTGCCTGAAGAGGCAGTTTCAGCAACTGCTTTAACAATTTGACCGTGCATCACAAATCCCTGGCCAACCACTATTACGTTAGAGGGATCCGGTAGTCCGGTCACAAATGTTTTGTCTTCCGACCCCCCAACAATTTTAATTGGTTTAAACTGCACTCTTCCTTCTTCATTGATTATTTTGATCCCTAAATTGCCATTTTCATCTAATGAAAATAATGATGGGGACAACTGGTGTGCTAGAGTCTCAGGTAAAGGTAGTATCAACTCTGCCGTTATTCCCTCTGGTATCTGGGCTCTGGGATTTGGTGTCTCTAGTTCTACTTTAAACGTTCTGGTATCTCTTTGGGCCACTGGGCTTATAAATTGAATGCGCCCGTTTATTTTTTTTTCGTTTCTCAACTTAACTTCTGCAGATTGGCCCATTTTTATTTTTAGATAATCCCGTTCTGAGACGTAGGCTGTAATCAGGAGTGGATCTAGATCGATCAACTCTGCCACAGGGTCGGATTTTCTTAAAACGTCACCAATCTCAGCACTTTGTGCACTTAAGACCCCAGAAAAAGGAGCACGAATATTAGTATATTCCAAATTGATTCTTATACGTTCGACAAAAGCCTTTGCCTCTTGTAAATCTGCAAAAGCCGCTGCATATTTTGTCTTTGCTTTGAACCCTTTTTGAGATAGTTTTTTCGCGGCAGAAAATTCCAACTCCCTCTGTTTTACCCGAGCTCTTGCTTCTTTTAGACGAAGAGGCAAATCCTCTGAATAAAGTTGAGCAATTATGTCTCCCTTATTTACACTATCGCCAGCCTTTTTTATGATCTTGGAAATTTTACCGGTAGCTTGAGTGCGAATTATCACCGACCGTGATCTTTCTGTCTGTCCTGTCACGCGCATGTGTGGAGTGTATGGTTGGGCTTTAAGATAACGAGTCCTTACAGTCACAAGTTCCTCGGATACACTTCTTTTCTGATTTTCGGTGTGCCCTTTTTGGGGTTGCAAATTATTGGCAAACTGGCCTGAGATTAACCAGCCGCCTGCCAGCATAGCGATGGTGATTGCGATAAGCAGAGATAGTTTAGATTTAATCATATAATTGGCGACCAAAATAAATAAGACAGATAGTATGGTAGCGATTTTGATATGAAAGGCTTTTAAATCATTTTTTGATATAAGCCTAGCCAATCATTACTGTTATTAATGGTTCATTTTACCTAAAAGGTTTCTAACCAGGGTCTTAACTCAATCTCCCAGGACCATGAACTTCGATGCTGTCGATGAAATTGAAGGTAAGTCTCTGCTATAGCTTCGGGTTTCAACATACTGTCGTCACCTGGATCATTTCTTTCTGGCCTGTAATCTGCTTTTATTCCGCCATCTATAATGAAATGACCTATATGTATATTTTGCGGATGTAGTTCTCTAGCAAGCGCCTGTGCCAAACCGCGCAGACCAAACTTTCCCATGGCAAATACAGAAGAATTTGCATAACCTTTTACGCTGGCTGAGGCACCTGTGAAAAAGATACTCCCACTGCCTCGTTTGACCATCCTTTTTGCCGCTTCCTGAGCCACCAGGAATGCTCCAAAACACGTTATATTTATGGCTTTTTGAGTGTCTTCGGGATCGACTTCAACAATTCCTCCGCGAACGCGTGCTGAGGGATTGTATATTACTAAGTCTGGGGTTCCCAAAGTTTTATCTAGTTTTTTAAATAATGTTTGAACTTGATTAATATTACTAGCATCACAAGTGAAGACATCGACATTTGATGTTTCTGCTAAAGTTGCAAGCTTTGCAACATTGCGCGCTGCTATTGCTACTTTAAATTTATTCTTTAAAAGAAGATACGTTAGGGATGAGCTTAATCCGGGTCCTGCTCCTACTATCAAGGCTGTCTCTGTCATTCCTTTAACCTTTCGTTCCGCGGGTTGCTGTTGGCCGAAGTAATTCGAATGGTTCTGGAAAGGCTTTAACGGGGACTTCAATGATGGTTGGTCGGTTTGCTGAAAAACCCTGTTCTAATGCAATTCTTAATTCATTAGGAGTTTTTGCCCGAAGTCCCAATGCCCCAAAACTCTCTGTTAATTTAACAAAATCTGGATTGGTGAATTGTGATGCAATAATTTTTCCATCATGTAATTCACGTTGCATGCGAAGAACGTTACCATACGCTCCATCAGAGAATACGATAGCAACTAAATTTATGTTATGGTGAACTGCAGTTGCTATTTCGGGCATCGTATACATGAAACCTCCATCGCCATTCACAGATACGACTGGTTTATCCGGATGGGCTACTTTGACGCCAAGGGCCGTTGCGTAACCATACCCGAGTGTTCCCTGATATCCCGGAGTTATCATAGACCTTGGGCTGTAAACCGGAAAACCTACCCGTGATACATAGCCTACCTGGGTGAATTCATCGACGAATAAACCATTGTCCGGCAAAACATCCCGGATGGCTCGAAGCCATGCCATTTGTGGCCCTGCTATTTCCTCCATTTGCTTTTCGGCCTGAGCTTTTAAGTTAAGCATTTCTTCCTCGCGAGAGGTTCGTTTGATATTATATTTATTTAAAGCATCAACAATTTTTCTAGTGGTAAATGCGGCGTCCGAAACGAGCCCAACATCAGGTTTCATAATACGATTTATCTCGGTCGGATCTATATCAACGTGTATAATTTTTAATGTATCATCCATACCCCACGACATGCGTTCTGCCTGCATTCGGCATCCTATACTGATAGCAGCATCACAGTTTTTCCATAGCATTGCACCTGCTGTATTGGTATGGGCCAGGTAGTGACGTTCATCTAAAATACCACGACCATTTTGATAGGATATTACAGGGGCTTGTAGTGTTTCAGCCAAGGTCTTGATCTCTTGGCAGGCTTCATAAGCGCCGCCACCAACAAAAATCATTGGTTGTTGAGATTTCCCCAGTATTTCAGCAGCTTTTTCGACTAGGTCGGGGTCAGGTAATGGAGCAGGAGAACCAGAAGTCTTACTTCCTAAGGTTACTTCTGATTTTTTCCACATTATATCCATCGGCATTTCAAGCCCAACCGGCCGGGGGCGCCCGCTACGTAGTTGGCGAAAAGCTTCACTAATTTTCTGAGGAGCTTCGGTAGGATGATTTATTCTGGCAGAGTGTTTTGTTAATCCTTTCATTACTTCTAGCTGTTCCGGTATCTCGTGTAACATTCCGAACCCTTTATTTATCGAAGTTGAAGGGATTTGGCCCGTGATTGCTAATACACGCGTGTTACATGCATATGCTGTAGACAGGGCAGCGGTTGTATTAAGTATTCCAGGTCCAGGTACAACAGCGTATGCGCCCACCTTTCCGGTGGACTGGGAATAACCGAAAGCCATATAAGCAACGCCCTGCTCATGTCTTGAATTTATAACTGATATCGCATTTCCTGCATCATGTAGTGCGTTAAACATTGGATCAAGTTGGATCCCCGGCAGACCAAATACTGTATCGATACCTTCAATAATGAGAGAACGGACTAGGGCATCACCCCCGCTTAATTTTTCACTATTCTGGTGTTCCATGGATATCGTCCTATTTTATAAAACTTTTGAGAATTAACCTGTTATTAAACTGGTTTTATTATAAAGACTTTTTGGCGTTTAGGTTTGGGGTTTTTGAAAGCAAAATTATGTTGGATCTACCGATTTATTTTACAGTGATTTTTTACACAGTGTTTTTAATTGTCATCGTTACAGGAACTTCCACTGATAAAGTCAGCAGAAGAAATGAGAGAGTCTTTCCATGCTGATCGAGATTTAAAGCACTATTGACTCCCCCTTCCAAGACATCATCTATCACAAAATTTAACGCGGGCAGGTTTGGTAATTCGTATCGGACTACTTTGCTTGCGCCTTTATTTGAGAAAAGTTCTAGTACTCGTTTTTCAGTAACTTGTTCCAGTAATATTTCATATGTCGCAGCGCTGTATGGGATGAGACTAATATTCGAACGATTACCCTTGTCTCCGGCCCTCGCATGAGCAATGTCATGCAATCTTACTTTTTTCATATGTTCTTGTGTCATTTAAGCGTAATCCGTCAAGAAATGGACTTTCGGCACGATTTTATTCCGATCTACCAATATAGACGCTGTTTGGACTTGATCCGTTAAATGCTGGCGAAAACCACCACCTGCTGCAGGGCCACTGCAGTATAGGCTCAACATCTCCTGATTAACGCGCTCAACTATTTCTTTATCATGGCCGCAGGTCGCGATCCTAATTCTGTAGTCCCCATCATCAGGGTACTTGTGTGTATTTGTGGTATCCTCATTATCACCAGAATGCACACTCATAGTCCCTACAATATCAAATCTAATGGGATTATTTGTTTTAATATCGCGACATCGGCTTTTCAGTACATCTATAGCTAGTTGCGCTCTTTTTAAAGCGTTAGGGCCAGCGTAACTCATTTCGGCTTCTCCCATCCAACCCCCATCTATACTCACTGTTGCTTTTAAAGTACCTGGTCTTTGTTTTCCGCGAGCTCCTGAGACTTTCACGCGGTCTGGCCCAACCTCTAAGACTCTTACCTTGCTGATATCCAGTATAACATCGGCGGTGAAATAGTTCTCTGGATCGTGAATTTCATACAAAAGTTGTTCCTTCACTGTTTGTGCTGACACAAGCCCACCCGTATTATCAGCTTTTGTTATGATTAAAGACCCGTCATTCGCAACTTCAGCAATTGGGAATCCCACATTCGCCAAATCCGGTACATCTTTATAGCCGGGGTCGGCGAAGTAGGCTCCAGTGACTTGGCCTCCGCATTCTAAAAGATGGCCGGCCATCGTTCCTGTTGCTAAATTAATCCAGTCATCTTCGCTCCAACCGAATTCTTTGACCAACGGTCCAAGAACTAGTGCTGGATCAGTGCATCTTCCAACTACCACCACATCTGCGCCTCTTGAGAGCGCCTCGGCTATTGGACGCGCACCGAGGTAGACATTTGCCGCGATCACCTCATTATCACCTATTTCTAGCCCTTCGATGGTGGGATGGTTTTGAATATCTCGGCTCGACATGACTTGTAGCAAGTCATCTCCTTCAACAATCGCAATCTTAATGTTTTTACAACCGAGCTGATCAGCGATTTCACTAATTTTCATCGCAGCGCCTTTTGGGTTGGCTGCTCCGAAATTAGATACGATTTTGATGCCAGTTTCATAACATTTCTTCAGGATTGGCCGAATATAGTCTTCTAGAAACGGGGAGTATCCGTGCGTGGGGTCCTTACGTCGGTGCTTCTGGGCCAAAGCTAATGTTCGTTCAGCTAATGTTTCAAAAATGAGATATTTTGGACCTTCTCTTTTAGCAAGCGTTTCTGCAACCGGTATTGCTGCATCTACACGGTCTCCTGAAAAACCGGCACCGCAACCTATATTAACTACGGATGGAACCATTGTTTTTATCCCTATAGAAATGATATTCTGCCTTTTCCAACTACGTTAACCTCAATATATGCCATCTAAATAGAAAAGAGTATCATCTATCCGGTCCATATCAATATTCAAAAATACTAGTTGAAAAGAAAAAATAGTGTATGCTCTCAACCTGTTTAGACGTTATATTCTCATGGAGGCGCGGAAATGCGTGTACACGGCTTGGGACATGTGGTTCTTAAGGTTAGAGACCTAAATCAATCTGTACCTTTTTACAGAGACGTTCTTGGATTAAAAAAAGTAGGACAGGCCGGAGAGAAAATGGTATTTTTTTCATTTGTAGATAATCACCACGACCTCGCTTTATTGGAAACAGAATACGACGCAGCAGCACCTAGCGAGAATTCACCGGGTCTTCACCATGTGGCATTCAAAGTGGGCGATAGCATCGATGAACTCCAGGAAGCGAAAGATTGGTTAATTAGCAAAGGTGTGACTCCACACCGAACACGGGATCATGTAGCCACTCAGTCAGTTTATTTTCATGACCCTGATGGAAATCAAATTGAAGTTTTTGTGGAGTCAGATCCCTCTGTTTGGCACGATGAACCTGGATTAGTTGCCACATCAAATCCATTAGAACTTCGTTGATGTAAATAAATTGGATCCATAACGATCAAGAGCTTGGATCATTTTTAAAAGGCCTTTTTGTATATTGGACGTATCTTCAGAGAAGGACGTGTATACGAGTATGCGATTGCCATGGACGCGCTTGAGATTAAGAATTAATAGTCCCCGTCTACTAAAATATTTTGGGATTACCGTATGATAATGAATAATACGTTTAGGAAGGCACTAGAAGCCGGTAAATCGACAATTGGAACACATTTTCTGTTCTCCGATCCGGATGTTGCAGAGCTAATAGGAGATACCGGACTTTTTGATTATGCGGAATATTCCGCAGAATATTCTATCTTGGATATGCGGTTGTTGTATCATTTGGCGAGAGCAGCGCAGTGTTCTAATTTACCTCTTATGATCAAGCTGGATGAAGAAGGGCAAGGTTTTTGGGCGCAGGCTGCTCTTGGTGCTGGTTTTAAATCAATATTATTCACTGATATAAGAACACCTGATGACATTAATACCTGCCATAAAATAATAAGGCCAGATGACCCAAATGCTGGCGGAAGAATGGGTTTAAAACTCAGACGACCCGCATTATCCTCCTATGAACCTGAAGCTTATTTGAATGACCTTAACTCGATAGTTTTTTGCGTGATGTTGGAAAAGAAAGTTGCGATAGAAAATATTAATGATGTACTTTTGCGAGCCAAAGAAAGAAGTGTTGATATGATCCAATGGGGACCAGCTGATTATAGTATTACGCGGGGCAGGCCTCATATGATGTATGAAACAGATATAATACCAATTGAAGAAATGGTCATAGAAAAGTGTCTTGAATATGGTGTGGCGCCGCGCATCGAAATTGGGGATGTTGAGCAGGCAAAACGTTATATAGACATGGGAGTCAGGCATTTTTGTATCGGCTGGGACCGGTTCATTCTGCAAGCAGGCCTGAGAAATATTGGGGAAGGCTTGCGTAAGCTTACAGAAAGTATCTGAATACTGATTACTTTAGTTACTAACGGTTATTACATGACTTGAAGTTTAAAGAAATAATATTTTTTGGATATTTAGCGTGGAGAAAAATTAGATGAGCCCGATTGATTTATATACGTGGAAGACCTCCAATGGGAAAAAAGCAACTATTATGATGGAGGAGTGTGAATTAGAATATAAAATACACCCAATTGATATTTCGACTGATATTCAATTTTCGGAAGATTTTGTTAAAGTAAATCCAAATTCTAAGATACCTGCAATAGTAGACCCCGATGGACCGAATGGACGGCCTTTTACAGTAATAGAGTCGGGTGCGATTTTAATGTATTTAGCCGAGAAGACCGGACTATTCCTGCCTGCGGAGACGCAACGAAAATATGAGGTGATCCAGTGGGTTATGTTTCAAATGGGAGGTATCGGACCAATCTTCGGGCAAGTACACCATTTTAAAAGAGCGGCCAAGGAAAAAGTTCCATATGCAATCAATAGATATTTCAACGAATGTCGAAGGCTATATGGGGTATTAGACTCGAGATTAGAGGGTAGAGAATATATAGCAAACGATGAAGTGTCGATAGCAGATTTCTGCACAGTTCCGTGGGTTTTTCGCCACGATTGGCAGGAGATAGACCTAGATGAATTTAGGAATGTTAAACGTTGGTATGATAATATGATGCAACGCCCTGCATTAACTAGAGGGATGAATCTTCCTGATTAAATCCCTAGTTGCCCAAACAATATTTTTTATCTAACTCCAAGTATTAGAAACTTCATATAAACATCAATAATTTGCGGCTTATTCTATTAAGGCTTAAAACTTAAACTTTAATCTGTGCTCACTTAATTTTAAATTGTGGGACTACCTCTTTTAACTTGCAATAATGTTACTATATAATGGTGAGTTCGGATATAGAAAAATGAGCTAATGGCTATTAAAACACAGCATAAACCCAGGCAAAAGGATTACTCCTTCGATCTACAGAAGGTGTTTAACAGCATCGTTTCAGTGCAGTCTAATATTCCTGGAGATGCGTTCACCGCTCCGGTATTAGGGACCGAGCGGGGGGGTAATGGTATAGTGATAAAGGATAATGGGATCGTTTTAACCATTGGGTACCTTGTTACAGAAGCGGAGACAATTTGGCTTACCGATCACACTGGGGCCGCTGTTCAGGGACATGTTCTTGGGTATGATCAGGAGAGCGGTTTAGGCCTTATACAGGCTCTTGGAAAACTGAATGCAGAGGTGGTGCCTATCGGTACGTCGTCATCTTTAAAGGAAGCTGATAAGGTTGTTGTCGCCGGTTTTGGAGGCCAGAAAAATTCGGTTAGTGCTGAAGTTATAGCCGTTAGAGAATTTGCCGGGTATTGGGAGTATCTATTAGATGAGGCAATTTTCACGTCGCCGGCTCATCCGAATTGGGGAGGGACCGGGTTGATAGGCGGTGACGGCGAATTATTAGGCGTTGGTTCTCTATTTATACAGCACGAGACCGTGGGGGACGAGATAGTCGATGGCAACATGGTTGTACCCATAGATCTGCTCGCACCTATAATTGATGATCTTCTTACAATGGGGAGACCAAATAAAAAAGCTCGCCCCTGGTTGGGTTTATTCGGCGCAGAATCAGAAGGTGCTGTTGTTGTGGCAGCTCTTACAGAAGGCGGGCCAGCTCATGACGCAGATGTGGAAGTGGGCGATATAGTTCGTGCTGTAGCGGGTAATGAAATTGGTTCCCTTGCAGATTTTTTCAGAAATATTTGGTCTATTGGTCCAGCTGGGGTCGAGGTTCCACTTTTAATAGAGCGGGACGGAGAAGTTTTAGAAATATATATCTCCTCTGTTGCAAGATCAGATATGTTAAAAGGCCCAAGGTTACATTAAATACATTAGTAACTTGGATGCCCCTTGCTATAGAGAATAATTACTTCCCTAGGAAAGTGCAGCGCAAGCCCTTTGTATTCTCTGACAGGCATCTTCAAGGATCTCGGTTGAGGTTGCATAAGAAATCCTAAAATGCGGGCTTAAACCGAACGCGGCACCGTGAACCGCCGCTATTCCCTCTGATTCCAGTAAATAAGTGACAACATCCTCATCAGTTTTCAATATATTACCCGACGATGTTTTTTTGCCAATTAGCCCAG
>Ga0315330_10000950_pt1 | contig 19036 bp, 14 predicted proteins | sample M140m34915metaG_FD_203453 | JGI IMG/M metagenome (GOLD analysis project Ga0315330, IMG submission 203453) | Ammonia-oxidizing marine archaeal communities from Monterey Bay, California, United States - M1 40m 34915 | ecosystem: Environmental > Aquatic > Marine > Intertidal zone | place: USA...
ATTTACAACTGGGGATGCTGATTATACACAAATTACATTTGCAAATAAACTATCTGCAGACCTAGCAGGTAACACAATAACATTTGGTTCTACGGGTGGTAGTGGTTTTTTAGAATTCGCGAATGCAGCAACACTTACCGGTATGCCCAATTATATTTTTGCAATACCCTTCAGTGATTTTTCTGTGAAAGCAGGTGGAAGAGTGGATTTCCGTAACGTGAATTTGGATGCGGAGATGACTATCGCAACGACTACCGCATCATCAACACTTCCTGCAGGTGATAGTTTCATTAACAACTTTGTAAGTAAGATTAGTACAGATATCAATCAATCATTATCTTACGATGCAGACAATAAAAATATTACTTTTGATGGTATTAGTGAAAATATTGAAATATCCATCACAAGCACAGATACAACTGTGTTTGACACATCTATCACTGAAATAACAGTTGCTGAAAAAACACTTCCTTTTATTACGTATGGTGAACCCGAACCTAGTTATTTTCAATACTCATTAAATGGTATAACATATGATGAATTTATAGCCAATGGTGTAAGTGCAACAGAAGTAAAATCATTAGGTGTCAATCCTAGTTGGAACACAGAAACTGATGCAAATCAGTTTGACAAATCTTATGTACTCGGGTTTATGGATGTTAGTGGCTATATGGCAATTCGCAATGATTGTGATATGGGAGTAATGGGTAATACTACTATTCATGGAACTATAAATATGATAGAAGATAAAACATTGTCATCATCTATTCTATCAGTGGATTCACGACTTTTTGCAAATGGTGATATTTCAGCAAACGGAAAACTCTATGTCGGCAGTGATTTATCTATAAATGGTCAATTTAGTAGTAATTTTGCTGGTAATAGTATACCATATTCAAAAGTAAAAGATTCTCCTATTATTACCGGAAATGTCAAAATAGGGGAAGATGTTTCTTTTAATGGACCGACAGTTGAATTGGGCAGTGGTGCAACACTAAAAATAAGTGGTACAACTGAATTTAATGACAATACTGCATTTGATGCAAATAGTATTAGATTTAGTGGTACAATTGTTGGTGGTAATATGGTATTTAAAGATACCACAATATCTAGTGTTATTGTCAATGGTAGTGCAACCGCTACAACTGTTACATCATCAGATTATCGTATCAAAAGTAATGTAACCGAATTAAATGAAACACATACAGTAGACACATTGGAACCCATTTACTATGAAAATACTTTAACTGGAAACCACGAGTATGGTCTTATTGCACATGAATTACAAGCTGAATATCCGGATTTAGTCATTAATGAAAAAGACGGTGACGAATACCAAAGTGTTCATTATGATGGTCTCATTGGTGTTTTAGTAAAAGAAATACAAGATTTAAAAAAACGGTTAAATGTATTAAATAACAAATAATTTTAAGATTATATTATTTCTATATCATATAGAAATAATGTACGGAGACGACCCAGATGCAAATCATTTTAACCAATCTTATGTAAAAGATTTTATAGATATTAGTGGTAATGTCGTATTACAAAAAGATGCAAACCTTAATGTCCATAAGAATATTTTTACAGGAGGTAATGTAACAATACAACATGCACAAACCCATTCTGGTGATGTAACTACAAACAAAAGAATTGTTGTAGACGGCGACATATCATTGAATGCCAATGTAACAGTAAACAACAATGTTTCAATGAATGGTAATATTGTTAGATGTAATTTGGCCGATTCGTCTATCCCATCAACTGCAATTAATGGTGTAATTACATCCGGACCCGATTTCACACAACCAACTATACTTTACGAAAAAGGTCTTAATGTTAATGCAGATGTATCATTCAATGGCACGACAGTTGAAGCTTCTAATTTGAAAATTAACGGTAATATAGAATTCAGTGATGGGACTATCATGGATACTTATGTGAATAATAAAGCTGTTAGTTATGATAGTGCTACACAACCTAGTACTTATTTTGCTGCGGCAGTTGGTGGTTTTTCAACAGACGATATACTATTCTGTTCATCCAATGGGCAATATGCTGCAATGGGTTCCGGTAGCGGAATGTTTATAACAAGAGATTTTGGAGCTACATGGACTCAATCATATTTACCCAGTCCTGCCGATGGTACCCCCCTTGCCGTAAGCCACCGAGCATTTAGCATGTCTTATGACGGTAAATATATGGTATCTGGTGTTACTGCTAATGATGGTTCTAATGATAATGTTATTGGATTAAGTGAGGATTATGGTGTTACCTGGACGACATATTATACAGATGCTCATTTAGGTGTTAGTAATAGTTATGATTTGATAGGTGGCATTGCAGTAAATTATGATGCCAGTCTTATTGTTTTCGCTTGGAAAGATAATAATATCGGTAAAATGTATTATTCTACAGATAAAATGGCAACTTGGGCTGATTCCGGTGCAGAAATAGAAGGACAAATGAAATATACAACAAGGATAGTTAATAATGTACTTTTTACATCACCACACGATGTGAGAAATTATAAAGCGTGGAGAATAGAAAATGATGTTATTACCTATTTAGGTAGTTCTTTTGGTGGTGTTGCTAATTATACATGTTTGGGTGCATTTTCAATGGGTGGTCCTGATTCGGCTGATATTGCATTTTTTGCAGGCAGAAGTAGTAATTTACTAGAAAAAGCTACAGATATAAATACTACACCAGTTGTAACTGATGTAGGAAGCGTTGTTAATACCCGTAGTTATAGTGCTTTAGGTGTAGTTATATCACCATCCGGTAAATATGTTTTAGTAGGCCAAAATAATTCATCAATCCGTACAACATTAAAAACAAATCAAGTTTGTTATCTTAGTAGTGATTTTGGGGAAACTTTTTCGGAGGTATCACCATATTTCTTCAATCACAGTAGTCTTAAAAGTATTGCAATATCAGATGCGGGACATTTCTATGGACTTGATGTATCAAATAAAAGAATATATTATTCAACATTTGGATCAGTATATGGATTATCCACATTTGAATCACTTACTATCAATAATACATTAACTGCGGGTAGTTTTTCAACATCATCTGATTATCGTATTAAAAAAAATATTGTATCCTTGAATGAAACAAATACCATTGATAACCTTCGTCCAGTGAAATATTTACATACACTTCTTAATAAAGAACAGTATGGTCTTATTGCACATGAATTGCAAGAATATTATCCGGATTTAGTGGTTGGCGAAAAAGACGGTGAAGATTGGCAACGAATTAATTACACTGGATTGATTGCTCTTCTTATTAATGAGATTAAGCGATTAAAAGAAGAAGTCGTTGAATTAGAAAATATGAATTGATAATAAGGGATTTAGACAATAAATATTATAAAACTTATAGATTTTCATGAAAATACTTTTATCTTCATGAAAATAAAACTGTATTATAAATGAGTACACTAATAATAAACAATAAATTTTTGCATATACGAAAAGTAACAGATTACGATGTAAAAAATAATTATTATAGTTTGATGAGTGTTTTACCGCGAAAAACGATAGAAATATTCACAATATTATCAAGTATAGAAATAGAAAAAAAATTAAAAGACCAACGAATTTTTGTAATAGAAGATGTAAATTCAAACCAAATGATAGGTTCGGCATCGGTATCTTTCTTGAACAATACAAGTAAAATGGCAAAAGTAGCCAACATAGAAGATATAATCATAAAACATAATTATGAAAGCAAAGAATTAAGGGAAGAACTTATCAATTATTTAACAAATATTTGTGTGAATGATGATAATTGTATAAAATGTATAATAAAATAATTTATACATTAATTGTAAAAATTCTTAAAAATATTATTTCTATATAGTATATAAAAATAATAATGGCAGAAGATTATACATATACATATACTAGTGAAATTATTAGTGGAGAGATAGAATATCCACCACAGTGGGTTCGCGATTATATAAATACTCAGAATTTAGCGAATGTTGTTAATGGAGTAAATGATAACTCACCTGGTGGCTGGGGCTATGCAGACGTATCATTTAATTATACTGACACAACTAACCCGTATGGTCAAGGTATATATAAAATAAGTGTTAGTCAAAAACGAAACAAGACCGGTTCATCGCACATGAATGCACCAGTTGTATTTGATGGTGATACTACTGGCATGTACTATAATGTCAATTACCGGAAAGGGTGGCAGACTGCTAATAATAATAGTAATGATGCTAATAATGATAATACTAATGCAGATCAATTAAATGTTGATACAAATCTTGAACATATAAACTATATAGATTTAGAAAATGGAAATGTATCAGGCACTATAAGTGGCGCCGTTTTAACAATAGAATTCCCAGAAGCGTTTGTAATAACCAAATATGATATTTGGTCAAACGACACTTTAGCACCCAGTTTGCAGTATCTATTTGGATATGACGAAACAAATAGTACATATAATAAATTACATGAAGATAATTATGCATGGCCAAGTGATGTTCATACTCCAAGTGTTCGTACAAATGCCATAAGTCAAACTACACAAAAATCTTATAAAAAATATGCGATTACAGCCGGTAACTATCACCACACTATATGGAGCGAAGTACGATTTTATGGTAATAGAGTTATTATGGGTGCACAACCAGTTACATTCAACAATAATATTTTAACCATAGAAAACAGCATTGATGCAAATGATATAGACCCGGTAAGTTTCGTGTTGCCAGTAGGATACTCAATGAGCAACCTCAATGTAACCAATTTTTCAGGAACCGGAACAGTTACATATACTATATCTACTGATGGAGCAACCGATATTACCGGTACATTCACTGCAAAAGATATAAATATATTAGATGGAACACCAATATTTGCGATTGCCACTGATACCACCTATAATTTAACATTAACCGCTGATGCTACTATTACTTATAGGATTGTGGGAACTAAATTAGATACTATGAGTTCAACTGAATATTCAATTTCACAATTAATTACAGCTGGTTATACCCAACAACAATTGATTGATGGTAACTTTTGGATTGCAGACGATAGTGCTAATCGTTTTTTACCTATCTATAATAATAATGTATTTGATGTTAGTGGTGGTAATATGATTGTTCGTGATAACTTTATAATGGGTTCAGGAAACATAGATTTAAGTAATGTACTAATTAAACAATCATCCACGATTGATGCAGATATAACAGTGAATAATAATTTGTTTGTTACCGGTGATGTATCAATGGGTACTGTCGGGTTGAATGTTGCGGGCGATGTTACAATAGATGGAAATCTATCTGTTGAATCGTATACAAATAATTCAATCTCACCATCGGCAGTAAAAAGTGACGCTGATGGTTCCATAACTGAATCTAATATGACCGCCATTATGAATGATTCTTCATATGATAAGTTACAAATGAATGGTGATGTCTCATTGAATGCGACGATTAGTACACCGGGATATACTAGTACAATTGATAGTCTAACTTTTCCATTAGACTTTACGAATGAATCTAAAATGGTTGCTGGTACAAATACCAGTCACTTTGGTTCGAGTGAAAAGCCTGTTCGTATAAATAATACTGGTAATGTTATAGTTACTATAAATAGTAGTAAGAAGATGGCATATTCTGTTGATTATGGCGATAATTGGTCTACCTATAATACTAATGTAATTGCTGTAAATGTATCAGGTGATGGTAATTATATATGTGTGGTTACGACCAGTAATATATATATATCATCCGATACAGGTAGTACATGGTCAAACCCCGCAGGATTTTCTACTACAGTTGGTCATATTGTAAGTGATACATGTCTATCTTATGACGGACAATACATATTTGTTATGGGCGGTATAGAAGGAAGTAAAACAGCTGTAAGGTCAACTGATTATGGAGCATCATTTGCTAATGCTGGCTATACATTGGACAGAGGCTACAATAATTATGTTTTACGTGCATCAGCTGCGATTTCAGACACTGGTGAATATATTATGGTAAGTACTGAAAATGCTGTTCAAAATACAACTCCAAATGATCACTCACATCCGGGTAATGCAGTTTATGCGAGCAGTGATTATGGTGCGAATTTTACTTTGCACAGTCCTTCTGTTTTTTCCTGGCTACAACAATCTCTGTCGGTTATGTCACATGATGGGCAATACCAGCTTGCACAAGCGAAAACTGGTAGAGGGAGTTACAATTTTGGGGAAACTTGGGGGAGATCAGCGGGTAGCGGTCTTTCTGGTAATTTTTCTAAATACCCTTATACCATATGTCGTTCACATGCGAATGTACATATAACTGCTAACGATACTGACCCTAATATGTTCATTAGTATAGATGGTGGGTCTAGTTTTAGTATAATGAGCAACACAAATATGAACACAGTTGTTGGTGCTACTTATCAAAAATATCATTTCACTGCCAATGCCAATGGAAGTCTAATATATTTTAACACCAGCGACGGAAGAGTAGGTCGGTTACATGTACCGGGTGTAGGTTACACCCCCCCAGTTTACCAAGCGTCAAGTGATAAAGTTACTTATTTCGGTGCATCCACCAAATTAAAACTTACGAATGGTATTCAGCTAAGTGATAATACTATAGTAAACACAACCAACATAAGTTCAGGAACCTATGCAACAAATGATGTTGTTTTCAAACCATCACATTTTGACAACATGACTGTTACCGGTGACTTCGCATCAAATCCACCATTGTCAGCTTCTGATTATCGTATAAAAACCAATATACAAGAGTTAGATGAAACGCATACAATAGATAAGCTACGCCCGGTAACGTACTATCAAACCCAGATGAAAAAGAATGCCATTGGTTTTATAGCACATGAATTACAAGAGTATTATCCTGAATTGGTTGAAGGAGAAAAAGACGGAGATAAGATGCAATCTGTAAATTATACTGGTATTTTAGCTATCTTAATCAATGAAATAAAGAATTTGAAACAAAAAATAAAAGATACTCGCAATACATTATCTTCTCAAAATACTGCATAATAACTTTATATATTAAATCTAACTAAAATGTAAAAAATTGATTAAATTATATATAATATAATCATTTCAACAAATAAAGGCAAAAATGCAAACAGATTTATCATTTTCAGTCCCCCCACCGACGTTTCGTCGTCGGTATTTGGTATTTGATGTAGAATCAACTGGGCTTTTACCCAAAAAGTGTGGTACATCAAATGCTCACCCAATCACTGCGTATCCTTATATTTTGCAATTAAGTTATGCAATTTACGATTTGGCAGAAAAGAAAATAATCCGTCAATATGATTCGTATATTGATATTCCGGATGATATTGTAGTTGAAGAACATATTACCAGTTTAACTGGTATTACAAAAGAAATATGTAAAGAAAAAGGTAAGCCAATGACCGAAGTGTTAGAACAATTCTATGAAGCATATATGTTTTGTGAAGGAATAGTTGCTCATAATTTGGATTTTGACGAAAAAATGATAATGATTGAACTAGAACGTAATCGTGCGAAGATTCTAGATACAGCCCCTCATTGTTTCATGACATTCAACAGTATGTATGAAAAAGTACAAGGTATTGACCGATATTGTACTATGAGAAAAGGAACGGATATGTGTAATATCTTGGTAGAATCCAAATATCCCGGACGTCCACCGAGCAAGAAATGGCCCAAATTGATTGAATTATATGGGTTTTTATTTGATGGTGCTACTGTTGAAGGATTGCATAATTCTATGATTGATGTTCTAACTTGTTTACGATGCTACTTGAAAATGCGACACGGATATAATGATACTAATTTAATCTAATAAAAATAATATTGATATATGATTATTCATATATCAATTCATAAAAATCTTGTATATATTGTTTTTTATTGTATTTATTTTCTGGCTTTTCTTGTTCTATTCTTCTTTTGCTTCTTGGACTTATTTTTTGATTGTTTTTTTTGCTTTTTGGATTGTTTCTTTTGTTTTCTTGATTTTCTTTTTCCACCTTCTATTTTACGTCTTTTAGTGTCTGGTTCATCCTCTTCTTCTGGTTTTTTATCTTCCTCTTCTGTTGGTTTTTCTTCTTCTTCTTCTTCTTCTTCTTCTGCTGGTGGTTCTTCTTCTTCTTCTCCTTCTCTTTCTGGTTGTCCTTCTTCTTCTGCATCTGGTTTTTCTCTTTTACGTTTTTTATTAAGTTTTTCTTGTATTTCATCTTTAACATCAGGTTCTAAGTCTTCTGTATTCAACATATCCGTTAATAATTTTTCTGTAGGTTCAACTTCAACTGGATTTGCAATAATTGCTTCAGTTAATTGATCATCATTTTTATAACAATCTTGTTTTTGGGTTTGAAAAGCAACATTTGCAATTCTCATTGAACGTTCTTTCTTGGATTCTTGAATACCCTCCTCAATAGCTGTTTTAAATTCTTGCATTTGTGTATATTTTGTATCATTTTCATATTTTGTAATAACAGTATCAATCGCTTCACTAACAGCACTAGGAATATTATCTTTTATTAATTGAATTGGGTTATTATTAGTTAAAATAATAATAGATTTAATATTTTTAACAACTTCTGTTTTGATTGCATCAAAATTAATGCTCTCAAAATTTTGTTTAACCAATGCACCTATAAAGTAGGTCATATAAAGCTTAATTACATAAGGTAATCCCCAGCTAGTCAAAGAGACAATTTTCCACAACATATGTAATATTTCAGTAGGTTTATTAACAACAACAGCACCTGTAGCTAATGCTGTAACAAAAGTAATTGCCTCCTTTTCAATTTCTTGTCCAAATAAAGAAGTAGCAAGTTTTTGTAAACACCATGATTGAATAGAATTTATTTTGGATTTTATATTAACCATGAAATCTTCATATTTATCACATGAATCATCTTCCTTTAATGTATCTTTAGTTTCTTTGGTAAGTTCACCGATTTCTTCAAATATATCTAGGTCATTAGAAGGTTTTGATGTTTTTTTGCATTTTGGCCTGTGTTTGCGCTTATTTTTTTTCGCCCCCCCATCAGCTTCTGCATCTTCTTCTACGTTTTTAGTTTTCATTCCCGAGTAAAATCTATCCATAGCTGTCATCATTTCATCCAAATCACATTTTTTACCTTCGGGTAATTGAATACATTTAACTTTAAGTATATGTCCAATCCTATAGATTTGTTTTTGTTGTTTTTTATCTAATGTGTTATATTCATCTCTTGTGAATAAATCGCTAGTATCTAATATTTTATTTGAAATATCACATAATTCTTTATCATCTTTATCTTTTATTTCATTTATAATAGTTCTAGCATCTTCATTATCATCTTTTATCTTTTGTTTAACAATGTCTTCAATGCTAGAGCTAGAAAATATACTAGGAATAAAACTACTCATAATAATTATATATTAACAATATATTTTATGCAGAACACATTTCACATATTTCATCTTCAGTTTCTTCAATGAGTTGTGCACCTAAATCTTTCTTTTCGGGTTCAATCGTAAACTGTTGAGCTTGATGTCTGGCTCTTCTTCTTAAATAATAGATACCCGTTTTCAATCCTTTAGACCAAGAATAAAAATGCATAGATGTTAAATTAGAATAGTTGGGTTCTTCTAGCCATAAATTCAAACTTTGGCTTTGACATACAAACGCTCCTCTATCTGCAGCCATATCAATTAATTGTCTCATAGGAATTTCCCATACAGTTTTATATTTTTCTCTAATTTCAACAGGAATTATATCTAAATGTTGGATAGAACCGTTATTCCCGATAATATTATTTTTAACTTTTTCATTCCACAAATCCAAATTCAATAAATCATGCATTAAATATTTATTTGCTAAAATAAATTCACCTGCAATAGTACGTCTATTATAAATATTACTGGTAATTGGTTCAATACATTCATTATATCCAAGAATTTGAGAAGTAGATGCAGTGGGCATAGGTGCAAGCAGTAATGAATTCCTCAAACCATATGTTTTAATTTTTTGTTTTAATAAATCCCAATCATATCTATCACTGGGTGTAACATTCCACAAATCAAACTGTAATATACCTTCAGATGCGGGTGATCCTTTAAATGTAGAATAAGCTCCTCTATATTGAGTATGTAGTAAAGGTTCTTCATACGAATTAATATGTTTACGTAATTCAACATGTTCATCAATAGATAATCTGTCACTAAAATCATCATACAAATGTAGAGGTTCTAACAAATGAAATCTATTTTCAGCAATTTCACAACTTTGTTCAACCGCCGCATGATAAATAGTTTCAAAAATATTACGATTAATTTCTTTAGATTTTTCTGAGTAAAATGTTAATCCCAATTTCATAAAAACATCAGCTAGTCCTTGTACACCAATACCAATGGGTCTATGACGTAGATTACTGCGTTTTGTTTTGTCGGTAGGATAGAAATTAATATCAATAATACGGTTTAGATTATATGTAATGACCTTTGTGATTTCGTGTAATTTATCATAATTAAATTTATAAGATGTATTACCATGATCATTTTCTTGATATACAAATGCTGGCAATGCAATACTAGCAAGATTACAAACGGCAGTTTCTTGTTCATCAGAGTATTCAATGATTTCACTACATTGTGATGTAATCATTCCATTAAAAACCCCAGCATTACGATTAGGTTCATTAAAACAAAAAGTATCATCTTTTCTTAAAAAATCAACAACAGCTTTGATTTTAATTTCTTTTTTGGTAATAGTTTTTGGTATATTAGAGAAAATATGAGAATTAGTATGCCATTCTTTTGGTGAAAATCCATTATTATGTAATATATAAATATCTTCAGGGGTAAGTACAATAAATGGTTGTTTAGATATATTTTTATCACGGTTAATAGTGGCATTAACCCCACAACCTTGTAATAAACATTTGTATTCACGTATAGTATCAATGGAATCTGCATACATATAGATATATCCATTATTCATTGTAATATGAGAATTATTATAATGTTTTTCAAATTCTTGCATACACTCTTTAATAACTGGGAATTCACAATCCATCAAAATATCACCTGGTTTTAAATCGCTAGCTTGTACCATATCAATATATGTATTATCTTTACTCTTAATAAAAAAGCGATGATAGTGAGTACATCGTAAGATAGCCCCATCATCAGTTTCAACACTTAATAATGGTTGGTCAACGCCAGTTTGATATACAGTAACCTCACTGAATTCAACCCCGTTCCATACATTTATGTTTTGATCTTTTAATTTATGTATTTGAATAGGACCATTATCAGTTAAAATCAGTGTTTCTGGTGCAACACAAAGATTGGAAGATTTAATTGTTCCAAGATTCTTTTGGTTGGATTTACGGTTTGCTGAATCTTTATAACATAAATAGGGTGTTCCAGTTTCCATTTGAGCATCCAACACTTGAAACCACAAATCTCGCGCCTTCATTGTTTTTCTACACTTGCCAGATGTTTCATATTGTTCATATAATGTTACGAAATCATCGCCATAAACATCAGCTAATCCAGGACATTCATCTGGACACATTAATGACCAATTTCCATCAGCTTTAACACGTTCCATAAACAAATCCGGCAACCATAAAGCATAAAATAGGTCTCGTGCTTTCATTTCTTCATCACCATGATTTTTTCTTAACTGTAAAAAATGTTCAATGTCTGCATGCCAGGGTTCAAGATAAATCGCAAAACTACCATTACGCTTGCCGCCACCCTGATCGACATATTTAGCGGTATTATTAAAAACTTTTAACATAGGAACAATACCATTAGAAGAGCCATTCGTTCCACGAATATGACTACCGGATGCACGAACATTATGAATATGCAATCCAATACCTCCAGCCCATTTTGAAATAAGAGCACAATCTTTTAAAGTATTATAAATACCACCAATACTATCATTTTCCATAGCCAATAAGTAACAAGAAGATAACTGTGGATGTGGTGTACCGGCATTAAACAACGTAGGTGTAGCATGTGTAAAAAACTTTTGAGACATAAGATTGTATGTTTCACGAATACGTTGAATATCATGACCGTGTATGCCAACCGCAACACGTAACCACATATGTTGTGGCCGTTCTACTATTTTTTGGTCAATTTTCATTAAATAAGCTCTTTCTAGTGTTTTAAATCCAAAATATTCAATTAAATAATCACGTTCATAATCACAAAGGGTGTTTAATTCTTCCGTATACGTATGTACAACTTCAATAAAATCTTGCGTAACTAATGGAACATGTTTATTATGTTTATCTTTATAATCGTATAATTTTTGCATAACAGTTGAAAAATCAGTATCTGTATTTTTATGATGATTAGATACAATAATTCGTCCGGCAAGTGTATTATAATCGGGATGAATGCTAGACATAGATGCACATTGTTCAGCGGATAATTCATCAATTTTAGTAGTGGATATGCCTGAATATAATTGGTCAATGACTTTCATACCCAAATTTGTATAATTTAATTTAATATTCGCTTCCTTTCCCAACTTTTTTATTCTAGTTAAAATTTTATCAAATGAAACAATCTGTGTATTTCCATCACGTTTAGTTACATACATTTCTTCATCATTCAAATCATTATTCATACTAAATATTTCTGTATATAATAATAACAAATTAATATCTATATTGTTTTTTATTTGTGTTTATCTATTTATAAAATATTATCTATAAATAATGTATAATGCCTGGAAAATCACTTTGTAAAGGTAAACGCGTTAACCCAAATAAATGCAAAAAAGTACGTGGATGCAAAGTTGCATCTGGAAAAAAAAGAACATTTTGTAGAAAATCTAGAAATCCTAAAAAAAATAGATCAGTAAGAAAAACCCAAAAAAAAAGATCTTAAATACAAATTTAGGCATGTTATAAATATATCAACATCAATATTTTGATATATTTTATAAAACATTTCCATCATCATCTAATTTAATTAAACATATAGGATTATCAACTTTTGAAAATACCGTCATTTGGATACCATCATCACTAATGATTGACATAGTGCGGTCATCAACCGTTTTTCGTTTTTTACTAGCTCGGTGTTCGTAACCATCGGTTCGTTCTTTTAATATAATATTCCAAGTTTCCTTTATTTTATTAATAGCAGCATTAAACCATAGTCTATTTCTAGGAATAAAGATACATGAGAATTCGTCCAAATACCAATATTTAACAGCAAAAAGTACTTTATGATCCTTATACATATACGTTTTTTCAGTATTAATCCATTCATTTATAGTATCTTGTGTAATAGGTATATTTAATGGCATATACACGTAATAAGGAATATTAGATAATTGTGTTTCTTGATTCATTAATAAAGGTGGTCTTTCAATAAAATGCAATATAATTCCACGATATTCTCTAGAATTATCTAGATAAAAATCTTCTTCTTTATCGTATTCTTTAAATCTGGTTTCAACAAAATCGCATTCATCTAAATCGCATGTTTCCATTTGAATTTGTGTTTGTATCCAATATTCCTGTTTTGGTATACCAGTAATATCCCGATTCACTATGTTTTTTATTTCCAACATTCTACCGTATTTACTAGAATTTGAATCAATATTAATACCATCGGGTGATGCACCTATATATGGATATGTTGGATGAGGTATACATCCAAATTCACCAATTTTTGTATTATATATTTTTTCGTATAATTGAATAGTTACTGGTTCATATTTTACACCCCAATGTAAAGGGCCTTCTGTACATGTATTATACTGAATAGATTGATTAACATCTAATGGTTTGCATTTTTCATATATTAAACTATTTACTTGTGAATTCGTTCCAAATACTTTCCACAAATTACTTGCAGTTATTAAATTATACCGAAATTTATACCATTCCTCTGTTTTTTGTTCAGGTTGAATTATATTTTGTAATTTAGTTATTTTTAAATTCATTTCATTACATTTTACACGTGATAATTTATGATTATTATTGTGTACTTGTGACCTACGTGGTATTTCACAAATATCTAAAAATACATCTACTGTTTGTTCTACAAATTCTTTTAATTCTTCAAATACAGTATTATCAACTTCAAGACAATCATCGTCCAGATTTATGGTAACATCTGTATATAATATTTCTGTTATATACATTATCATATTTATATAAAATTTTTCACTGGATAATAATAGTATATTTTCATTTAAATATTGACTTATCATATCATATGTAGTAGATGTTAGGTCTATTATTTCATCTTCGGTTATACTAATAGTATCATCATCATCAAAATCGTCGCTATAATATTCGTTTTCTATGTTAGTATCAATTGTAATTTCACTAATAGATTCCACTGTAATTTCACTAATATTATCACAATATATTTGTAAAACTGTATTAGATGTTAAAGTTGTATTACTATCTGTTTCTGGTAAAAACTCTGAATCATATATCATCTATTATATCCGTTTATATATTTATATAATTTTTATATAAATATCTTGTAGATTATTTGTAATAATATAATTATAGATTTATTAATCATCTTTCAATTTTTTATTATCTTCTTTATTTGTTATCTTTTTCGGTGTTAATGATTTTAAAGTAGATACTCGTTTTGTATCTATTATTTTTAATGTAAAATTATGAGAAATTTTATTAAAATGTAATGCTGGAATAGATATTATTTTCATTTCTTCTTTATTATAAACAACATCTTTGGATTTACTTAATTTATTTTTATCTAAACAACTAATGAAAAAATTCTTTAATAATTTCACATCTTTACTTGGCAAAGAATTATCTTTTCCATATGTTTCTGCATATACATGTAATTTTTGTATTTTGGCAGTTTTATCCAATTTTATCCAATTATCACGTTTATTTTGCTGTCGTTCACGTTCTAGAATATGATCAATATCATCTATCGTTATATTATTCGTTAATGATACATCTTCCTTTTTATCATCTTTTTTCTCATCAACATTATCTATTGGTTTTGATTTTTCAGTAAACATATTATAATATGTTATCTTTATATAGAAATTATATAACTATATGTTTATTTACTTTTGATAAATGTATATTATAAAAAATTGAAAATAATAAAATAAACAAAATTATACTATAATATAATGGAATTTATAAATACAGAAATGAATACACTGGAAACAGAAACAAATCAAGTGGAAACAGATGAAATTCATATATATAATATAACAGCTAATTACAAGAAATCAACATATCAAATAGAACATTGGACGAATGTTTTGTCAAATGGAAAACATGTAACCTTTTTGGTGTATACTTACTTTTATTGGGGAACATTTGAAATAGAATTAACGGACAAAGAAAAGGAAGAAATTTTGAAAAAAGACGAAATAGTATTGAATGATTATAGTGTCTCGTGTGTGGAATTAGATAGTGGCTGTGATTGTTATCAAGAAATTAAAAATGAAGAAAAATATACAAAAGAGGAATTGGACGAAATAAATAAATTAATATATTGGCATAAAGATTATTATGACGAAGAATATAATACCAATACTGAATATGATTTTGAGCAGGACATATTGGAATTAAATGATTGGGATTTGGATGATACTATTTATGGGTTTGATACAGGTTGTGAATTGGAATTAATTAGCGATTAAGAATAAATATAATCAATTTATTATAACTTATTTTTCTTCTTCTAATTGTTCTTGACGTTCTCTTTTTATACGCATTTTTTCTGCAATTTTCGCATCTTTTTGCTGTTTTCTTAATTGTGAACGTTTATCTGTTCCTTCTTCCCAAGCTTTTTCTTCCATTATTTTTAATTGTTCTAGTTGTCTATTTTTTTCATTTTCTTCTCTTTTGTTTATTTTCTTTTGTTCTTTAGATGGCATATTATTATATAACAGTATATTTTTTAAATTTATAATTAAAATATATAATGAGTGATATATTATCTTTGGTTTGTCAAACCGCACGATTTTCTACAGAATGTTATTCACAATTACAATCATTAAATTATATTCGTGAAAATTTTACTGACCATTATTATACATATGAAGTATCGTTAATCAATTTAGAAAATGCATTCAAAAAATTAACAGAAGTCTTTGAAGAAGATAATGGAAGAAAAAGACATACAGAATTATTTAAACATAAAATTCTATCAGCATCAATTATTAACACAATTTCTATTGAATTTACACCTACGCATGATTTTATTATTGAATTAGGCAAAATATTTAATAATAATTACTCTAATTTAACCTGTAAAAATAAAATATATTATATTGCAAAACAATTTATACAAACACCTACTAGATTAAAAGCAAAATTAGAAAAAAATATTAAAAAAATAACAAAAATATTAAGCCAAGTTATTGAATTAAATAAACATATATTTGGAACTGCAAACCGCATTGAACACCCTATATTAAGAAAAACTTGGATGTTAGTAGGAGAAAATCAAATAAATGATAGTGCAATACCTGTTAATTTATTTCAAGAAAATTTATTTGTCTTATTGAAATACGAATTATTATTTGATATAAAAACAAAAGAAAATGAAATTAGCATGATTGAAACTAATATTGAAATTAATTCAAATAATATAACCGATGAAGAATTTATAACAAAACGAGAAGCTATTTTTAAAATTGAAAGTGATATCTATAAATTAAATTCCAAATTATTCAATTTACATATTAATTGGAAAGAACGTATTGAAACTGTTATTAATAATATAGACGATGCTTCAACAACTACAAAAGATGGTTTTTTATCAGTATCTGAATTAAATCAAATTCCCGAAGAATTATTTGACTATAATACTGCTGAAGAATTTATTAATGAATATGTAAGTATTATCAAGAATACAAATGTAAAAAAAACGGAAAAAAAGAAAAAAAGAAAATTAAAATATTATAAGAAAAAAAAGCTTATTAATGATATTAAAATGCGAAAAGGGTCCATTCAAAAAGAAGGTTCTCTAATGAACAGTTTTATGAGTATAATAAATAAAAAAAATAGTGTTGTGCCATTATTGAATCAACAGGAAGATGATATAATTTCACAAGATAGTACGGATTCATTAGATGATGAATTGGAATATAATGATGAATTAATTGGACTAGCCAGTTTTAAAAATGTTTTTGAAAAGATAAATGAAATTATAATTGTAAAAAATAACCTTACAATCGTTGCTGAATCACAAAAATGTAATATTGATTTTAAACATAAGGAAAGATTGCCTAACGGCAAAGGATATGGCAGTGATTTTCCTGCAAAGTTAGTATGTGAATATTTTATTCCATTAAAAACAGATGAAACTAATGATAAATTAAAAGAACATTATGATGAATATGAAATTGATAGTATAACATTTGAATGTAAAGCATTTGATCAAGGCTGGGGAGGCACTAATCATTCACATGTAAGATATCAAATTAATGACACAAATTGTATTACTGCCTTTTTTATAAATAATAATCAAGAAACTAATGAAAAAAATAAATATTCTTTTACAATTAACAACATTCAATATGAAGATAAAATTTGTATATGGTTACTTTGTCCAACATGGCCCGGTTGGGAAGCACATATTCAAAATATTGTTCCTATTATAAAATATAAAACTGTATAAATATTTCATATATAATATAATATTATGGAACCAAAATTATATTATATTACTATTGCCACAAAACCACATCCTGTTCTTGATAATATCAAAAAAAGGATTCAACAAAATAATGAACATATACATGTTCTCGGTTTACAAGAAAATAGACATATTGGTTGGCAAGGTTCTGCTAATTTCGGTATAAAATTAAGAGAAGCACAGGATTTTTTGTTTCGTAAAGAAATAAGACCACAAGACATTGTTATGTTAACCGACGCATATGATGTTATTTATTGTGGTTCTCAAAAAGAAATTATGAAAAGGTATTTATCATTTAACAAATCTATTGTTTTTGGTTGTGAAACGCAATGTCACCCAGACCCTATGCTTGCTGATTCTTATACATACAGGAATACTGAATTCCCTTTTTTAAACAGTGGCATGTATATAGGCGAAGCGTGGGCTTTACGTCATTGTTTAATCAACTATCAATATAATGATACAGATGATGACCAACGATTTTGGACAAAACAATTTTTTAATTATAATTGGTTATTTGGTCTAGATTATGAAAACACCCTGTTTTTAAATACAGAAGGTATTGAATGGGATAAATTACAGTTTCAAAACAACAAAGCAAACTATAAAGGAAGAACCCCCCAATTTGTTCATGTGAATGGTCCAGATAAATCACAAGTTAATTACTTCTTGTAATATTTATTTATCTAATTATACAACAATGCCTACATGAAAAATGTAAAAAATTGAGAAAAATTTGCACATTATAGATAAGCACCTATTTAAAAAGTTACCTATAATGATGACAACTGAACGATATGATGACCCCTTTGAAGTTTATGAAGAATGGAGGGAGGCAGAATGGAGAAAATTTATAAAAAACATTAAACCTGTTTACAAAGACCCTATTGCTGACCAAATTGCACACATATTAAAAGAAGAAATTGATATTAAAAATGAACAAAATCAACCAGATTTTGAAGAATGCTATGAATATGAAGGACAAACTATTCCTGGATTTAGTAAATTAGAACAACGTTTCTACGACGTAAATCAACTAAAGGATAATTTGCTTGAAGACCACCAATGGAAGCAATTACTTAACAATATTAAACCCGAATTTAATAATAACCCTGATGCACGTATTGTTGAATTTATTCTTAATGCTAAAATGAAAGGTCATGGATACAAAAATATGCAACGCGATTTTATTATGAAAAAAGCGGGGTTAGGCATCAATATAAGACGTATGATAATCTTTGATGAAAATTTTAGTGCGGAATATTTAAAATTACGTTCATAATTTTCAACATTTTAAAAATATAAAACTTAAAAAGACCTGTATATAGGTTTTTTTATTAGTGTTAATATTATAAAATTTATA
>Ga0315330_10000952_pt1 | contig 19018 bp, 14 predicted proteins | sample M140m34915metaG_FD_203453 | JGI IMG/M metagenome (GOLD analysis project Ga0315330, IMG submission 203453) | Ammonia-oxidizing marine archaeal communities from Monterey Bay, California, United States - M1 40m 34915 | ecosystem: Environmental > Aquatic > Marine > Intertidal zone | place: USA...
CCGCAGTCTTCTCCTCTGCCAGCCGCTTCTGATCGGCTATCTCTGCCAGCCACTTCTTCTGTTCTGCAGCCAGTAATTCCTGCTCGGCTTCCTCGGCCGCAGTCTTCTCCTCTGCCAGCCGCTTCTGATCGGCTATCTCTGCCAGCCACTTCTTCTGTTCTGCAGCCAGTAATTCCTGCTCGGCTTCCTCGGCCGCAGTCTTCTCCTCTGCCAGCCGCTTCTGCTTGGCCCTCTCAGCCGCAGTCTTCTCCTCTGCCAGCCGCTTCTGCTTGGCCCTCTCAGCCGCAGTTTTCTCCTCTGCCAGCCGCTTTCTCCGTTCTGCAATCAGCAATTCCTGCTTGGCCTTCTCGGCCGCAGTTTTCTCCTCTGCCAGCCGCTTTTTCCGTTCTGCAATCAGCAATTCCTGCTTGGCCTTCTCGACCGCAGTTTTCTCCTCTGCCAGCCGCTTCTTGCGTTCTGCAATCAGCAATTCCTGCTCGGCTTTCTGGGCTTTAGCTTCTTTGGCTTTAGCTTTCTCGGCCTCATTGGCCGCATCTTCTTCGGCTTTAGCTTCCTCGGCTGCAGCTTTCTGGGGGTTGGTATACCACCCATTGGTGACATTGGTTGTGTTTGAGATGTGTTGTGCTGGCTCAAATTTTGGCTCGGGCCGCCACATGTAGCAGTGCGTTGTTTTGCAGTACTCCTCTCGTCCCACCTTTCTACACTTCTTCATGCAGTCAGCGTAGATACTTTTTTTTGCTTCAACCTTACACTCCTCGCTCTTCATGTTGCGCCTGCCATCAGTAACGCAATCTGCAACCATACTTTTGAAATCCTCCTCATGAGTTTTCGGATTGGTCGTTGCAATAACACTTTCCAAGAGAGCCAAAAGAATGCATAGCATACTAGTTCGCAACATTTTATTGCGATCGCGTGGACGCTAATTGTGTCTTATATACCCGGGAAAGTATCATTTTATTCTAAATCAACCGCCCCAACGTCGGGGCAACATTAGGGTTCAGAATACCACGACCCTCGCGAACTGACGCCACGCCGACATAGCTCGGTCCCAGATGCCCCGATCCCTGCGTCTCACTCACAATGCTCCCGTTGGCGTTGTAGACCTTCATGGTGCCCTCAAACGCCATCATGTGTGCCGACGTCTCGTTTCCAATGCAGCAATCGCCCGCCGGTCGGTTGGAGATATCCGGGGTGGTCCAATACGACATGCCCAGTGCCTGCATGTACTGCTCGTACTTGTTCTGCTGGTCGGTGGTGCAGTAGGTTGGATTGACGTCATGGCTGAATACCACATGGTCCTTGGTGTTGGCCGGGGGCGCGCTCTTTTCCGGGTCCGGGTTGGAATTTCCGGAGTCCTTGGGCTGGAACATGATGGGGTTCGGCCATGATTTTTTGGACGTCTGTTCGTGGTGGGGCAGCGCCATGACCAGCATGCTGTCGCCGTGGTACGCCTGGCTGCGGTTGAAGGTGTTTTGCATGAATGCTTGAGTGGACGAAGGGTTCCCCCACTCGACGTGAGACTGGTCCATGCCGCCGTTGTAGCCGTCGAAGGCAACGTCAAAAACGCGGATCATGTTACGCTCGTTGGTGACGATGGCGCGCTCGTGGTATTTGTAGGACATGCCCCAGATACCTGTTCAGTACACACAAAGTCAGTGAAAGACACAAAACGACCAAGTACACATAACACATGAACTGAAACTTACCATGCTGCGCATCGTCATAACATGATAGCTCAGTCTGACCCCAAAAGGTCGCCCCAAGTTCCTGCGTCCCACCACGTCCCATGACAATACCCAGCATCTCGTGCTCGATGTTGGGGCGGAGGATGACAATGTCCTGCGCGCCACCGACACCTGGTCCGGCAGAGTCGGAGGTTTCGGGCAAGTACGGGCCATGTTTGAGATGGCAGCCAGCAAAAGCGTAGCCGGAGTAATTCCAGTAACCACCTGCACCCAGTCCACCATTATTGTTCCAGGTCTTTGGGGCCAACGCTACACCAGCTCCATCGTTCATAAAGCGTCCTGCTGGTTTAAAGAAACGCGTGAAAAGAATCATCAGCACTTCCCTCATTGCCTCGTATGGTGAATTACGGCAGGATTGGGCTGCACTTTCAGCGGCATGGCGAAGGCTCCCGTCGTGAACCTGCTGTCGTGCATTTTCTGGTTTAACTTCCTCGTCGCGATACTGCCAATCAATGGGAAAGTTTGTAGACGATAACGCTTCAATGCCTTTGGGAATAAAGTTTGTCCAGGGGTGTGAGAGATTGACTAGGTGATCACCTGCTTGCACCTGATGTACTGTATTCCTATTAATATCAAAGTAATGCTCGTTTGTTTGATACACTACCTCATTTGTCCCGTACAATTCTCTAATTCTGATATTGAGATTGTCACGATGGTACCGAGCAGAAGCTCTGCTCAATGCTTTGATTTTGTCTTCCGTCTGGTTATTCACTTGTGTAAATACAGATGGTGTGGTGTTGTCGTCTTGCATCAAGACCTGTTTTTTTAAGCTGACCGGGGTTTCATACCAATCTTTTGATGTTATGTGCAGGTTTTTGTCTTTACTCCATTTTCGCACGCAGTCATATTTTTTGGCAGATGTTAAAGTGGAATACATGACTTCTCGTGGCCTGGCATCAAATTTACCAGGAGCAATGTCGGCACAAGCTTGTTGCAGCTCAGAAGTGCTGGTAGTATTTTTTTCTAGTGCATCTGCCATCGCAGTCATGAAGCGTTCCACCCGATGCATTTCGTTTACGTTCATGCCGCATTGTTTTTTAGCAATGGCGCGAATGGCAGTTGTTGGGTGGAATTCGGACATAAACCAGTGCATTAAAAATGTATCATATTCCTGTACTCTGTTTGTTCCTGCTCCATGCAAGAATTTCTTGTATTCGTTTATAAGCGTCGTTCTTGCATTGCCTGTTAGATTACCAGATGTTTTCATGAAAGGTTCGGCCATGTCGTTTGTCAATGGCATCATGCTAGCAATGTGCTGAAGAAGCCATGAAGTTGAATTGATGGAAGTTGCTGAATTCTGTTCATCATTTGAACTCACCGATCGGCATCTATTGATGTGCAGATTTGGTTGTTTGATGACGTTATTCGTATGTAGACTTGCATTGACAACATTCATGGTTATCATTGTAAGTTTTTCTTCATTTTTCAATGAATTTTTTACCTCATTCAGAATTGTTTCAAAATCGCCAGTAGGATTTCGCAAAGCATTGCTTGTTGTGTTATAATTATGAAGATTGTTTTGGTACTCATTATCAGAACAAATATTTGGATTTGGAATATGTTGCGTCAGACAAGCTGTGTATAACCCTTCTTTCATTGATGCAAAGTGAGTGTGACCGCCGCAATTATCACGTGCCTGAAGATAGGTAAGGTTATGTGTTATCATGTATTCAATTGCATCTCCAAAACAAAGTTTGCGCCATTCAATCAGAATTTGCAAATAGTAATACATGGCAGTGGCTGCGGCATTTGCAATTGCGTTTCGTGATTCAACGACATTAGGTGCATTATTATTTATGTAACCTCGGGCTTGTAGCAATCGGGACATTTGCATAACGTCATTAGCAATATCACCAGTTAAATTATGATTATCAATTGCAAGTCTCCTTGCATCCAATGCTCCGTTCCAAGGATTATTTTGATCCTGCGCTCCAATCGAATTTGCAATTGCATTTTGTTGCGGCATTGGGTTTGCATAAAGATTTGCAACATCTGTTCTATTTTGGCCTGGACAGAATTTAAGCCGTGCATTGGCTTCAGCCCCAAATCTGTAAGGAACGTCAGATTCCAAAACTGTTGGTTGCACCACGCCATTTACAAGTTGCTTTTCAAGGGTTTGGATATCAAGAATTCGGAAAAGCACGTTGAATCCGTGTACAACCATACCCGCAAACAACGTTGCAACTTCTTGACGGTCACTATCACGAATACCATCCCAATTCAATTTTGACTGCACCACAGTTGTATCAACAATTGGATCATTGTAAATGCCAGCTCCAAAGGTTTCTGACTGACGATGGTGAAACTGTTGCAACGGAGTCATTTGTTTCTTGATATATCTTGAAGATACCGCATTCTGCGCCTCGGGAACATCTTTCGTGATCTGGTCCAAAGTACGTTTCTTGCGCTTATCGCCGTTGGTGGGCATGACACTACGAGGCCAGATAATGCTGCTCGGCCTGCGTGCAGTTGAAATGGGCATTCCAAGTGCTTCCAATAGACTTTCAAATCCATCTATATTGTAACCATTATTTCCATTATTGGTCATACGAAGGCGAATAGCTGCCGGGTGGTTATTGCCATCCCACGTGTCCCAATTGAATTCCTCTGGTTCCTCCGCGCCCGGCATAATCTGCCAGAACTGCCCCGCGTGCCCCGGGTAGTCCTCGTCCGACGAGCCAATCCCTCCCCCCGGAAGGTTGGCCATATGGCAGAGCTGGTCCCAGGTAAGGCGGAACATGGTGTCGCGGGACTGGTCGTAGAACTCGTAGGTTCGGGATGAGTTCTGCGGGGTCCACGGGATGCGGTAGTACTCGGCCACACGGACGCGGCGGCGGAGAAGGTCCCGTGGAGTGGTGCCCGTGTCCATGGAAAACTTGCGGGAGTGGATGATGGAGAGACCGCGGTAGGTGGAGAGCTCCGGGCCCTGGGCAAGGCGTTTTTGGCCGTCGATACCGTTCGTGAGGTAGTTAGTCTTTTCTGGGAGCATTGTGAGCTGAGCGGTCAGCGCACCGTTACAGAGGAGAAAAGTAGGGGGCTGGGAGCCCCAGGTCTGGAGGTGGTTCTTGGCGTCCTCGATGAGGATGTCTGTATAAGATATGTTAGTAAACGTGTTTGTTAAAGAGATGTATGCTAGAGTATAGAAACGGGAACTTACCAAGAGCGTTGGGCACCTTCTGCATGATGCCGAAGAGGTCGACGTACTGGCGGCAGACCTGCGCGGTGGTGCGCTGCTGGTCGTAGTACTTCTCGTTCATCTGTTTTTGATATGACGGGGCCTGGAGGAGGGCGACATGAACGTCTAGGTCGTTTGTCATCTGAATACTCCCAACTAGCCTGATGTTTGCAAATGTTAGTTGTATACAAATACGTTTTAAACAAGGCATGAGGTAAGAAAACTTACTGGGTCAGCTGGTTCTTGAAATTTTCACGTCCGGCTGTACAAATAACCAAGGTTGCGTCAGCGATCAAATCTGAACATGCAAGCAAATGCAAACAGTATTATGAAAGCAATCTTACCAGCAGAAGCCATGAAGTTGTGCTCCATTGCGATGGCCAGACTGTGATTTTCAGTTGATTAGTACATGTCTCTATTGCATGCATGAGCACATCAACACTGATACTTACCCCTGGCGAACCGTGTATCCCGCAAAACTTTTCTTGGATTGCGGGAGAACACGAGCCGCGGACTCGTAAGGGACGCGCGAGGAAATGCCCTCGTCAAACGAATAAACATTCCATTTGAGTTTCTGGTCGGGGTTCTCGAGATACACCTGATTCACAGTTGTTAGAGTGGGTTATTATCCATTGACAAACATTGACACTCACTCCGACACTTACATATGGAAGGATGTTACGGGTAAACGGACTGTTAGTGGAGTCGGTAATCAATCCGTCAACTCTGTCGGTTAGGTACTGATTAGCGCCCTTAAGAGCATCCGGGAGGTGCCAGCGCTGATGGCGCTTATGGCGTTGGGAATCTTCTTTGATATCACGGGCAGCGGGGCCGAAAATGTTTTCGTACTGCTGCATGGTAGTTTCATTTGAATTTGCACCGCTGTAGGTGTTGCCTCCAGAGGGTCCCGGATCACCGGTTTGAAGGTACATGGGATGCGAGATAGAACGATTTGCATGCGGTTGACCTTCGCCGAGACCAGACATTGGGGGGCATTTATTCAGTTCATATATATTCAGCCTGTTGGTACTTTATCATCTCTTTCAATTTTTAGTAGTGTGGTCGGCAATCCATTTTAGCTGGGAATGGTCGGTGGACATGCTAGAGACCAGAGCGTCTAAGCTGTGAAAAATAGCATCGTCATTCATAACCGCGTGGTAAAGAATGTCGACGGCGGAGTCAACCTCCTGCTGCACGTCGTTGCGCTGGACCTTGGCGGAGTACGCTCCGCTTCGGTTGCACACGATCTGTTTCTGGAGCTTTTTCCCTGCAATGTGAGCAAGCATGGGCCCTGTGTACTTGTTTCGGAACCATAGCCGGACGTACGCCTTGTACGCGTCCTTGTACAGCATGTTGCTGGTGCTGGTGGAGAGAATAGCTTCAATTCGCTGGAGAAGAATTCTGGGCTTGACGTCAGGGGGGTTTACTTCGTCGAGGATGACCTGAACCTCGTACAGCGCCTCTTCCATACACGTCATGATACGCTGTGAGATGTCCCATCCGTGAGTCCACCGCTTGCGGTACTCCTGTTCCCACGCCTCGGAAAAGTTGAAGATCCACTGGGCAACAACTTCGTGGCTTTCGCTCTCGAGCAGAAGATCCTTGCGCGCGTCAAGGTGGTTCTGGAGCTGAGCCTTAAGCATGGAGCGCATGTCGCTGTAGTCCAGAAGTTTGGCCGCGGCGGTGTCCGTGTCGTTGTTCTTTGTCCAAATTTCGCTCACGATGTTGCCCTGGCGGTCGCGGGTGTCCATGCCGGCGAACCCAGCAATGGAAAGGGCAATGGTCATGTCCAGTTCGCGGAGTTCCCTGATGACGTTGGTATCGATTGGGTCGTCTTCCGCCTCGGTGGCCATTGACGGTCTCAGGGATTCGCGTTTATATGGAAATTACATCACGGTCGGAAAATGTATAAGAATGTGGGGAGGGAAATGCAAATGGAAGCCGTCAAAAATACGGTGTGTATTGTCTTGAACATTCCGCAGAGCGGGGGCAGGTTGCTGATACGCGACGAACACACGCTCCTCCTGATGGACTACGACTATCTCCCACACGCTGCGGTGCAGCATATCGTGGACCAGCACCCAAAGTTGACAGTGGAGACACATCAGTCCGACCACAGTTCCAGCGGTTATGTTGTTATATTCACGCGACGTGTGAGCAGCAACGTGTTCAAAACCAGCATGTGCATGCAAATTTTCCTTACACTGGTCTTGGTGCTGGTGGCTGCAACGCTGCCCATGTTTGATTGTTGGAGATTGGCCGCGTGACAAAGTGGTGTGCATATACCAGGAGTTCAATATTTATGACAATGTTTTGGATTCAAACAGATGCTGTCGTTTCTGAATTGGGACACCAACGTTCGAGACAGACGAGAAAACGTGAGCAAACACGGAGATTTTTTTCTTGTTGGGATGATACAGAATGCATACGTTCCCAAGAGCATTTTATTCACGTTGGTATACCTTGTACTTTCGATTATTCTGTGGACACAGACGTGGGGGTCCAGCATGGGCCATGATGGTCTGGTAGTCCAGCGGACGTTCCGTTCGGTGCATGTTATGCCCAAGTCACTGACTGATACCGCGCCGGGGTACTGGACCTTTGACTGGCTGACGCATCCATTCCGGACCATCAACGGGCTCACAGGCGAGGCGTCTGTGGAATCCGCCAAGGTCAATCCGGCGCTGTGCTTGCATGAATTTGAGGAGTGTGTCGATGGTTGGACGAAAGCGAGTGGACTTGCGGTGAAGGGGGTCTGCAAGAAAGATGGGACATCGCAGTACCAGAAGGACGGTAAGTTTTCTTGTGCTATCACGCGGAACCAGACCCGGTTTGGCCCTGGTCTTTACAACTCGCACTGCGCCTCGCTCTCGAGCAAGTACGAGCAGGTTGCTTGCCAGATGCAGCGCACCGCCGACGTGGACATTGTGGTCAACGATGACAAGTCCTTCAGCATGTCGTCGGGACACTCCAGGAGTGTGTTGATGTTCTACGTGTGTGTGATCATGTTCACGGTCAATCTGTTTACGATTTTTGATTCGCCAAGTTTGGAAGGAAATGGCGGGTGGTTTGGAGATTGGGATTCTGAGAAGGAAATCATGAAAAAGAAGCAGTTTACCGCGATTTTCATTTTCCTGCTGTTGCTCATGCACCGTTTCTTTTACGGAACCAAAGCACAGGAGCTTGGAATTGAAACCCCTATGCCCAACGGAACATTCTTCTATGGATTGCTTGCGTATGTTGCCGTAACCTGGTTTTTGAGCTATCACGAGACCAATAAGGGTGATAATACTGACGTTCCATCGGCAATAGTACAACAAGGTCGCATGGAGTTGAAACCGCTGAATGGACCTGCAGAGTTAAATTTGGAAGGATTTCAGACAAAGAAAATCAGGACCAATGCTTTTATGCAGCCTGGTACAGATTATAAGGGCAAACCGAGACCAACGGATGATGACTCTGATTTGACTTTTTCTATTCAAGGTAAAAGTGAGGAGATTCTAGATGTCGATTATTCTGTCCGACCATCGACTAGCGTATGGGCCATGACTAACCTATGGGTGTGGCCGTTGATTATTCTTTCAGCGTTTATCACAAAATCGAATTATCAACTGGACATTGAATTGACAGTTGTGTTGGTGGGCTTCTTCTTCACGGGATTAATTGAGTTATTTACCAAGCGTCTGTTGGAATTGAAAATGCTTTACAAAAATATTCAACTTAATGGTAGAAAAATTAATATGGATGCAAAAGACATTTCCATCGACTACGGCGTCACTCTCGTCGTGCTGGTGTCGATTGTTGTACAGATGACGACTCTTGCCATTGTTTTCTGGACTGCTAATTGGAGTGGTCTTGCCTGGACTCCCACCTACGAGCAGTCAGGGGTGTTCACGATTGGCGATCCCGATAAGTCAAACCGGGCGAGCTACATTTGGTGGGTGAAAACCTTCTACCTTGTCTATTATACGGTGGTGCAGATTTACAAATTCTTTGCTACAGTTACACTTCCCAAAGGCTACTACGATAATCTCAAAAGTGACTTCTATATAAACATGGACGGTTGGATGTTTTTCTTGTTGAATGTATGCGTTCTATTCATAACAATTCCCGCCACCAGCGAGGCCGGATACAAGACCGACGCCGCGCTGGGCTGGTATGACGTCGGCGTGTTTTTGCAGGCGGTGGCCAAATTGGTCTAGTGTTTATTTGTTTATGTCAATAAAACTGAGTAATGTGAGAGTCATGAGCAATGTGGTCATGTAGTGGACGTAGGTTGGGTTGACTGAAATAGCGACCGTGTCCGACAAAATTGGGAGAAGAGATAGTCCCGGAAGTAGCGCAATGACCGTAAATCGTACAAAGTAATGCGCCCTGTCACTGACCCATCCCACTCCTCGGATGTTATTTTTTGCCCAGGATATTGATGACACGGTCTCATGGGTCGTTTGTGACATATACGAAATTTGAGACGCATTCATATATACAGCAATGTCTATCGCAGCCTTTAATGGCGGAAATTTTTGAAACTGACATTGGCAAGTTGAAGCAGCTGTCGCTGCGAAGCAGCAACCCCCAGGCACTGAAGCAAGTCCACAACGACGAGAGCATCCGACGCGAACTGCACCGGCGGACGCTGCTCAAATTTGCTATGCTGTGCCGAAAACTCAATGTCGACCCCATGCATGCCAAGAGCATTCACGTTGCGCTTCTTCTTTTCAGTAAGATCAAGAACAAGCAAAAGCTGCTGGACGGGTTTCTGTCACACCCCTGCTGCCAAAATTCAAAGCCGATCCACATCGACTGGCGCGCGCTTTCCGACGGTGACGTTAACCTGAACGAGGTTTTTTGCGCCATGTCAGATTGGATCTTGATTCTCGGGTACCTGACGCCCGCGATCGACCCGGCGCTGTCCGATGCGTTGTCAAAGGAGACGCTGCTTGTGAGGCTGCGAAAAAGCTGGAGCGTTGGTGGTCTGGACCAGTACTACCCCGCGACGGTGGAGCGGCTTATGACGGTATTTACATTCATGGCTCCGTATAACTTGTCCGCGACAAAAATGCTGGAGCGGTTGTTGGTGGGCGAGGGTGACACGTGCAGGGATTTGGAGTTTCGCTGTCTGCGCATGACAAACAATTTTATGGATGTGTCGGTGGACGAAAGTGAGAGTTTGGTAAACATGTTGCAGATTGTGCCGTGTATGATGACAAAGCCTTCGTTCTTTACCGACATGAAGATTGTGCTGGCAAAAGAGGAAAGCATGACAGGCGAACATGCCAATAACCAGAAGCAGACCAGGCTGCAGATGCGTTACGTCACCAAAAATGCAGCCAACGTAACGAATAGCGAGTACAAAGAGTCGTTTGAGACTTGGCTGGGTCAGCAAAAGTTCACGGTAACCATGAGCCGGCACTTACAGTTGTTGCTGTATTTCATCCAGGTCCAAGTCAAACCGATACCCCGAGAGAGCTACGTCATGCATTTCACTGAAAACATGCTGTCGCGTCTGCAGACCGTGAGTGTGCAGAGCATCGACGTGGACGCGGTCATCACCATCATCAAGAGTTTGCGCGTCTACCACCACAACGTGAAAGATTTGCTGGACTTCCGGTCCACGTGTCTTGCTGGTTTTAATCAGCACATCCGGAACAATTTGAGTCTGGCGCAGATTCTGCAGTTATACGTGTGTTCATTTCAACACCCAAGTATCCAGCAGCAGTGCTGGAAGGTTGTTGTGCCTGTGTGGACACATACCACGGCCAGCGCGGTGCGCAAATTCACGACTACGCATGAATTTGACTATGCGCCTGTTATTGACTCGGTGGTGCAGTGTCAGGTGCAGGACAGTGTGTGAGTCTGGTGAGTGGTTGCTCGAAACCGTGAGCTGTCATGATGGCTTTGCCAACTAGACTGGGATATAGATTTTCGTCGTGTAGAAATTGCGGTCGGTAGTGTCTCATCCATTCCTCTATTGTGTCGGTTGTGATTGCAATGGATTTGCTGGTCGCGTACGTGTATGCCGTGCGGACGGTAATGGGCAGACGACGTCGGAGAATATGGATCAGTTGCGCTGCTTCGGCGCGCGTGAGTGAAGTCAGATGACGAACTAATTTTTCGTGAAACGCGTGTAGACGACGCCCTCGAGACTGTATTTCACTGTGAATGCATTCTTTGCACTTGTTGTAGTGAATGACATACTTGTGTGAAGAATCTGTGGACCGGGTAATGCATGGCCAGTGTTGTCCGTCGAGAATGATACTATGTAGTTCTTGTTCGATTGTTGCGTTGGTCGGTGCTTGAAACCCTTCGCGCTTGAACATATCACCTTAAGTTTACAATTTTCAAGATAAAAAGTTTAAGTCTTTTTCAGAAAATGTGTTTAAGTCTCTGTGTTTGAGTGTAATCACGGAAACAATGAGCGTGAACGAGTTTGGCTTGGATGCGACCAATGACAAAAACATGCTGCCGCTCATATCGGAAGAGTGGATGCAAGACGACATGCGCCTTCGCGTGCAAGATGAAAATATCCGGCTGAACGAGCACATTCTGAATCTACATGAACACATCAGGGACATTGAGACTCGGGAGCTTCACCTGGTGAAGTCACTCTTGTCGGTGCCCAATGAAACGTGGGTGACGCTGCAGCAGCCGGACAGCAGCGACGTGTGTGGATTTCTGCGCATGTATCGATCGCCCAATTTCAGACACATCGTATTTGATATCACCGCGATGGACTGCTGGAACGACGCGCGCATCAGATACAATTTACTCGACACTCTTTATGGGTGGAACATGCAAAGTCTGGTGTCGTGCAATTCTCAGCATTCTTCGGTAATTTGTTTTAACCTGCAGTGTGGGCAGTCGTTTACACTGTGTTTCAGTTGCGACATGGACCGCACCAAATTCGACGCTATGTTGCGCAAGGTGTGAGTGTGGAGATCTTTTATTGACGTTTTTGAGATGGTTGGGAGAAATAAACCAGAAAAGCCAGTGACGTCATCTTTTCTTAAACCACTGTGTTTGACTGCAACGTTGCACTGTGATGGAGACAGAGCTATGTCTGTATGATCGCAGCTTGAACACGGTGTACATCGATTTTTCACCGTTGGTGATTACGCTGAGTTTGTGCATGCCGTTGGTGCCAATGTTTTTGGCGGATTTGATTGAAAATTTCTTATCCGCATAAGTAGAAGAAACTGTCAGGGTTGAAGAAGATCTTAGAGTCGGTTCGAGAAACACGTAGTTTTATTTTACTTGTTTGTGTACTGTTTGCTGATTCGGATACGGGCGGTATCTGGGGTTTTGTGATAGTGTGGGATCTTAATTGGATAAATTCCGCTGGTAATATAAATGCAATGCAAATAGTAATGAGTAATTTAGCATGAGTATGCATAATGTAAATGCAAACGTTCTTCTTTTATGTTCATTTCACGTATAATAGCGACAAAAAATATATAAAAGAAGACTGTATTGTTTGGTGGAGCTTACATAATGAGTAAGCGGGATTCGGTTCCGAGCGCAGCAGGCGGTTTGCCTGGTGCAAAACAACGCAAGCTAGACAAAAGTGTTGTGGACGTGACTGTGGGGAAAGAGAAACCAACTCAATTGACAACCTCAGAATGGTTGGCGATGTGGTCTGATTACCTGCAAACATGTTCCGCAAAAGCATTTGTTGAGACCTTCAGATTCAACACGGCCAAGGATATGGTTGTGTCGGCAACTGAAATTCGTGCTGTCATCGCCATGCGCCGGAACCAGGGCATTGAAGTCAGTTTGCAGAACGCTGGTGGTTATTTTTCAGTACCACTCATCCTAGCCTGCACAGGCTGCACCACTACGTGTAGCGCCAAGCTAAACCCCAAGCTGAAAGCAATGGATAATGGAGACGATAACCATGAGGCTGCAGGCGAACATCTGGACGTATGGAGGTTGCAAATGGACATTGAACACTATGTTGTGATGCGGCAAAAGTACATGAAAGACAGCAAAGAGTGGACTTATTGTAACTTGATGATAAACTCAAAAAAGCGGGTTTTGCGTCTGCTTGATGACAGTCCGGGGTTGCAAAGCTTTATCTCTGAGTGCCAGAACCCAAAAGTGTGGCGTAGCGCTAAAGAGTACGACCGGTTGGCTCTGTTGGAGGCTGGGGAAAAATCAAGCCTTCGACATACAACTTGCCAAAAACGCGAAAAGCAAATTGTCTGGAATTTAGTGTTGCAATCAGATTCATACATTGGAATGTATGTTGAAAAGAAATCAAGCGATATTGATTTTCGCCCAGACAAATTCATTCTCAAGATTGAAGATAGGAGCATTATCACCCGATGCGATTTTTTGCCATCGAAGTTGACTGCTTTTTTCAAACATTATGACATGCAATACAAAGGGCAAACAATTACAACTTTGACAGTTCCTGCCACGGAATTGACGGAATGGGAGCAGCGTCGAGACGCCGATGAGCAATACAAACACGGACAGCTGCTGATCAACGCCATGCTGTTTTTCGGAACACTGGATGAGGATCTGCAGAAAAATTTCAACACTGAGACACTGAAAGCCAAATACAACAAGGAGACACTGGAGCAAGTGATGCAGCAGCATAATTTGTACGAGGAGGTGTGCGCAAAGTCGACAACAAAAGCCAATTATTTGACTAAATTAGTCGATTTGGTGAAACTGGCACAGAGACCCGTAGATACGAAAGACAACGCGCATTGTGATCGGTTTAAAGATTGTGACGAGATGTATACGTACCTGTCGTTGCAAACCAAAATCGAAGATCACAAAGAGTTTATGCGGGGCATCAATTCCAGTGCATGGAGCTTGCTCAATTTTCTTGTCCCGCCGGCGTACAATGTGTACGACAGATTCACCAATATTGGGTCGATGTGGAAAACACGTGTTAAGGATCTGGACGATCCTGACAATGAATCCAAAGCTTCATTTTTTGTGCGAATGACATCAACCAATGCGCATGAAGCGCGTAATCTAGCTAATATGAGCTGTACACTTGAAATTTTGAAGTGTCTTTCCAGGGCACACCGGTTTCATAAGCGCCAAAAAAAAGATCCGCTTCATTTTGGTGATCTCCAAAAATGTTTCATTGATGTGCGTGAAAGGAAACAACAATTCCAGGTTACAATTATTGTAGCACCGAGCCTGATTCAAGCGAAAGAGCTTAGGAAAACAAAGGAGGTTGTGTATCAGACCAAATTTCCTCTACCTTTTGCCATGGCAATCGTAGTTCCCAAGAAATCGCATGATGAAAGTGATTCCTCAGACAGCGATTGGTCGTGTGATTCAATGGAAAGCGAAGATGTATCTTCCGTTGACGATGACGATAACGGTGATGAGGAAGAAGAGCATGAACCTCCCGTGTATTCAGACGATGACGATGACAGTGATGAGGACGATTGCTCTTCAGATGCTGCTGGCAGCAATTTGGGTACATCAAACGAGATCTTGAAATCAGATTGTTCGTTGGAATCCGTAGAAGTCGCAATTAAAAATGCGACGAATCGGTACGAAGAGATGATGGTCAAATACGAGCAAGCCAAGGAACTGCAAAACAAAGTCGATATGATGGCCTATGAGGCGATTTGCGATCACCTGCAGTTAATTCTCGATCAATTGACGAAGGACAAGAACATGCTCGTGACTGCAAACCATGCAGAAGACGATGACGATGACAGTGATGAGGACGATGACGATGACGGTGATGAGAACAATGACGGTGACGGTATTGTAAACCGTGAACCTGACGCTCTTTCACTTCTGGAGATGGCCTACGGGGGTGTACAGTAGAGATTTTGTGAATAGTGTGCTTTTGAAAGAATGGGGGGGCGATGCCCCCAATAAAAAACGAATGCAACAATTCTGTTTTGTGTATGTATTGAAAAGTGGATGAAAATAGGCAAATATGGCCCTGAGAAAAAAGTTTCTAATTTACATGTTCAAACTAGCTCGTAAAGAGCATAAGGGGCCCTAAAGGCCCCGGTCGTCCACGCTATAGGTAAATGTATGTACTATCGATATCATCCACACTGCCATGTTTGGCATCAATCATGAGTTGAACCACATTGCGATTCAGACCTCGCAGATCCACCTGCCGCCTGCACACGTTGACGTTTCGTGTTCCGCTGCAAATGCAACTCTGTCTGGCTTGCGGTACGTAGTTGTGGGAAATTCCCAAAATCTCCTGGTTGTGATAGCCTAGATGTCCCCAAAAAGTTCCATCCCTCGCCGTCCGGGTGCATCAAATCTTCTGGAGACTGGTATTGCACTGGTTCACGAGAAAGTGGGTATACAGGCAACTCGGAAGTCACTGCGTTGGGAAGTAGTGCACTTTTCATAGAGGCGGTCAGGTTTTGCATGTGCCGAAGCATAAATTCGGCTTTTTCGTTGTATTCGTCCCGACATTGCTTGTTGTACACTGCCAACGCATGCATCCTGTCCAGCAAATGGGTGACGTCATTGAATGCCATTCCCCAATTACACGACATATTTTGTTGCAGCCTGGTCAAATGTTCTTCCCTTTTTTCGCAGGTGTTCGTTTTGGTGGCTTTCCAGACCACGGGAGGAGCTTTTGGTTCCACATTTTTGGGGGCGTTGAGTATCATATTAATGAGCTTAGCGGGATCGTGTTCCGCCATCGCTTTCCTCAAAAGTAGCATTAACTTTTCGAGTAGATCTTGTTGTCCCTGCACATGTTCCGTCTTGCCAGTGATGAGTGCATGGTAGCTGGTTGGGTCAATGGGTGCTGTGTTCGATGGAGGCTTGTAGACGCCTTCATCGTTCACAGTCCCCGATTTTGCCTTGGTATCTGATTCAATCTTCACCCGGATTCGGATTTCAGTCATCAAATCATACCAGACAGGTACACACGCCTTCGCGAAATCTATCTTTTTCTTTATCGCGTCGTATGCATTCGTCGTCAAATTTGACACTTGTTTGTCTGTCTGCATTTCATGCACTCGTTGCTGCTGGTTCGCCTGTATCTCTTGTTGGTTACACACGAACCCAGGCTTTCGAAGCAGGCCACCAATTGTATTCACAATTTGAAACGCAGTTTCATCCCCTAGGTTTTTGTAATACATCCCGCAAGGCGATGCATTGCCTTCCAAATCATGGACAAGTGCAGGAGTGTATGGGTCAAGCGTTTTCTTGGAGGTGGCTTGCATGGCTTCGAGTCCCATTGAGACTTTGCGAAGATCCATGACGCCAGTCCATCCTTTGATTTGGACCATTGCTTTCTTCTCTTCGTCCAACGCGCTAGGGTTGTGAATGAATTCTGAGCCATCACCCACGACAACTTCTGTCATGCCAAGTCCCGCATCTGTAAATCCGGTCCATGACACGGCAATTTGAGCCATAATCTGAAGCCTTTCGTCAGAGTATCCAGGGTTTCTTGCACGTGCATGTTTGAATGCCATATCTATCACGTTTGACGGAGTCAAGTCTCCAGGTAGTTGAAAAATGCTGAAAGGATCTATTTTTGATTTTTTCGAGCTCCCACTACCCTTACCAGATGTTTCATCTGGTCCTTTTTGCAATGACATTGTGCAAACGTCATACATTCAACGACCACTTAAATACTATTTGTATGTAATATGAAGCCAGAAGGAATCGAACCTTTTCTGTTTGAAACAGATTTCACCAGAAAAGCTTAACTTACCTATTGTCGTGGTTGACGAGATTATTTACCTGTAAAGTGTCAGTGTATGACTCACAAACATTATTCTCACCTTTGAAAGTGACTGACATGACAAAAGATTGTATGTAGTTATAGCATGTATTGGCAACTATGTAATAGTATCCTGATATGTACTGATAGTTAGTTACGTTACGTCATTGAGCATCTTAAATACGTGTTTGTATGTATTCTCAGATACAGATAACTGATATTGACACGAATACGTTGTTTTTTTTTTGGGATGTATTTATCAATCTCAGTAGACCAATGCAATGATGACGTACACCCCTCAGGAAATATGCGTGTTACCCATGCGCAGCCGTGTGGACCTGAAAGAACTAGAGGTGCAACTGCGTCTGCTGTATCGAACCGAGGCGTCGGCGCGCTGCCACGCGCTGCAGATTGCAAGCTACATTAGCTTCCGTAATCACTGTCTTCGAGTGTTTGACAAACATAGCGATGGCCGAGCAGACGCGTCGCTTCCTGACGGCTATCGCCTGCAGTACGTGGATGAAAATGTGATTGTGACTCGAATGACATTCCAGGTCCAGGAAGTGGCGGGAACGGCAGAAGACGACATGGATATATAACATGTGAGTGTATACCAATATGATGTCCCAGGCCATTGACTGGAAAGATGGTACAGCAATATCTTTGGGATTGACCCCGCAGAATCTGAAACAGAATATTGTTGTGGTCCCTGGTTTGAATATCAGTATGGAGATTTTCTGTCCACAGTTAAATCGATACATGAACATGGACGGTGAGCAACAACGAATTCGGCTGACACTGAGTCATCCTCTGGCCAAGCTGGACCATAAGCAAATGTACAAAAACACGGGAGTTGTGGACATGACCACGACTACAGCTTGCTTTGGGCAAACTCCAATTGAGGTAGAAGAGGATGAATGTCTTTGGTCTGAGTCCATAATAGAGGCAACGATGGATGCGGCCAGTGATCTTACACACAAAGGCAGTGATGTAAAGTGTGCGGGCGAAGTGTTGATTGCTGAAGCGGCGTTATCCCATGATTTTTTGTGGGATGACAATGTCGTGACAACAGAAGCGTACAGTTACGAACGAATCGAACATCCAATCAGAATCAAGTTCAAGTTGCAAAAAACTAGTAAATACCGACCTGTGAATGCCGCGCTAGAAGCCAAAATACGGGCAAACCCATTCAAATGGTCACTTGGAAGTCAGTACTGGGGTCAGCGTTCGCGTGTTTTTGACGAGACAACAAAAGGGCTGCTGACGGAAGAGCAGAATAAACTACCTCAGCTACCCGGAGGTAAAAGTTTTCCCTTCTCTCAGACGCCGATCACTTCATTGAACACTCCAGCGGAAGTCGAAATGGTTCTGCGGGAGTATGTAAAGAGTGATCCTTACGCATACGCTCACTCCTTTCTCTTGTCGCTGGTTCATTTGAATGGTTGTGTGAATGATATGTCAGTGAAAAAGCAAAAACAGCTGATGAAGAATCCTGTGGAGTTGACCCAGCTGTATTTGAAATGCATTGAAAATGTCACTGCGATTGGTAGGGCCTACAACTTTGACAAGACAATGTCTCCTTCTTTGAGTGTCAAGATTGGCAAAGACGACCAAGTTCAACTAAAAACAGGGGTGGGATTGAGTGATGCTGGTGAAAGTCATAACTATTTGGGCCGTACCATACAAGATGATGTAAGGTGCAATGAAATCCGACAAATGCTTTTTTCCAAGATGATGACATGTGCCCGTGGCGAAATCTCGGCACCAGCACAAGCGCATGCAGACGGGTCCACTTCACAGTCCATGGAACAATTCCGGCAAACAATTAGTGAGGAACTAATGGTATTGAACAATGATATGGATATAGGCGACTGTGAGGATGGAGCTTATGATTTTTTTCGCAGGTGCGCGAGTGCAGAAATGATTTGCCAGACTCCAAAGCTGGCTGCAGACATATTTGCAAAGGCCCGCCCGGGGGGAATGAAACATGTGAAGACAACGTCTGCAAACGGAGTCTATGGCAACCTTGATGACGTGGAAAAATATATTCCAGACGTGAAGACAACGTCTGCAAACGGAGTCTATGGCAACCTTGATGACGTGGAAAAATATATTCCAGTTCTTCGTGAGGGGTTTAAGGGTACTGTCTATGCGGTTGGCACGGGGACGGCGGCAGCCAGTCACCCAGAGGCCGGCGCAGGCTCAAATATGGACATGAAGACGGTCAATGGATGCACGCCATTTCAAAGCTATTGTGCCGAAATTGATCGTTTAAAAACTGGAAAATGTGGGGGGCATGCCTTTGGTGTTACGTTTAAATCTTCAAAGGTGTTTACGACTGATTATGGCGGTGAAGTGCTTGGCCTGCCTCCGACTTTACTCAAGAAAGAATTGACAGCAGTGACGCAGAAGATG
>Ga0315330_10000953_pt1 | contig 19012 bp, 16 predicted proteins | sample M140m34915metaG_FD_203453 | JGI IMG/M metagenome (GOLD analysis project Ga0315330, IMG submission 203453) | Ammonia-oxidizing marine archaeal communities from Monterey Bay, California, United States - M1 40m 34915 | ecosystem: Environmental > Aquatic > Marine > Intertidal zone | place: USA...
GCTTAAATATTTTAAACGGTCAGAGGGACATGTTTTAGGCGAAAACGAAATGCATGGTGGCAATGGTGAATGGCGTGTCGAAGGCCAGCGGCTTTCATGGGAAATATTAGACGCTTTCCGAGATGCTGCCGCCGAAACAGGTATTCCGAACACTAACGATTTTAATACGGGTAATAATGAAGGATGTGGTTATTTTGAAGTTAATCAAAAACAGGGGGTGAGGTGGAGCGCTGCTGACGCTTTTCTGCATCCGATAAAATCGCGAGCTAATTTAACTATTTTGACAGATTCGCATGTCAACAAACTACAATTTGAAGGCAATAAGGTTATTGGAGTTAAATTTTGGCGAGGAAACGATTTATTTGAAGCTTCCGTCTCTGGAGAAGTTATCTTGGCGTCGGGCACCATTGGTTCTCCGCAAATAATGCAGGCATCTGGTATTAGTTCTGGGGCGCTTTCCCAAAAAATAGGTATCCAAAATATTATAGAACTTCCCGGAGTAGGAGAAAATCTGCAGGACCATTTGCAAATGCGGTTGGTATTTAAAGTTAAAAATACAAAGACTTTAAATCTGCGGGCGAATAGTCTTTTTGGAAAAATTGGAATGGGTCTAGAATACTTTTTATTCAAGAGAGGACCTATGACAATGGCGCCTAGTCAGTTGGGAGGTTTTGCCAAGTCTGACCAAAACAAAGAAACTCCAAATCTTCAATATCATATTCAACCATTATCCACTGAGAAACTTGGTGATCCATTACATCCTTTTGAAGCATTCACAGCATCTGTGTGTAATTTACGTCCGGAGAGTAGGGGGCATGTTCATATAAAAACGGAAGACTCGCGCGAGCCACCTAAAATTCAACCCGATTACTTATCGGACCCAGCGGATAGAAAAGTTGCAGCAGATGCCATAAAACTAACGAGAAAGATTGTCTCGTCTCCTGCAATGGAAAAATTTGAACCAGAAGAATTCAAACCCGGTATTGAGTTTGCGTCTGATGATGATTTAGCGCGAGAAGCAGGCAATATAGGAACAACAATCTTTCATCCTGTTGGAACATGTAAGATGGGGCCATCAAGTGATAATATGGCGGTCGTTGATGAGCGTTTAAAAGTCCGTGGGGTCCGAGGATTAAGGGTCGTAGATGCTTCTGTCATGCCCACAATAACATCTGGTAATACGAATTCTCCCACCTTAATGATCGCTGAAAAAGCATCAGAGATGATATTGGAAGATGCGCCAAGTTAAGGAGTAGCCAAAATATCTATGTAAAGATTCTAACTACAACTAATTATAGAAAGTTTAACCTTTTAGAAACTGGCTGTAAAAACCGGAGCAAACGATGTCACTTTATCCGCTACCAAAAGATATCCCTACCGAAGTATTCGCTCGAGTACCAGAAAAACTGAGACGTGTTGGAGGGAGGCCTGCTTGGGGCGGTGCCAATCGACCTGGGCACGATATTGATTGTTTTCTTGAAGGGCCTACGTTTGACAAAAGTGGCAATCTATATGTGGTTAACATTCCTTATGGTGAAATTTTCAAAATCTCTCCTTCAGGGGACTTTAGTATTATAGCTGAATATGATGGTTGGCCGAACGGGATGAAAGTAGACGAAAAGGGTTACCTAATAATAGCCGACTACAAAAAGGGTATAATAAAGATTAATCCAGATAATGGAAACCTAGAGACAATTATTGACCATCGGTGGTCTGAAAGCTTCAGGGGATGTAACGATCTGCATCTAGCTTCAAATGGAGATATCTATTTTACCGATCAAGGGCAAACGGGTATGCATGATCCCACAGGACGTGTGTATCGATATACAGTGGCTGGTAAACTGCAACTTTTGGTGGGAAACGGTCCTAGTCCTAATGGGCTAGTTCTCAGTCCTGATGAGAGTGTATTATATGTTGGGATGACGCGCGGCAATGCCGCATGGCGTGTACCACTGCTTCCGGATGGATCCACTAGCAAAGTGAGCATTTATATTCAATTATCTGGAGGGCATGGAGGACCAGATGGTTTGGCAATGGATGCAGAAGGTGGCCTACTAATATCTCATGCAGGATTAGGAACCGTCTGGCATTTTGATAACTTGGGCCAACCTCAGCATCGTATCCGCTCTTGCGAAGGATTGATGACTACAAACATTGTATTTGGAGGAGAAAACAATTCGTCACTATTTATAACTGAGTCGCAATCTGGGACAATTCTTAGAGCAGAGCTTCCTGTGCAGGGCCAGATTATGCAGTCACACAAGATGATAAAAAATAATAAGTGAATAGCATATTTTATAATATTAATTCTGAAGTTTTATCTTTAGGCATGTGCAAGTAGAGTGGGCGAAAAGATTACCAGCTGCATCAACTATTGTGGCCTCGGACGTAGCTGTTGTTTTGCCTGCATGCAATACCTTGCCCTTAATTGTTAATTCCCCCGTCTTGTCTGTGATAGCTTTCACTAAGTTGACTTTTAATTCTAAAGTTGTAGAGCCATAACCTATGGGGCAAATTGTTTGAACGGCACAGCCCATGGCCGTGTCCAATAAGGAGGACGCATACCCTCCATGGGTAACTCCATATGGATTATAGAAACGACTGGTCGGGCGGCTCTTCAATGTTAATTCGCCCCTTTCCACTTTTTCAATATGTATATCCAACAATTGCTGAAATGGTCCTTGTGGCAGCTCTCCTTGGGCTATTTTGACTAAGTGTTCATAACCATCAAGTTCAAGAATTTTTGTTCTTGTAATTTTGTCATCAGCAAAAGACATAATAATCACATTCTATTTTATTTATTTTTGACTATTGTTATTTAGAAAAAAATTATTTGTTCAAGTATCAAAATCCTCGTCATGTCCTTACCTAATCGGCGGTGCTTTATTTGTCTTGAGGAGTGTTTCGTTCGAAGATCCTCGACTAATATTGTATTTTTATTAAAATGTGTTACAATATCTAGTATCCCAACGCAAGATGTTGGGATTGGGCTGCAGCGGTTATTCATATGTGCTATTTTCTAGGCTGTAACCTATGGGGTCGGTATCCTCCCATATCCGTTCCCAAACCCTGTGAAGAATGTAGAGACAATATCTGATATTGTTTTGAACTTAGGGATGTATCATGTAGGGTACATCCCTTTTTTTGCAACATAAGAACTAGCATTACAAAGTTTAAATCGATAAACTTTCCAATAGAATATTAAGTTTTTGGAGACGAAACATGACTGGAAATATTGAGAAAAATCTCGCGATCCAAGGTATAGTTTTACCCCAAGCGGCATCTCCAGCTGCTAATTATGTTCCTTATGTGATTACGGGAAAACAAATATCAGTAGCTGGCCAAATTCCCTTCTGGAATGGTGAGCTTACGGGGCTTGGAAAGGTTGGACGTGACATGACGACAGAGGATGGTGCTGATATCGCCCGCATATGTGGTTTAAATTTAATAGCTCAGGTAAAAGCAGCTTGCCAAGGAGATTTAGATAGGGTCGCGCGAGTCGTGAAACTTGGTGGATTTGTAAACTGTACTGAGGAATTTCGTGATCACCCTGAAGTAATTAATGGCGCTTCTAACCTAATGGTAGATGTATTTGGGGACAAAGGTACACATTCAAGGTTTGCCGTAGGGGTCAATTCTTTGCCTCGGGGTGTTGCTGTGGAGGTAGATGGCATTTTTGAGTTGAATTGATTTTCTTGAAAAGACCTATACTTCTTTAATATTTGCACTTTTGGAATAGTTATGGCTACCACTCACAACACGAAAGAAGATGTTGCAACGGTAACTCTAACGAACTCCATTAAGGATATTACTAAGAACGAATGGGATATCTGCGCTGGGATAGATAACCCTTTCTTATCCTATGATTTTATGTCGTCACTTGAAGACTCTGGTTCAGTTAGCCCCGAAACAGGTTGGTTGCCTCAGCATCTTTTATATCGAAATTCTTTAAAAAAACTGATTGGCATTGTTCCATTGTACTTAAAAGGACACTCTTATGGAGAGTATGTATTTGACTGGGGATGGGCTGACGCATTTGAGAGGGCAGGACAAAAATATTTTCCGAAACTGCTGTCCGCAGTACCTTTTACACCTGTAACCTGTCCAAAGCTATTTATGTGTCCCGGTGAAAATAAAGAACAAGTTCATTCAGTCTTAGCCAGTGGTCTTGTGTCTGCTTTGACGCAACTAAAGGTATCTTCTCTTCATGTCAATTTTTCAACTCAAGGTGACTGGAACTTTCTAGGAGAGGCTGGTTTTCTAAAACGACTGGGAATTCAATATCACTGGCACAATGATAACTACGCATCATTTGAAGATTTTCTTGCGAAGTTGAGTTCAAGAAAGCGTAAAGCTATCCGAAAAGAACGTAAGGCAGCTGCAGCGAGTGGAGTTAAAATCCGTCTTTTAACTGGTGGAGAGATTAAGAGAAGGCACTGGGATGCATTTTACCAATTTTATGTCGATACATCGGATCGCAAATGGGGGTCCGCATACTTGAATAGAGAATTCTTCGATATACTTGGTGAGCGAATGGCAGATAAAGTACTTTTGGTAATGGCCGAATATGAGCAAACTCTCGTTGGTGGAGCTTTAAATTTTATAGGAACTGATACGCTTTATGGGCGGAACTGGGGATGCTTGGCCGACTTTAAATTTTTACATTTTGAAGCATGTTATTACAGAGCTATTGATTTTGCAATTGAGAGGGGATTATCCAGAGTCGAAGCTGGAGCTCAGGGGCATCACAAACTTCAGCGAGGATATACACCAACATTGACATACAGCAATCACTACATTTTGGACGCTCAATTTAGAGAAGCCGTTGCAGAGTTCCTAAAACGTGAGGGCCGTCATGTTCTTCTTGAAAAAACAGAACTTGAAAAAAAATCGCCATTTAGAAAAATTGAAATAAATGATAGTCAAACAGATAAGATTTTTAGCTAAATATAAACATTCAGGTATGACTTGAACTCGAGATATCTAGCGCGCTTTAACTTTTTTATTGTTAATATTTGACTTTGTTCCTTCAATATCAAAAGAGTTTTTTCTCGCAGCTGCGTCGGCTGGCTCATAATCAAAAACAAGCTCGTTTTTCTTCACTCCAATTTTAACTACGCCGCCGCCAGATAATCGTCCAAATAATAATTCCTCGGCCAGGGGTTTTTTAATGTGCTCCTGAACGACTCTAGATAATGGTCGTGCCCCATGATTTTTATCATAGCCTTTCGTGCCAATCCACTTACGCGCACTTTCATTTATTTCTATTGTGACATTTCTATCCTCTAGCTGGACTTCTAGCTGCATGATAAATTTCTCTACTACGCGGGAGATAATTTCCGGTGGTAAACTAGAGAAAGCAATAGTCGCATCTAGCCGATTCCTAAATTCAGGAGAAAACATTCTATTGATTGCTTCAGTATCCTCCCCTGTCCTTTCGGTTCTAGCAAAACCTATGGCTTCCTTTGCCAGATCGGCTGCCCCTGCATTTGTCGTCATGATTAGTATTACATTGCGAAAATCAATATTTTTGCCGTTATGATCGGTTAACTTCCCATGATCCATAACCTGCAAAAGTATATTAAATAAGTCAGGGTGGGCTTTTTCAATCTCATCTAGCAATAAAACGCAGTGGGGATGTTGATCAATCGAGTCTGTTAGCAATCCCCCTTGATCAAATCCGACATAACCTGGAGGGGCTCCAATCAGTCTTGATACACTATGCCGCTCCATGTATTCCGACATATCAAAACGTACAAGTTCAACACCAAGTGTAATTGATAATTGTCTTGCTACTTCTGTTTTACCAACACCGGTCGGTCCGGAAAATAAATAGCTTCCGATCGGTTTTTCCGGCTCCCTCAATCCCGCCCTCGAAAGCTTTATAGCGCTGGAAAGTGCCTGTATGGCGGCGTCTTGTCCAAACACTACTCGCATTAAATCTTGCTCAAGATTTAATAAGGTTGCCTTGTCATCTGTGGAAACACTTTTGGGAGGTATCCTCGCGATCTTCGCTACAACACTTTCAACATCTTTAACTGTAATTGTTTTTTTTCTTTTAGATAACGGCAAAAGCATCTGGGAGGCCCCAACTTCATCTATGACATCAATAGCTTTATCCGGAAGCTTTCTGTCACCTATATATCGTGCAGATAAGTCGACTGCACATTTCAAGGCGTCAAAAGTGTATCTGACTTTGTGATGTTCCTCATAATAAGGTTTCAAACCGCGAAGGATTTTAACGCTGTCTTCTAATGATGGTTCATTGACGTCAATTTTTTGAAATCTACGGACCAGAGCTCTATCCTTCTCAAAGTGACCCCGATACTCCTTATACGTGGTAGACCCTATACACCTTAATCGCCCACCTTGGAGAGCAGGTTTTAGCAAATTTGAAGCATCCATTGCTCCGCCAGAGGTGGCACCTGCTCCTATGATAGTATGGATCTCATCGATAAACAAAATTGCTTCCGACTTCTTTTCAATCTCAGCGATTACAGCCTTCAATCGCTCTTCAAAGTCCCCTCGGTAACGCGTTCCAGCTAGAAGAGAGCCCATGTCGAGAGAGTATATAGTCGTTCCAGACAGAACATCTGGGACATTTTTTTCGGTAATTCTTTTTGCCAAGCCTTCTGCGATCGCAGTTTTCCCGACCCCTGGATCCCCGACATAAAGTGGATTATTCTTAGTTCGGCGACATAATATCTGGATAGTTCTTTCAACCTCAAAGCTTCGGCCAATCAACGGGTCTATGTGCCCTGAGCTAGACTTTGCATTTAGGTCAACACAGTAAGCATCGAGTGCCTCGCTACCGCTTTTGTTGCCGTGGTTACCCTCTTCGTCACTTTCACTATTCACATTTGAGCTTGCGTCGGAATTAGAGATCCTTTTTTCGATCCCGTGCGATAGAAAATTTACAGCATCAAACCGCGACATATCTTGTTCACGAAGGAAAAAAACAGCATGGCTTTCACGTTCGGAAAAAAGCGCGACAATAATATTAGCCCCATTCACCTCAGCTCGGCCAGAAGATTGAACGTGAATAATGGATCGTTGAATGACACGTTGGAAGCCAGCTGTCGGTTTCGCTTCTGCTTCGCTCAAGCCAACTAGGTGGGCGAGGTCCTCCTTTATATATTTATGCAAAGCTCCTGACAGTTCATCGATTTTTACATCACAGGCTGACAACAATTTCCGAGCGTCTTCGTCATCAGTTAGAGCAAGCAGAAGGTGTTCCAATGTGGCAAACTCATGTTTTTGCTCGTTGGCATAATCGAGTGCCCGATGCAGTGCATCTTCTAAATTTTTAGACAGCATTTTTTATGCCTTTTCTATGGTACATTGAAGGGGGTGCTGGTTTTCGCGGGCACAATCCATGACTTGAACCACCTTAGTTTCTGCAATTTCAAAACTAAACACACCACAAACTCCAGCACCCTTTTGGTGAACATGCAGCATAATGTTAGTTGCCTCATCTCTTGTTTTCGAGAAAAACCGTTCCAGCACATGGATTACAAATTCCATGGGTGTGTAATCATCATTCAACATTACCACTTTATACATTGACGGTTTTTTTGTTTTTTGTTTTGTCTTTTCGATAACTCCGGTGTCGTTTTTTGAGTTACCATCAACGTTGTTATTATTTTCTTCGCCCATAAGCATCTTTCATTTAAGAAATGTACTATCCATTAGTATATGAGATGTTTTGAGATTTATGAAAGGCCTTAGGGTGGTAATCAGAATAAAAAAAGTATTTTTTTTGTGCGATTTGTAAACTTTTGGCTCTAATGTTTTATTACGTCGCGTCTGTGAACTACAGATTTAAGGATGAAATATGAGTTTTAAAAATAAATTTTCTATCGTTTTATTTTTTGAAATAGGAAAAGATACAATTTTACAATAGGTTATAGACATTATCTAATATTTGAGTTAATGTTTTTGGAATCGTGCTTAATATTGAGGATCGGTGCTAAATCGTTGATAGGGGAATATTTAAAAAAATCTGCGATATGCGAAGGTGGTTTTAATATTACGGGATTGCCAAAGGTAGCAGTAATACTGTTTTTCTTTGTCTTGGGATTTGTTTTCATACCAAGCCTATCAGAAGCGAAATACGCATCTTTGGTTATTGATGCGGAAACTGGGAGAGAGTTGTACTCTAAGAATGCTGACACTAAAAATTATCCAGCATCACTAACTAAAATCATGACCTTGTATATGGTTTTTGACGCGTTGGACCGCAAAAAATGGAACTTGAAAACGAGATTGAAAGTTTCGCGGAGGGCTTCACGTCAACCACAAACGCGATTGGGTTTGAAAGTGGGGCAAACTATATCTGTTCATAACGCCATACTTGCGCTCGTTACTCGTTCCGCTAATGACGTTGCGACCGTGGTTGCAGAAAATATGGCTGGAACGGAAATTAAATTTGCCAAGCTTATGACCCATAAAGCAAAAACTATTGGGATGCGGCGTACCATCTTTAGAAATGCATCCGGTTTGCCAAACAGAGGGCAAGTTAGTACTGCGCGCGATATGGTGCGATTAGCAGTTGTAATTAAAAGGGATTTCCCAGAATTCTATCGTTATTTCAAGACGAAAAAGTTTAGATATCGGGGTAGAACATTTCGTAATCATAATATGCTTCTTGGAAGATATACGGGCACAGATGGGATAAAAACCGGATATACTAATGCTTCAGGCTATAATTTGGTTGCTTCTGTAAAAAGAAATGGCCGACATCTTGTTGGAGTAGTATTTGGGGGTAAATCGGGGAAGCGACGTGACCAGCATATGGTTAGGTTATTAGATAAAAGTTTTATTAAAGCAACTCGCCTGGCAAAATTCAAACCGCCAACACCGATGATTAATCCGAAATATAGGATTGCGGCGATCGTTAAGCCTCCTTTAAACCATGGCAGTAACAGAGAAAACTGGGGTATTCAAGTTGGCGCATACTCAAGCGCAAAACCAGCTCACGCAATTATTAAATTGGCAAAAACGCACCTTAACCTGACCAAAGAACATGCTTTAAGTAAAGTTGAACGAGTTAAAAGACCTCATGGAATTATTTTTCGTGCCCGTGTTATTGGACTTGAAGAAAGTGCAGCAAGAAATGCGTGTGCTATTCTAATAAACAAACATTTACCATGCGTTCCAGTGCCTGCAGACGTTGAAATGGCTGAAGTTCCACTCAAAAACTAATGACGGATGTCAGGTCAGAAATTGGTTTCCAGAATACCAATATTCTCCAGCAGGTCTTTGAGCTCTTTTTTGATGAGATCTAACTTCTCGGGTGTATTCGCTTCGCATCTTGCAACTAGAGCGGCTTGCGTATTTGAGGCTCGGAGAAGCCACCAGCCATGAGTTCCGGATACTCGCACACCGTCAATGGTTGATACGGAAACATTCCCTTTATTTTGAAGGTAGTCTTTTGCTTTTTCAACAACAATAAACTTCTCATCTTCGGCACAGTCAAACCGTAATTCCGGTGTATTTACCATTCTGGGTAATTTAGCCCTAATTGACGACAACTTTTCATCTCTTTTATCTAACAATTCTATGATCCTGACAGCAGCATAAAGAGCGTCGTCAAATCCAAAATATTTATCACGAAAAAAAATGTGGCCACTCATTTCACCGGCTAATGGGGCATCGACTTCATTCATTTTAGTTTTAATTAATGAGTGACCAGTCTTCCACATCAAAGGTTTGCCTCCAAGTTTTGCAATTTGATCAAATAAGACCTTGCTGGCTTTAACATCTCCTATTATTGTCGCTCCGTTTCTTTCGACAAGAACATCTTCGGCCAGAATGGCAAGTAATTGATCCCCCCAAATGATTTCCCCATGATTATCAATGATGCCTATTCGGTCTCCATCTCCATCGAATGCAATACCCAAGTCGGCGTTTTCAGATTTTATAGAAGCAATTAGTGTCTCAAGGTTCTCTTCAACTGTTGGATCTGGATGATGATTAGGGAAATCACCATTTACTTCCGAAAAAAGAATTTTATGTTTTCCTCGCAGGCGTTTACATAATGCTTCAACAGCGGGTCCTGCGGATCCATTCCCGCAATCCCAAACAATAGATAGTTGTTTTTCTAGATTGATGTTTAACAAAAGCCTATCGATGTAGTTAGAGAAAATATCCGTTTTGATGACTTTACCAAGTCCTGATTTATAGTCACCGGTCGCAGCTGTCTTGGCCATATCCTTGATATCAGAACCAAAAAACGGTCTAGTGCCTAACATCATTTTAAAACCATTATAGTTTGGCGGGTTATGCGAACCTGTAACCATAATCCCTCCCCCCGTTTTGAGCGTGTGTGTAGCATAATATAATTGTGGGGTTGGGCATTCGCCGATTGTGTAAGCATCAACTCCTGCGGATTGCAGTCCCTCTACTAAAGCAGTTTCCATCTTGATAGAGCTGTGACGACCGTCTCGTCCAATAGCGACAGAACGCCCATTATTTTCAAGAACTCGCGTTCCAAATATTTTTCCTATTATGAAGGCATCTGCTTCAAATAGAGTTTCATTAACGATACCTCGGATATCGTATTCGCGTAGCAACGATTCATGAAAATAATGTTTGATAGACATTTAAATATCTGTTCCTATCTCTTTCTGCCTATACAGGAATAGATAAAACCTGCATCTCTCATCTCTTCTGGATTATATATATTTCTCAGATCTATAACTATCGGATGCTTCAACAATGATTTAATCCGAGGCAGATCAAGCCCCCTAAATTCATTCCACTCCGTCAATATAGCAACAGCATCGGCGCCGGCCATAGCCTCGTATGCATCATTACACCAAGAAACATCTTTCAATACTGATTTTGCTTCATGCATGCCTTCTGGATCATAAGCGTTGATATTTGCTCCTTCTGCTTGAAGCGTGGGTATTATATCAAGACTTGGAGCATCTCTCATATCGTCTGTATTCGGTTTAAACGTAACCCCCAATATGGCTAGAGTTTTATCAGTAACATTTCCTGAACATGCGTTTATAATCTTTTTTGCCATAGATTTTTTTCTATTGTCGTTCACTTCTACGACTGCTTCTACAATCCGAAGGGGAGAATCGGCCTTAGTGGCTGTTTGGACTAATGCGAGAGTATCTTTTGGAAAACATGATCCGCCATATCCAGGTCCTGGGTGAAGAAACTTAGATCCAATTCGCCCGTCTAGTCCAATTCCCTTTGCTACATCGTGAACATCTGCGCCAAGCTTTTCGCATAGATCAGCGATTTCATTAATAAAAGTAATTTTTGTTGCAAGAAATGAGTTTGCAGCATATTTCGTGAGTTCGCTCGTCTCGAGGTCAGTAAATACTATTGGCGTTTCTCTAAGGAATAAGGGGCGATATATTTCACGCATCATTTTTCGTGCTCTATCTGTGTCAGCCCCGATAACTACCCTATCTGGCCGCATGAAATCATTTATTGCAGCGCCTTCCCGTAAAAACTCTGGATTGGAACAGACGTCAAAATCAGCTTCAGGACAAATTCGACGAATTTTCTCCGCCACTTGGCGACCAGTACCGACTGGAACTGTAGATTTAGTGACGATTAGAGTATAGTTACTTATTGCATGCGCTATTTCCTCGGCGGCAGAAAAAACAAAACTTAGGTCCGCATGCCCATCGCCACGGCGGCTTGGAGTTCCAACGGCAATGAAAACAGCATCGGCTTTCTCTACAGCTGTCTTAAGATCAGTAGTGAAAGTTAACCTGTTTGACTGGACATTTGATTGAACCAATGCTTCAAGCCCTGGTTCAAAAATAGGTATCTTCCCTTCCTTTAGGGTAGAAATTTTATTTACGTCTTTATCTACACAAGTTACGTTGGCGCCAAATTCGGAAAAACAAGCTCCTGTAACGAGACCTACATATCCTGCACCTATCATCGCAATTTGCATAATTCTTGGTACCTAAATCATTTTTTGAATAAACTGTTGTATGGGCTCTCTGAGATCCTCACGCCTCAACGCATAGGCTATATTGGCTTCTAAAAAACCAATCTTACTACCACAATCAAATCGCTGACCATCAAATTTGAGCCCGTTTAATGGTTCTAATCCTGCTTGTCGTGCAATCGAATCTGTGAGCTGAATTTCACCCCCAGTTCCTTTTTCAAATCGACTGAGATCATTAAAAATATTTGGTTGAAGAATATATCGGCCTATAACGGCTAGATTTGAGGGGGCCTCGGATTCTTTTGGTTTTTCGATTAAATCAAGAACTTCAATTAATGAATTTTTAATGTTGCCAGGCGTCACAATACCATACGACGAGGTTTGATACTTTTCAACTTCCATGACTGCCACCATGTTCCCCCCAACTTGGTTATAGGCCTCTATCATCTGCTTAAGGCACCCGTTTTCCGAAAGTATTAGATCGTCCGCTAATAAAACAGCAACGGGTTCAGATCCCACAAAATTTCTGGCGCACCATATGGCATGTCCTAATCCCAAGGGCTCAAGTTGCCGTGTATATGCTATTTGGCCGGGTTTTGGTATTGAATCCTTAACAACTTTTAAAGCTGCAGTCTTATTCCGTTTTTCTAACATTTCTTGTAATTCATAGGCGTGATCGAAATGATCCTCGATAGCGCTCTTACCTCGTCCTGTGACGAAAATAAATTCCTCTATTCCTGCCTCCACAGCTTCCTCAACAGCATATTGTATGAGTGGTTTATCGACTATAGGAAGCATTTCCTTTGGCATTGACTTGGTCGCAGGAAGGAACCGGGTTCCTAGTCCACCCACAGGGAATATGGCCTTGCGTATGGTTAAAGGCATTCCACCTCCATAATATAAGAGACAATGGTCAAACTAGTTATATAAAGTACACAAAGAAAAAATCACAAATTTTTCCATTAGTTGGTAATGCCACATCTCTTAGCATTAGCCAATATAGTTATTCATTGTCTTTCAATAGAAAGTCCTTTGCTTCGTTTATTTGTGTGGCAAGAAAAGTAGATCCACCCCGGTCCGGATGGTTGGCTAACATCAATCGGCGATGAGCCTCTTTAATTTCCTCACGGGTGACGGGATCAGTCAGTCCCAAAATATCTAATGCTTTGGACCGATCGATTCTAGCCGCGTTGAAGTGATTTTCTTGACTTGTTCCATGGTATTTATCTCGCCAATTTTCATCAAATTTCTTATCTAAAAATCTTTCGAGTAGTTGGATCGAGGTTGCATCTGATTTAGCCTCATCCAAAAGCTCAAAGAGTTCGTTTAGATTTAGAGATTCAATCCGTTGTCCTGTTTTCCCACCTTTTTTTATTAACCCAGACATTTCTCCGGTATCATGATCTAAGCGCATCTCTAAGAACTCTGTATGCACCGAAGAAACTTGATCCTTCGTCGGTCCTGAAACTGTTTTAGCCGCATTACGGATCTGTTGAATGAGGCTCCTCCATCTCAGAATTAAAGGTATGAGAAAAACAATCCAGCTCCATATAAAAGAGCCGCTTAACCTGTATAATAAAAATATAAGAACACCAACTGACAGTATCCCAACGCCCCAGAATAAAAAGCGCTTTAATCTTGCTGCGGGTGTTTTAATGAAGAGGTAGCATAAAAGGCCTAACCCAACTAAAACAGCAAGTATAATGGTAACTATGAATAGCATGTGTGGTCAGTCATTTTTTGATTTGATTAGTCAGTAACTGTGCGATACCTGACTTGCCTTTAGAATATTCTTCTAATTTTTTAAGTCCCCCTGCGGCATACACAGCAACTGCTTTCAATAATTCTTTTAATTGGTTTGCGCTTGAGGAATCAAATGAACTATAAGCCCCGTCCGTGAGGCGGGCTATTTGCTGAAAGCCGCTTTTGGCGATCGGATCGTTTCCCTCTTGGAAGCAGAATGCTCGCACTCCAAGGGCGCCAAGCTGTCCAGCGTAATGGCAAATCAAATCAATATCTTCCTCGAATGCATCTCCGATAAATACTAAAGCGTGGACACGGTTTACACTAGTTTCCTTTATAGCCTGCTGAAGAACTTTTTGAATTTGCGTCTGTCCTCCCGCGCATCGCACGTCCGACATTTCCTGAAGGAGTTGTTCTGTCTCGGATATCCAGCTAGTGGAATAAAATTGTCCAAAACCTTTATAGTAGGCGAGTTGTATTTCCAACCCACCTAACCCGAGTGTTTCAGTAAACATTTCAGATTGAAGATGGCAGGCTTTATCCCAACTGCGTTCCCTACTTGCGGTTGCGTCCATCCCGAAGATAAGTCGACCTCTTTTTTGTGAAGAGACCTTTTGGGTTAATGCATTAACTTTGTTCAGGAAAGCATCAACCTCACTTTTTGAGCTAACGTCACTCCGTTTTAAAAAATCCTCAACCTCTGTTGGAGAGGATTTGGAGTGATTTTTATTATTAAAATTACTAATATTATTATTTTTTTCTGACATTATTGTTCTCGTATAAATGCCCAATAAGAGCCATTAGAATCACTTTACATAAAAACGTAGTACTTATTAACTAATTTGGTACGGTTAAGATAAAATAAAATAACTTAATATTAATAGGGATTTTCATGCTTGATATAAGGATAAGAGAAGGTGCTCCCTCTGATGGCCAGGCTATAACTGAAATGGCCGCCAAATTGTCTGAACATGAGGGGGTGTCGCTTCCCATTTTTAATGAGGAGAGGTTCGAGAGGTTTGGCTTTGGGGCAGAAAAAAGATTTGATGTTCTTGTTGCTGAGGTTGGGTTAGAAACTGTTTGTGGTTATTTAATTTTTTGCCATTCGTTCCACGTTGGGTTGGGAACGCCAGGTTTCAATATGCTCGATCTTTTTGTTGAACAAAAACTTCGTCGAAAAGGAGTAGCTCGTTCTCTAATGAGTGCCATGGCGAATAAATGTATAGATACAAATGGAGGCTGGATAACCTGGCAATGTCATCCGAATAATAGGCTCGCCCTTGATTACTACCGTCTAATAGGCGGAAGACAATTTAAGTCGGTTGATTTCGAGATAGCGGGTGATGAGCTGATTAAGTTAGCTGATAACAATATAGATCGGATCTAATACGTTGTAAAAACCTCGCATGTTAGATTTTGAGGTCATATACCGAGTTTCTCCGATACAAAATCTAATCTATCTTGGCCCCAAAATATTTCGCCTTCGATTAAATAAGTAGGGGCGCCGAATACGCCTTTTTTGATAGCTTCCTGAGTATCTGTTTCAAATAATTTTTCTATTTTGGATGTTTCCGCAGTTCTTAAAATCTGGTTGCCATCCAATTTATTTTCAAAACAGATATTTTTCAAAACTTCCGGATCATCAATATTTCTATCATCTTCCCATAAGGCTGCAAGGATAGCATTAGCAAGGATTAGAGCGTCATTACCATTTTCCCTAGCAGCGATGATACAGAGAGAGGAAATTGGACTTGCCGATGGAAAATTAGACGGTTCAATATGCATTGTTGAGCCTCTTTTTTTCTTCCATCGTTGAAGCTCCATTAACCGGTATGCTTGTCTTTGGGGCGCTCTTTTTGGTAGTGGTAATCCCCCGGATACTGGAAAAATTTGTCCAAAGTTTACTGGATAAATATTGATTTCATAGCCGGAGGATTTTGCCATTTCAGTTATTAATTGGCTTCCCAGATAAGTCCAGGGGCTAGAGGTTGACATAAAGTAATCAATCTTTTTCATCTCTTAAAAATTCCATAACCAAATATGTTAATCAAAATACATTTACTCTGCTATCAGTCTTCTTTCATTTTGATATTCTATACTCGGCAAGACCGAGAACTTTATATATATATCAGAACCTCTCTTTTCGGTAACCAATCACAAATCACGCCTGTAGCATTTCAACAATATAATCACCAATAGCTAAAGAACTTGTCATGCCGGGAGACTCAATAGCGTAAAGGTTTATCAATCCGTCAATACCATGGTCGTGTGGTCCCTGTATTACATAATCCGTCGCCGGTTCTCCGGGGGCTTGTATTTTGGGTCTAATTCCTGAGTAGCCTGGCTGAAGGGAGTTATCAGGAAGGTCTGGCCAGTATTTTCTAACTGCTGCATAAAAACTATCGGATCGTTTTGGATCGACATCATAGTTTATTTCATTGATCCATTCGACATCTGGACCAAACCTCGCTTGTCCCGCCAGGTCGAGTGTTAAGTGAACACCAAGACCCGCTTCTTCTGGAGCGGGATAAATTAAGCTAGTGAAAGGTGCTTTGCATCCTGAAAGTGAGTAATAATTCCCTTTGCAATAGTGCCAGACAGGTATTTTCTCCTTGGGGAACCCTTTGAATCCGTGGGTCAACTTCTGAGTATGCAATCCTGCGGCATTTATTACTGTTTTCGCTTTTAACTGCATGGGGTCATTACCCCCAATATTAAGGCAAATACCGTCATCCTGTAATTCTGCACTCTCCACGGGAGCAAAAAAAGCAAGCATGGCCCCATGAGATTCTGCGTCACCTTGCAGTCCAAGCATATAGGAGTGGCTATCGGCAACACCCGTCGATGGAGACCAAAGGGCAGTTATGCAACGAAGATCTGGCTCCCTTGCAATTACCTCATTGTGTGATAACAGCTCTAAGTCCATCACCCCATTTTGTTCAGCTCGTCGCTTTATCTGATTCAGGGCGCTTATTTGATCTTCTGAAGTTGCAACTATAAGTTTCCCAAGTTTTTTAAAAGGAATGCCTCTTTCTTCCATGAATCGGTACATTTTTATTTTACCCTCAACACAGAATTTAGCCTTTAAACTACCCGGCTCGTAATAAATTCCAGCATGAATTACTTCAGAATGTCGTGAGCTAGTTTCCGTTCCAATGGCGTCGGCTTGCTCAAGGATTATCACCTCCCGCCCTTCAATAGCTAGGGCGCGGGCACATGCTAGCCCGACGACCCCCGCTCCGATCACGACACAATCAACATTTTCAAACAACCACTGCTCCTGTAAAAAAATATATTCTTGAGACAAACAAAAAATAGTAACCACATTTACCGTAATATGAAGTAAGTATAAATTACCAGGTCGTCTTGCTCTATTTAAAACTGTTATGCTGTGGGTAAAAAATGAAAAATAATTGGATTTCAGCGATATCGGAGGACGAGGCAACTGGTGAGACAGCTGAAATTTTTAGAGATATTAAAACAACGCTTGGCAATGGTGTAGTAAACCTAATTTGGCGACATATTGCTACTATTGAAGGCGCATTACCTTGGGTTTGGCAAGCGGTGAAGCCACTTTATATCTTGGATGTCCTCAAAAATGAGGCTGGTTTTCTATGCGAAAATATCAAATTACCAGAAGTTTCAGCATTGCCCAGTGCTGTACTTAGCGCTGTGAACGTATTAGATCGTGATAGACTCGTAATTCAAAAAATTCTTGATAGTTATAATAAGGGAAATGCCTTCAATCTCCTCGCACTTAGCGCGCTAACTGTTTTACCAGAAGATAATAAAAAGAAAGTCGAAGCGGGCCAAAAATTTTTAGAAGATATCAATATTCCTAATCTTATGAATCTTGACGGTATGGATGAACAGACAAGGACACTAGTTTTACTGTTGAGTAAATTGGGGGCCCAAAAAGATAATAATGTAGTACCTAGTTTATATCGTCATCTGGCATACTGGCCAGGTTTTCTAAGTTTGTCGTGGAATACTCTAATCCCTCTGGAGTTGGATGGTCAGCTTCAGTATATGACCGACCAAACCTATCAATTGGCGGCGGAAAGAGCAGCTAATATAGCGGATGTCGTAGTATGGGGACCAGAACCATTAAGGGCAGAAGAAGCCATGAAAGCGATTGATAACTTCAGAGTTTCAACGATTAGTAGAATGCTTCCTATTGGACTTGTATTAAGAACGATAACAGGTTGATCACCGCGTTCAATATCCTAAATTTTGTTTTTTTCCCATCGTATTATATGGTGACAGCGGGTAGGGAAATTTTTTCAGGAATAAATAAATGGATTATGAGCTTCGCCACTCTGTGTGTCCTCACGATTGTCCTAGCACGTGCGCGCTTGAGGTGGAAAGGATTGATAATAGAACGATAGGGCGCGTCCGAGGCGCGCCCAGCAATTCCTACACGTCAGGGGTTATCTGCGCAAAGGTAGCCCGTTATTCCGAAAGGGTTCATCACCCCGAGAGATTAATGCATCCTCTGATTAGAGTTGGTGAAAAAGGAGAAGGGAAATTTGCTCAAATCTCCTGGAATGAGGCATTAGATCGTGTTGCTCAATCGTTCATAGATAAAGTAGATGAATATGGAAGTGAAACTGTCTGGCCGTATTTTTTTGCTGGCACTATGGGAATTATTCAAAGAGACGGGATCCAGAGACTACGTCATGTAATGGGCTATTCCCGCCAAGCCGCAAACATATGCACCGAACTTGTTCAGAATGGCTGGATAGGGGGTGCTGGTGGTCCAATGGGTCCTGACCCTAGGGAAATGGCAGAGTCAGATTTGATAATTATCTGGGGTGGAAACCCGGTTTCAACCCAGGTAAATGTAATGACGCATGTTACAAAAGCCAGAAAAGATAGAGGAGCTCGTCTTGTTGTAGTCGATGCTTACAAAAGTCCAACGGCGGAAATAGCTGATGAGCTGGTGCTCGTTAAACCAGGAACAGATGGCGCTGTTGCCACGGCCATAATGCACGTGCTTTTTCGCGATGGATTTGCTGATATTGACTATATGGAAAAGCATACCGACGACTGGATTTCTCTTGAAAAACATTTGGTAAATAAAACGCCAAAATGGGCTGAAGAAATAAGTGGGGTTCCGGCGAACCAAATAGAGATGCTGGCAGCGCATATTGGTAAGACAGATAAAACTTATATCAGAATTGGATATGGCTTTGCTCGATCCAGGAATGGTGCAAGTCAAGTTCATGCTGTAGCATCGATAGCTGCAGTGGGCGGAAAATTTAAATACCGAGGGGGTGGAGCGTTTTGGTCAAACAGGATTATTTTTAATTGGAACAAAAATGTCGTTGAAGGAAACGACGTTTT
>Ga0315330_10000955_pt1 | contig 19003 bp, 12 predicted proteins | sample M140m34915metaG_FD_203453 | JGI IMG/M metagenome (GOLD analysis project Ga0315330, IMG submission 203453) | Ammonia-oxidizing marine archaeal communities from Monterey Bay, California, United States - M1 40m 34915 | ecosystem: Environmental > Aquatic > Marine > Intertidal zone | place: USA...
ACTATATAAAGTTCTTGACCTGCTGGCTTGTGATTTCTCCAAGTTCTAAGAATTTTTTGATTCGCAGGAATTGCAGTCATGGATTTTAATTGACTAGAACTTAAAAGCTTGACAGATTCATTGTTATCATCAAAATAGAATACATCCCCAAAAGCAATCTCTGTCCCATCAGAATACACTGGATATTTACCACTCCAAACATCAGAATAGTTTCCATTCAAAGTGTTATTTCCATTGACCCAATCATTTGATCCTGATGTTATATACGTTCCTATTTGGACTAATCGAAAAGTCACTGGTATAAATGTAAACTGCGGATCGTATCTATGATCTAATTTTTCGAAAAGAGGAAAAGCTATTGTTTGATACCAAGCACTTGCTGCATTACAATTCGATCCAGTTCTTTGAAGATTATTAAAATTATGTGTCTGATTTGCATTATTTTTGTCTTTCCATGGAAAACTAGACCAACTATATGAAGCAGTCGTATTTGTGTTGAGCTCTTCGGGAACGCTAAGAGTTCCCATAGCCCAACGATAACTCCCCGTCCATGGACCGTTGGTGGTCAAAAACAAATTTTGTGGATGCACCAACGTACCTAGCAAGCCAAAAACAAAAGCGTCAGCGAATTGCGTTCTAGGATCGGAACTAAGATTAGAGCTCAGCTGCAATGTTGGTTTATCATTTGAATTGGACAAAGTAATCTGAGAAAGAGCATACCATGGTATCACAGCATCTGACCGTGACCAACCTGCATGTCCACTTTCTCCCGGAATGTTATTTTTCCATGAAATACGATTGCTAGATTGGGTCCACCATACGAGGTTTGTGTAGCCATAAGAGTATGATATCGGAATTTGCATGCCACCGTATGGGTCAACTCCGTCTAAAGGGTTGCCAGTCGAGGGAATAGACTGTTCAATTTCCGGTGGAGTAAAATAAGTAGGACCAATGATATCATCACTGATAGAACCTGAATATGATAATTTAGTATTTTGAAGATGCTGATCGCTAATAAAGTGATCTCCTAATCCTCTGTATACATTGGCGCTGTATCCTTTCGTGGTTGACAGAACATTGAATGTTTTGTTTTTTCTTGTTTTCTTTATGTAAAGTCTGATATACGCATCTTTTTGAACAGGAACAGTTAAAGAATTTCGTCCCCATCGTATAAAACCAGAATCTGAATGTGAATTACTGCTTAAATTAATTTTATTCTGTTGAGATGCAAAACTTGTAGAAACAGAATCTTGTATTCCTAATATTAGCCGGTCACTAGGCCTTAGAATTGTTTCTGCGTCTTCTAATTGGTTTTTGCTTCCTTGAATAGTTTCTAAAGTATTTTTCCAACTAGTAAGTTGTGCATTGTTAGCTCCATTGGTATTAGAAGGGACTGCAATTGTGGGAAGCATCACAGGTTTCTTTGCTGCTATACCAGACATAGAGGGAATGAACTCCACGTTTGTTAATGCATTGTCTACATTCCCCTCACTAGAACCAAAAAGTCCTTGAACATGATAAGAGTTATTAGATTGTGGAGCACTAATGCTGCTGACGTTGAAAATATCTTGTATCTTAAAATTAGTTATCGGAAAAGATGAATCGATCTGGGGTTGTATTTTTACAGATCCAGAAACATGAAAATCAACAGCTGATGTATTAGTTCTTAATATGTTTTCTATATAAGTTTCGTTTTCTCGATCCAGTATGCCTATCAAATTTAATTGAGAAATATATGATGGAACTTGGCCGACTTTTTCATTATCAAAACCGTTTCTAATCCAAAGATCTGCAGACCTAGAGGTCAATGGTGAGGGATCATTATGGTATACATGTTGAAGATATCCCACCAGCGACCTAGTCGTCTGATTACTGAAGAAAGAAGTGTTTTCATAATCCATGGAAATTAATGATGTGGTCGTTGGTTCATATATATCTCCTATCACATCATTGCTTCCTGCAGGTGCACCCCATGTTGTCCCTGAATTCCTAGAAGTATTTGTAGCTAAGGAAACCTTTCTTGTCTTACTATGGAAATTGTCTTTTCTTAATGCTGCATCTACAAAATTAGATTCTTTAAGCAGAAATGCAGTCACTCCTTTTGTGATTATAGATTTAGTTTTCAATCCTCTAACGCCATCATCTATTGGTACCGTATTGTGGTGATACCAATTACCAGAATCTGAGTCAGTATGATATTCTTCTGTGAAGGGACTAGCTAAATTGTCGTTATCCCACATAATGGTTGAGTGACCATGTGCGCCATAATAAAATGGGTTTCTTCCAGTTCCTGTTCCCCCTACATCATTGGGGGCAGTTATCCCCATTTGTCTAGCTATGACAATCACGCTATCAGAAGCAGATATATCATACCTAAATTTTATTTGTCCAGCAGAAGAAGAATCTGTTCCGATAAAGTAATCTGCAGTGCCAGCTGACAGTTGTGATTCTGTTCCTTTCCTTTGCAGCTCTCCATTAGCGTACACATCTATTTTGTCTCCATCATAACTGTAATCTCCAAGTGCAAGACCAGTGACTGAAAGATAATTACCAGCAGCCACATTAGAAGAAGGATTTATAGTGACTTTTCTTCTTGTTCCAGTGACCTCTCCTGACGAGTCAGCTACCGGATTGGTTGTATTTGATATCACTAATATTTCATCAGTCGATGTGATATTATATCTAAAAATTAAATTTCCATTCGGCGGAGAGTCAGTACCTATGTACACATCAGCAGTACCGGCTGAAACTTGAGAGCTAGTACCCAATCTTTGTAATTCTCCATTGTAAAATACATCGATTAATTCTAAGTTTGCACTAGAACCAAATAGAGTATTTGGAACTGGTACGACTGTGCCAGCTGTGATCGATCCAGTCGGACTAAAGTACTTTTTCGACCTAGTACCACCACCTAATATACGTGCAATTACTGTTATAACAGCATTCGTAGTGAGTGCGTATCTAAATTTGATTCTAGCATTTGAATTCAAATCAGTATCTATAAAATAATCTGCCACTCCGTTGGTTGTTTCGGTAAGAGTTCCAGCTTTTTGAAGTTCTCCATTGTAAAATACATCGATTAAGGTGGTGTTGTAGCTGTAACTTGCTAGTGTTATGCCAGGTACTGTTGTCACTCCTAAAGCTGCAACAGAAGAACTTGGAGAAAAAACAACTTTACTTCTAGATCCTGTTGCAGGAGCAGAACTAATAATGTTTGTTGTGGCATAGTATGTGTCTGGGCCGTCTTCTGTATTTCCATCGTGCTGATATCCAACTGTCGGTATCACTTTTTGAAACATTTCCCAACCTGCTAGAACAACTGGTTCGTCAATATATTGAGATAAGTCAATTCCTTGACCAGAAGAAGAAGAAAACTTATCTGCAAAAGGGAATCCGAAGTCTGATATTGGCCGGCCGTATAAATCTACTAAATATTCTACGTCTTCTTGCTTGTAAGGAAGAACTAATCCAGTCATCGGCCCGAATCCAATGTCGCCTTTATTAACCCAATTGTAATTAACGGGAGTTGCATCGGCACCAGACCCATCTGTAGAATAAGAAGGGACTGTGTGTTCCCACCTATTAGTTTCGAAATTATAATATGCCATCGTATTAATAGATTGTCTACTCGATTGAAAAGCAGAAACACCGAATTGCCTTCTCTCAGTGTCACCATCACCGTCAGTCGACAGAGTAAGAGAAGCCTGAGAAGGAATAGGTATTTCTATAACAATGCAGTCTTTGTATTCGTTCGGCACATTTTCTTCTACGAACAGTGGATAATTATTTTCGGTTGCATTCTTTTTGTACAATGCGGTAGAATTACTGGGAGTGTGATTTGAAGAAGCTCTTATTCCAAAACCACCGGCCGAGGTAGACAAATCTTCACTAAAAAATTCAGATCTTGCATCTGAATACCAATTTCCATTCGACAATAAAGTATCAGTTGGATCCAATTGCAGATATGGGACTGAATCTGTTGAATTCACAAAATACTGCGAAGGATTCTCTTTCCATTCGTAACCAGAATCTGATGTATTGAACCCTTCTATAAATTGAGTTTCTGATGCTAAAGATCTTCGAGAGGATTCTTTCCACGCTGGTTCGTTCTTTTTTGCAAAATATTCATCATCTTCAAACTTTGTATAGGAATCCATCGAATATGATGGAGGATACAACAAATCTCTATCTCTATTTATTAACTGCCTTTTGGGTTCAGCATCGTGTACACCAGAATGGAGTGAATAGACTCCATCTTGATATGCTTCATGTAAAAATTTTGCAAAGTCATTCCATTGTTTTTCAGCTGAATGAGACTGCGTTATTATGGAAATTTGACCCAAACTGCCGGCAAAGCCATCAGATAGATGCATCTCCTGTGCAATTCTGTCATCAAAAGTATTTCCAGTGTTACCTAATCTCCACTCTAGTCCAGAAGTCTCTGCCGATACACTTCCATAAGATTGAGGAGCTAGTGAAACAGAATTTCCATTAATCCAAAGCTTGACACTATTTTCTAGATTGGAGTTATTAAACGTAGAAATTGGTGTGAATCCAACTGTGCAGTATACCCATTCGTTCGGAGCAATCATTTTGTCAGTTGTAGGAACACTCCATGTGACATGATCTGGACTATATGTTCCATCACTTTCGACATCTGATCCTGCAATTGCATCTAGATATCGAATGATTAGTTGACCGGAAGATGATGTAGAAAATAGAAGAATAGGATCTTGATTCTGTATCGTTGTGGAATCATTTGATTCGCCAGATCTATAAAGACCACCAAAAGAATGGCCATCAGAACCGTGAAAGTCAGAAGAATCTAGCTGAAGCCAAAATGAGATATACGTAGTGTATGTTCTTGAACCAGAAAATAATGCACCTGTATATCTGGTGTTTGAACTAGCAGGTCTAATAAAACTTCGATGGAAACTAGCTCCGTTGGCTACTTTGGAGAATCTAATGGCTTTTTCTTTATATCTTGTTGCTTCTATTTCACCTATAGAAGCATAATCTTTTCCTTCTAGAAGATTATTCCAAGATTCCAAACCCTTGTTATTCGACTTTACGATAAGTCCGCCGCCCACATAATATGATCCACCCCCTCCATCAAGTATTGAAGTTGGATTGATTAATTCATAAAGTTTATCACTAGCTTCAAAAGTACCACTTAACGAATTCGTTTTTTTGAGCTCGTAAGTTCTATTTTTTGTAGTTTTAGATTTGATTTTTGAAGGATCCCACTTTTCCTTGTGTCTTCCATAAACTGCCATTGAATTACCTCTTAAGTCCTGTGTACATTATACCTTCATGGCCGACTACTTGTGAAGTAATAAAGCCAGTTGATGTGTAGATATAATTAGGTTCTTGCCATTCTCTTCGTTGAATTCGTATCAAATTGTTATTTGAATCTCTATATTCTGGAGTGATAACTGATAATATTCCTTCGTCGATCCTTGTGTATCTTTCTGATTCTACATAATCATGTGCATCTAAATATCTCTGATTGAAATAATCATTGTGCAAAAATCCAACTGTGTCATCTCCCCATCCTTTATTGTCTTCAAAAGCTAATTGGCCTTCCGATATATCTGCGATTGGTACACGATTTCTAAGAATGTTGACAAAATCAAGTGTTTGATCTAAGTATTGATCCAAAATAGAGTACTGGTGTCTTTCTGTCATGACTTCAAGATGCAAGTCATAGTGTTTGGATAGTCTTTGAAACATATCTACACGACCGCTGAGAGGCTGTTTCACTATATATTGGTCATCTACGAAATTAGAGTCTAGCATGTTTGCTATATGTTGCTCTTCAATAGAGCCATAATATATAACATCAGAAGGCTCTACAAAAAGTTCAGCTTTGTCTAACATGATATTCCACTGTTGTTCTCTTGAGTTGAGATAGTGTATATCTTCTCTCCACTGTAAATTTTCTTCGTAAGTATTAAAAATTGTTTGTCTTCTAGGAATTTGCTCTATTTTTATTTCGTCTGAATTTATCGTAGAACCTATATCCAAAGAAGAAGGGTCTACACCAGCAGGAAGAGAGCCGAACATTCCAGAAAGATGGCCTTCTAAGTTTACAATAGGTTGATTGGCCGTTGTGACAACACCTGTTGAGATCTGATAATTTTTGCCGAGCATATCAGAATTTGAAGTGTATGTTTTTTGTTCTCCATTGATGTATGTGTGATGAACCCATGGACCTAGTCCGATTTTAGAAAAATCTGATCCTTTTATCATATCTGACCTAATATCTTCGTAAAAAGCATGCTTTATAGGCTCTTGCACAGTGTAGCCATGTAAAGTCCATTGATGCGAATTATTTGGGCTAGACCATAACTCAACCACCGTTGCCAGCGTGCATTCGAACAGAAGCTGGCCTACAGCTGAAGAGACAATTGAAACTATTTTCATTCGTGATTTTTGAACGTTGTTTGCATCTCTGTATGAAAAGACAGTTATCTCGAAAACGCTAGATCCAAAATCAGAAAGTATTTGTGTTTTCAACGCTTGAAGATGACCTAATGGTTCTTGACTACTCTCAGACAAAAAGACAGATGTATTTCCGTTCGTTAATACTTTCCCACTTGCTTCTGTGGAAAATTGATACACATTTTCAATACCGTTGCTAGATCGTAATCTGACTTGTGTTGAATTATAATTGGTTCTTAGTGTTTGATTGTTAGCGAAATTGGGAGTTAGCTCGAAAGTAAGTTCTGGATAAGATATTTGATCAGGAGCTAAAACTTTATATTGTCTTTTTGTTTTGATTATATTCCGGAATCCGCCATACTGCGAACCGCCTCTTCCCAAGATGGCCAATCCAGCATGATCGATGTTCACTTCTCGAATATCTAGTCCTTGATATTGTGCTTCTAAACCATTCTGATTTAATTTCCTAGACTTCACATTACTTCTATAAGTTCCTCGAGGCATACCAGGAAAGTTTGTGGGACTATGAGGTCCTGCGTTTGATGTTTTGATTGACATTAGGTGATCTCCGATCTAATTGTACCAATAAATAGAGGTTCTTGAGAAAATGCTCTCCTATCTCGTATATCTACGTGTATGTCACCTTGCTTGTATTCCATTTTGTGTCTTTCAAGCATGTGTGATTCTATCACAAAATTAATCCCTAAAAAATCAGCTGTATACGGTATAAATTGTTCTACGATTGAAGCAAAATTATTATTAAACCATCTTTGAAATTCAATCATCACGTTATAGTCTATGCTTCGTACGACTCTTCGAAAATACACATCGTTTAATTTTCGAAGATCTGGATAATCTACAGCGAACTCTAGTTCTGGTGCACCAAGATATTCATTCAATATCCTAGAATCTCCTACTACGTTCGATATATCCTCGTTCAAACCATGAATAATGGAGCTTTCTATAGAGAATCTTCTGTCGTCCAACCCCACTTCTGCTGGTAATTCCGTTAAAGTTCCATGATGTGCATGAGCTGCAGAAGCTGTCTCTTTATCGCTGAAGCTTCGGACTCTTACTTTGTTATCTGACGAATTATCGTCAAAATCAACAGACGTAATTGTGTACATCATATTTTCTTTTTTAATTCCAGAAAGATCTCCGTATATAGTTGCATGATCATTGTTTTGAGTAGTGTCTATCAATGAAAATTGCCTAGCTGATATCTCATTTTGATTCGGATCTTCTTGAATATTTTCGAAAGATTGTCTTAATCTTTCCCATGAACCGTCAGGAAGAGCACCATCATAATTTCCGGAATATTTTCCCAATGGAGTTTCCACATTTTTGCCATTGACTAATTCCAGAATAGGCTTATTTGGAAATGCGAAAGATTTTGCAGGATTATCAGTCGAGACTGAGAAAGGATTAAATGCATGATCCTTTTTTTCTGAGTTAGTTAACGATTTTGACCAAAACCTCATATGTGAAATAGATCCACTGTAATTAGTTTTTGTGCTATTTGTATTTTTAAGTGAGCTACTATATTGATTGTAAGTGGAATTATATGATTTTGAACTTTCACCGACATACCATCTGACATCTGATTGAGTAGGTGAACTCGAGTCATCTGTCTGGAACAAAGGAATATTTGGATTGTATGTGTTCACGTTGTTGTTCTTTATGGTTGCAGCTGATCCTTTTGCATACTCTATAGAACCAGAATAATTTTCAACAATGTAATTTTCCACAGTTCTAGTGCATTGGAGCGTAAGTTTATTTTTAGATGCACCAAATTCATTAGTGATGGAGATATACCAATTTCTAGAATCCCACAAATTAACTCCTGGTAGAGATACATCAATAGGACTAGATCCAACTCCATGTCCATCTAAAAACAGCTTTAAATTAAAATCAACAGAGCCACTGTTATCCTCACTTCTCATTGCGACTAAATTTGCAAGTATATCATTTCCTTTTTCGATCCTGAACAATGAAGCAGTTGTTTCTGTCTCTAGAAGTTTATACCTTCCTTCCCATGACCAAGAACCGGAAGTATACAGTGTAGGCTTCGGTCCTTCGCCGGGTTTCACCCATGTAATATCACCCGATTGAAACAATATCTCTTGAGCCAATGGTGCACCAGATGGCTCAGGTAGGCCTGGTTCGTGTCTCCATGCCCACAATGGGGAAGATTCGATATATCCAACGTCTTTTAAATCTATATATTTAGAAGTTCTTCTACGACGTATCCTTCTTGTTTCTATAGTTTTTGTAAGATTCCCACCGTATTCTTTAAATCTAAACACGGTGTCTGGCTCAATCCCAATTGTATTCATCAAAGCTTTGATTCCAGCGATAGTTCCTCTAGACCTTATAATATGCGGCAGATTAATTAAAATCCTTCTCCATAACTGATCTAGAGTTTTTGAGAGAGGAACTCCCTTGCCTAGTTCGTTAGATACATTCTCCCCATATTGGAATTTGCTGATATCTTCATTAGAATACGGGTTTGGCAAACTAATTCCATAAAAATCCTCTAAAAAAGTGATCACTTGTGCTGGAACTTGATTATGAGAATCGTAAGAGACTTTGTTAATTGTAGAAAAAGAGTCTAACCATAATTTTATATCATCAAAGAAATTAGCCCATATCATTAAAAATGAAAATATAACAACTCTAGAAGGCATGGCCCCGTGACCAGGGATTGGATGCTGTATATTTTTGTAAGAAAATTGTTGTGGGTCTTCGAGAGTTTGTCCGAATCCTTGATTTTCAAATGATTGATCAAAATAATGTTGTGGCACTAATTTTGTGATCAAGTTCGGATTATTTCTGTCATAGTGATTAGCATCTAAAATCAAAGCTTGCTGTAAAGCTCGTGTTGCTGGCCAATCTGGGAATAAAATTCGATTGTCACTATCGTCTTCTAGTAAGAGAGGAGTGGCTATGTCAACTCCATTAGAGTCTTGCAATTTTGATTTTGGATCATAAACTCCGTTCCAATCAGTTATCAGAGTATGCAATGCATTTCCGGAAAAATCTAATACAACACCTGATGCTTGATATGCAGAATTTGTGAAAGATGGCTCATTGAATCTGTAGCATAGAAGAAGATTTTCTGACGCTGACACATTTTTGTGCATCTTGTTTTTTATTTCTGATATTGTTCGAACTCCTAACCATACTCGAAGTTCGTCTAACAAACCAACAAATTTTCCTGGCGCAGTTGCTGTCAGTGTGCTTGCTTCAGAGTTTGGATTGTATGTGGTGTGCCTAGAACCCTTTCCAATGTTTACATCAATCGATCCTAAAGTTATATCGTCTAGTTCTGCTTGGTGATTTTCTGTAACTGAATTTAGATATCCATTTAAATACGAAGAAACTCGCTCAGTTGTACCTCTATGATACGTGAATGCTACGTGATGCCATTTATCACATTCTAAATTTGGCATAGTATGAACTATTGATTTGTACTTATCAGAAGATATTAAGAAAGATATCCCATATGAAGCGGGTGCTGCACCAGAGCCCGGAGTTATTGCACTTCTAAAGACACTAATGCCTTGCACTGCTGGATCCAAAGTGGTGTCAGATTTTTGATATATCATCTGTTGTGTTGTAGAGGTAGCTGTGGGAACATATACCCAAAACTCTATGGTCACACCACTTAAATCTACATTCTTGGTAGTCACTGTTTCTCCAACAGAGCTAGCTAATTCAGGAGCTAATTTCCCTGTAAGGTCTTCAATACTAAGATATACCGTACCGTCAAACTTGAAATAGCCTTTGTTGGCTTCTATTGAGTCAAATAAATATTTCGTGTATCCGCCTATCGATGAAAGGAATGTAGACTTTTCAATAGAAGTACCATCAAAAGGATATCCATTTATAATTTCATCAAATGACAAATTTATTTTAGACTCTGCACTACTGAAGAATACATGTTCTTCAAGCCTAGACCAATCTATGTCTAGTTGCTGTGTATTTTTCAGGCCACTTCCTACAGGGTCATTTTTCCAGCTAGGCTCAGAAGAAGATTCTGACATGTCTTCCAATATTTTTCCGGTGACATCTCTTACAACAGATCTTTCGTTTTTGTGTCTTTGAATAGCTGATTTTGTGAAGAGGTTTTTCATTATTGGACTCTAAATGCTGTGTTTGATTCGTATATCCTTCTTTCTCCTCGATCATAGTATGATATATCTATCGTGTAAGTTCGACCGCGTGGTAGAACAGAAACAGGGAAAGAAAAATACATGCCATTAGAATCTATTGAAAGCCTTGTAGAATCATCAGGAGTCGACAAGACATCAGAAAATGGGATTAATATGTTTAAAGAATTGGTGTCCTTTATTTGGTAGTAAGCTTTGTGAACTATCTGCGATGGTAGCTTGATGGGTATTCGGACTGGTTCGTTTGCTAAATTTCTTTCTCTAACAAACAATCTTATTTTTGGCGTCTCATCTGTCGTATACGTTGATTTTAAATCCACAATGTTGAATCTTAAATCTCTTTGAACCATAGAATTTTGAGATAACTCATTCAGCAAATTGAAAGACCCACTATAAAACAGTTGATCTCCAATTTTCCACTGTTCTTGTAAGAGTAAAGAACCAGATGCTACCAAATTTGTTTTCAAAGCTGAATCAGATCCTTCTACATCAATGGCTGGAATTGTTGCTTCGTACATCCCTGTTTGAACTTTTCCTGCCAAAGAAACTTGAGCAACAGCCGGATCAGATACAGTCTTGCTCCAATCACCATAAGACAAAGTAAGAACAGGAAGAGATCCAAGGTTTGACTTTTCTCCTTTAGAAATGTGAGTAATAGATATTTTATTCTGCACGCCTGCTTCGAAATGAAGCCTTTCATCTATATGATAATTCACCCAAGAAGCTTCGAGCTTAGGTCGGATGAAAGGATTTCTAGAGTGTCTGGTGGCAAATCTTTTTACAAAGTAAGATCGAGAATCAGTTTCAAACGAAGTTCTTAATTTGAGCATAAATCCATGGTTCGGAGTCGTGGATGAATTTGTCCAATGAGCTTTTACAAACGTGGATATATCCATTCTTAAATCTTCATGAGATGCAAAAGTTTGACTAGCAATTAAAGTTTCATCTCCTTCGAAGGCACCTGCCGTTGTCCATGCCACATCTTGAGCAGAATATGCCCAATTAGCTACATCTAAATCTGAAAATCCTGTCACATTCTGGCCGACGCCTTCTTCAAAACCCGCTTTGAGAGCATAAAGATCTAAAATAAAATTTTCTGGAGACACTTGAGTTCCTTGTACATCAGACAGAACTAGTTGAATCTTAAGAGAAGAGTTGTCCGGATCTACATCCGAATTAATGGATGATTTTAATTCGGAAAGATCGAAGTATAACAAGCCTCGAGAAATTTCCTGTATGTCTCCAGAAGACCCTTTCAATGTACTTTCATTATGTAATTTGAATATGTCTATAGTTGACGCATAACCAACATTGGCATCAGTGGCTCTTTTTACTCCTCCAATAATTTTATTCGTTATGTAAGTATCTTTCGAACCTGTATGGTGAAATATCATATTCAGCCTCCTATATCACTGTTACGATTATGTCGTTATTTGGAAATCTTAATTCGAATATTTCATATGGATCGATGAAATATACATCATTGTCTAAAATTTCAGAGAGATTTTTCTTAGTAGATGAATAACTCCTATTTTCTATAGTGCCTGACACATTAATCAGTTCTATATCAACCACAGAAATAACTCCTGTCAGATTTTGAACAACTGATCTTATTTCAGATACGACAATTGGTTTGCCCAATGCAATCTTTTCTTTAGTGTATAATTTCTTAACTTCTGAGATTATCTTAGATATCAGCTCGTATTTATTAACTGTGTGAGTAAATCTGCAGTTAATTCTAATCTGAAAATTGAGTACATGTGCATCCAAAATATCCATTGCATCACCAATCAGCCTAAACTCATTAAGATAAGTTGAAAGATTTCTTTTAAGTGCATCTGAACATGGCACTAATTCACCTAAAGAGTTTTGGGAAATAACGTAAAGAATCGACGAGAGTGAGTTTTCTGGGTTTGGCAATACATTCGCTCGATGAACAACACCGAATTCAGTTGGCAAGGTGTATATACGTGCTAGAAGATCATCAGTTGTAACAACTCTGTTCTGCATACTTCTTGCAGATGTAACAAAATTCTTTAATTCTAACAATGTAGGCGCTGCAGATCCGCCGGTTGCTTCTTTTGGATTCGACACAGCTAAAGAAGCTTTTATGTTTTGTGTCTTATTATAATTGGCAGCTTGAAAAAACGAATATTCGATTTCTTGTATTTCATTGATAGAATCTGCATCGACATTGTGATTAGATCCTCCACCATGTCGGTATACAACTGTAATAGTGGTGCCTGTGGGAGAGATACCTAATGATGTTGATCGCAAAAGATGGTTGGGATCTAAAGAAACTTTTGAGAACGTTTCTTTTCCATACAGAGGTAAAGCCATATCTGATGGATTGGGAATTTTAACATCTGTTATGTTAGATCCGTCTCCTGAACCGAACCGTATTGTTGAAGTTCTGTCTCCAATCGATGTGTCCATTGTATATCTAAAAGGTGTGTTTATCACTTCTATAGATGTGTCACCATTTGATAATTTATTTTTTCTGAAAACTGTGTCTTGTGAAAGAGACTCTACTTGATGATAATCATTCCCTTCAGAATCGTATACTCTAAGCACTGCAGATACATGTTGGTTCGTCAACTTTATAGTTCTGAAAGGAACAAAGCTTGATGAAATAACAAATTCTTCCGTCGCAATCGTTCCTGAAACTGTCAAACCTTGAAGCATGTATACAAAAGAAGTTACAGAACCAGCCGAGTTTAAAATCGGTGTCACTTGTGCTGCATATTTCCCATTAGGAGTTTTTTCTGTGAAATCAAGAGTTTCTGTAAGATAAAAATTAATACCGTTAGAAGAAACTAACCTAGCACCATCTTTAATTTTAGGGATAGAATCAGGATCTGGTATAATTTCTCCTGTCACATTATCTTGGACTGCGGGGATTTCTATATAGAAGTTCACCATGACAGAAGCAGGAGAGTCTCCCCTAATCTTAAGGCCTGCATTTCTTATCATGCTTTCCAGATTAGCAGTTTCTGTTACCGTATTAGGAGACAATTCTCTAAATTGATGATCTAAATAGAAAGACATAGTGTCTCCTACGTATGCAGCCATATCCAAGAATAATCCACCCATAGAAGCTTCAGAAAAATCTTGTATCTTATCTTTAAAATACACATTCGCATATCTTAAAAGTTCACCTCTAAAATCACCAAAATCTCTGTTCAAATACGATCTATTTCTTTGCAAACCGAACTTAAGTTTTATATCATCAGCCACATTATCCTCCTACATACAATATTACTTCTAATTTCCTAGTCAGTTTATCAACTGCAGGAATTAAATATGTGATCACTATACCTACCTTCGCCACTTCTTTGTTATCAAATCTATCTATCAAAACTTGAAAATTATCTAAAGTTACAAAAGGCATATATTTACCGACAGCAACACCAATTCTTTCGATTGCAACCATGTCTGCATCGTCAGAACCTAAACTAAAGACTAATGGCCTGATATTTGCACCGAAATCATAAAATCCTAATCTTTCTCCATGGTTTGTCAGTATTAAATTTCTAAGATTGTCACTAATTTGATCTCCTACGTCTCTATGCATAGAAAAAATACCATCCGAAGATGATAAAGTCATCGGAGTTTTAATCCCTATAACAGGCCTCAGAGCTCTCTCTGTTGGTTTGCTAGTTTCTCTTTTTGATAAACCAACTGCTTTGAAACTGTATTCTTTTCGAGTTTGTAATCGATTTTCTATAGCCATAACTCACCTCTGTTAGTAATTAGGCATCCAGAGGAAATTCAGCCAAGTTTTCCTGCACCTACACCATTTCCTGTACCTGTTGTGGGTTCTGACCCTCCTGATAAACCTGCATTCACTGTTTCTACTTGTGTGTGAACAGCTGCTTTAGAAACATATTGATAAATCGCAACTGACACTTCGAATGCGTGTTCTCTTATTATTTCTTCTGGTTTTAAATTCCCAGCTGCCCCCATTTCCGTTAATCTTAAGAATGCATCTTCGAATCTTAGAAATAATTTTCCAAAAGCACCCAAAAGAGAAGGCAATTCTATAATCTCAGCTCTTCCGGCTTTATTTTTGTATTTAGGCATCTCAAGCATGAATAATTTCATTCGATTCACGATTTCTTCATATTCTTCTATATCATCTACAGGATCAGGCATGTTCCCATTTTCTGCTATTTCATGAATCTCTTCTAAAAATTTATTGATTTCTTCTATATCCATTCCTATTCTCCGTATATTCTCTTAGATGGAAAATTATTAATTACGGGCTTGACAGTGCCTAGCAAGTTTGCTTTCATTGTTACTGCAGCTTGTGTGATTTGTGGCGATGGAACACCATATCCTGGCGTTGTATGCCCTGCAACTGTTTGGCAAAAGGTATCTAACTCACTGTGTAGTTTGTTACACCAATCTTTTAATTGCGAATGAAGAACATATGCTTCTGAGCCATTTTCTCCTTCTCCTTTGCCGCCTGGCTGGCCGATATATACTTTGTCTCCGGATATATGTATTGTGCCGTCTTTCATCATTACGATAGAAGCACCTTGGCCTTCTCCTTTCTCCTTCAGGATCCTAACAGACCCATCTGGTCTAGATACGATTCGAATCTCATTCGATTTAATAGCGACAGAAGCACCTTCCACATCGTCAAAAGAGCCAGAGATAGGATCGTTATATTCATCGCTTATTGATAATTTTTGATCCACTGCTGAGTTCATGGTGACGTACATACGTGATAAATCAGCGTGGAAATCTGGATCCCCCTCGGCTCTGTTCGGCTCATCATCATTGTGCACAAAAGTTTTATCTGTCGTGACATTGCCCTCTTTAGTTGTGACAGTTCTGGGTTTTGTGCGTTCTGGATTATCTCCTGCAGAGGAATCAGAAGCTGGTTTAGGATCTTTTTCTAGCATCCCACGGCCGGCGACTATGTCTATTGTTCCTGATCCTGGCAAAACATCATCACTAGCATTTGAGATCTCAAAAATATCTGGACTTTCATCTTCCTTTGTCCAACCTCTATCTGTTCCCAAAGAAATCAGTGTATTATTAGATCCTTGCAACACGAGATCTCCAACTTTTGGAGTGAATCTAGGAATTGCTTCTGTTATATTTTTATATAATCCTTGATTTTCTAAGTTCTCCGGAGAGTACTTCAAAGGCACAAAGCTAGGTCCGCCTTGCGATCCACCCAATCCGTTGTTGTTTTCTGGCTGAAATCTTCCAGATGACCCTTCTTGTTTTTCTGCTTTTGATCTTGCATCTTCTAACAAGGGCACAGATGTTATTAACTCTTGATCTAAGTGAGTGTAATTAACATCTTCTATTTGATCTGTCGATGCCACTCTAGAAAACCAGTAAGGGTACGATGGACCTTCTATCCACCATACTACTTCTCCAACTTTAATAGGTAATACTATATGAGAAGGAAAGAACGGAAGGCAAACTAATAATTTACCAGATAATTGATCATCATATGGAGCTATTAAAAGAGAATTTCTCGTTGCTTGGCTTGCAACAGCTTCATTTGCGACAAGTGTAAAATATTTTTCACCTTCTTCTAGAAGCTCTGAGAATTTGTATACATCGTTGATCACTTCAACTACAACTCCTCTTCGGAAAGGAAACTTATTTTCTCCTGACATTAGGCCTTTAAGACTTCCTGCAGCAAGAGCTGCACTACTGTTGGCAGCTATATCTGATGCATCAAGACCTATGATAGGATTTTTCATTGTTCCTGCTCTATCGTGTGGCATATCCTATCCTCCGATTTGCGCAAACAAACTATCTGAATCTATCTGTGCTGCTTTTTCTTCTTCTTTTGCGATTAAATCGGCCAATTTCAGCAGCTGGTCATTTGCTTTGTTCATTCTTTCGATGTACTTAGCCATCATAGGGCCTAGAGTTACGTGATCTGCTTTGTCACCTGTCATACAGCCATATACATCAGTGAATAGCATATACGCATTCATACGATCTACAATGGCATTTTCGTATATCTCTCGCCAAAGAAATTTCTAAAGCTTCAATAGAAGCTAGCATCTCACCAAATTGCTCTGTTTTTTTAGCGACATCGTCAAATGTCATTGCTGGATCATTACCTTTTGAACTCATAATATATCAAACTCCTTTCCTGAACCATTTATCTGTCTATAAATATTGCGTATCGAAGACATGCACACTGACAATTGTTTAGAATTAAGTCCTGACATCTCTCTGACGTATACAAAAATTGCTCTTTTATTTAAAAAGTCTAATTCATCCACTTTTTCAAAAATCTCTATAATTGCATCCACACATTTTTGTTCTCTTTCGTTTCTGACTCGTTTTCTAATTTCTGTGAACAAAGCTCTGATTTCGGCTGTCTTCTCTGCTTTCTCTATTAAAGTATCAGGAGATGCCACGAATTGACCATTCTGGTGAAATAAAGCATCTACGTTGATATCATTGTCTGGATCATCTATAGACACCATTCTGTATTTTCTTTTATTTTTCTTTCTACTATGAATGATCAACCAATGTTTCGCCACTACATTAAAATACGAAAAGGCTCTATGACCTTTCTCCGGATCGAACTTGTGTAGAGTTTCATACAAGTTAATGACACAATCTTGCTTCAAAACATCCACATTGTCATGCTGCTTGTGAAAACCATAGACATAGATTAGATTTTCAGAAAGCTTCTCAAGAGCTTCTCGTATAACATGCGTATACAAGTGCTCTTTCTCTTTATGACAATCAGAATTGCAGAACTCAACAATTGCATCTTGGTGTTCTTTTCGGAAATAGCCTTTATTTTTAGCTTTTGACTTTCCTCTTCTTCTTTTAACTACTCTCTTCTTCGCCATCAACGATCTCCTCTAGCTGGCCTATTTCATTAGCTATGTAGAGGATACTTTCTTGACATACTTTGATATCACTGATTACTTGCCTGATCTGTGGAGAGTCGTAAAAGAGTGGTATTTCTAACACTTTCGAGATCGACACATATCTTTCATCTAATCTGTCCAAAGACTGTTCTATAGCATCTTCCATTCGTATCAATGAACGGCCGAATTTATAATTATAATACATAGATATACATAACAAAAACGTAACAAAACATGCGTATGCGAAAATAATTTCAATCATTTCCACCTCCTCCAAAAAGAGTCATAGTGCTTGCTAATCTTTTTAAATGAATATCTAGATTTCACAGCAGATTGCAATTTTTCAGTCGAAGGTTTTTCTTCTAAGACAAACTCTCGCAATGCAATTCTAGCCTTCTCGATGTCAGGATGTGCCCATTTGGCTCCATGCACCCATATATTTCCATCAACTTTTTTCATTGGTATCATCTTTTGCACTGTTTTAATTTTTGTCCACGTTCCTAAATTAAGAAACTCTGTGTGTGCTGACCAATCCGTTGCGCACACAGGAAGACCACACGCTGAAGCTTCAAGTAATGGTAACCCGAACCCTTCTCCATGCGTGAGTGAAATTAACCCTTTCACTTTTGAATGTTTATATAGCGACGATACTTCCTTATCATTTAAGTATCCATGAAGAAAATATATTTTTGGAAATGGTCCCACTCTTACTTGTTTTATAATCGATTTAAGTTTATTTTTAGACACTTCTCTATCAACAGAAGAATTTCCACCGGAATTTGTCTTCACAATTAAACCAACGTCGGGATTATTTTTGAATTCATCACAAAACAAAGCAATAGTCATTGCAGTATTCTTACGATCTGTTTCGTAATCACCACTCATTTGGCCAAACATTAGATAGTTTTCTTGTGTTTCGAAAGACAATTTTAAATCAACAGACTCTTCTTCGCATGAGTCTATATAAGATTCCGGAATTACTGTAACTCTTTTTGATTTTAGTCCGGTGTTCACTAAACACCTTTTTGCAAATTCGCTTGGGACAACTACATGGTCCATTCTTTGGCATGCTGCAACCCAAGAACTAGAACAAATATCAGACTCAACCACTGCAGTGAATCCAAAATTTTTCTTCGCAAGATTATGATCCCATTCGTTTGGTAACATGATCTGAAAAGAATAGTCTGGCTTGCTAGTGATTGGACTGCTGGATTCCATAATTTTGTCTATAAGGCCATTGCACTCGGATCTATTGGTATACCATGGAGTATTTCCCCAACGAGTGATATCAGTTGTCACATGGAAATCTTGTTCGTAAGCCCATCTACAGATCTGTCTGGCATGTACGCCATATCCAGAAATTGACAATAGCGGACCTTTGATGTGTACGTGTTTCATTATATAGACTCCATCTTGTATCGATTATACCGGGTTTTCCACGTTTGGATAGTGTGTTCTATAAGGTTATCCCATTGATTTATTCTATTTTCGTAATTAAACTCGAAACTAGCATAGTCTTTC
>Ga0315330_10000956_pt1 | contig 18992 bp, 13 predicted proteins | sample M140m34915metaG_FD_203453 | JGI IMG/M metagenome (GOLD analysis project Ga0315330, IMG submission 203453) | Ammonia-oxidizing marine archaeal communities from Monterey Bay, California, United States - M1 40m 34915 | ecosystem: Environmental > Aquatic > Marine > Intertidal zone | place: USA...
CTTTTTTCAAATAAATTCGCAGTAGATTACATTCTTTTATCCGTCGTGTGGACTAGAACCCTATTCGACTAGAACCGTGATTGTATCAAACGCCTACTCTCCTCTCTATTTCACGCACTTCTTTAGATGCCTCAGGACGTCGCCGACCAAATACAGACTGCCAGTGACGAGGACGTTGACGCGCGCCGGCGCCACCTCTCGCGCTCGATGTCGAATGAGACTGAGCGCTTGATGAATGCTCGAAACCACGACACCTCGAGTGTCTTGAGCTTTTTCTGCGAGCACGTTCGCACGTTTGACGATGATATCGTCCCACGTACGCGCACACCTGTCTTGCCAAGAGGTCGCCTTTGCGTCCCCGCACTTGTCTAACCCGCTCGTGGTGCTATCCGGCGGGCTAAAAATAGCGCGCTCTAACTGTACGTTTGAAGTCGTGTGGAAAACATCCGCGACCGGTTCGAGTAAATCCTCCGGTTTGCGATCATCCATGCAGTTGAAAAGCATGATGTTGTGCTCCGCCGCCGTCACCGCTCGCGCGGTGCTCGTAAACCATTCGGCGCTGTGGCGCATGGATTCGATGGTGTGCGCGCCGTCGAGATAAAACGTCAAGTTCATCACATCGGGATCGTGCATCACCTGCGATCGACCCGGCCACGTCGTCTTCTCTAACCCGACGCGAAAGCTCTCCGGTAACTCGTTTCGCGCGAACGAAGCCTCCATCTCCTCCGCCCACGGCTGGTTCGTGGCGTTCGCCCACTCCCGCACCAACTCCACGGCGACGGCGGCGTTGACGCGTTGGTGCGGTCCCGCCAACCCGACTTCGATCTCACTCCCGCCCTCGTAGCTGTCTAAATCTCTCGCGACGACTAACGGCGAACCAACCTCGGCGGCGCGACGCTCGAGCGCGACCATCGCCTCGGGTTTTTGCGGCGCCGTAAACGTTCGCACGCCCGGCTTCATGATCCCCGCCTTCTCCGTCGCGATTTTCCCCAAAGTATCCCCTAAAATATCCACGTGATCCATCCCGAGCGACGTGATCCCGCACGCCGCCGGCGCGCGCACCACGTTCGTCGCGTCCAGGCGCCCCCCCAACCCCACCTCCAGCACGCACGCCTCCACCCCCGCGCTCGAGAAAATTCGCAGCCCCAACAGCGTCAAAAACCTAAAGTACGCCGGCATCCCCAGATCTCCGCACCGCGCCGCGATCGCGTCCCGCGTCCACCAAAACTCCCTCGCGAACGTCTCCTCGTCCACCATCGCCCCGTCGATCCGAAATCGCTCTCGCACGTCCATCAAGTGCGGGCTCGTGAACGTCCCCACCCGCGTCCCGCTCGCCCTGAGCATCCCCTCCACCATCGCGCACGTCGATCCCTTCCCCTTCGTCCCCGCCACGTGCACCACGTCGAGCGCGTCGACGCGACCTCGCAGGTCCAGCCTCGAGACGTACGTCTCCAGCTGCGCGAACTGCGCCTCCCACGTCACCGCGCCCGGGTCCGCGCGTTTTTTACCCGTGATCGTCTTCGCGAGCTCGCGCACCGCCGCGTCGTACGTGCGGTCGTCGTCGCGCATCGTCGTCGTCGTCGCTTCGGTCGTCGTCGTTCGATTCTCGATTCGTTTCGATTCGACGCCTTCGTCGCCGCGGCGCGCGCGAATTCGACGCCGTCGAGCGCGCGGATTATTTTTATCTCGCGATTCGCCGCGTCGGCGATCGCGGCGCGGGCGCGCGCGCGCGCGTCGCGCGATCGCGCGCGCGGCGGGCGGTCGAGGCGGCCTCGTCGTTTTATATAGCGAAAGTGTCGTATTTAAGGAGTCTCTCGTTCGCGTTGAGTCACGAACCGTCGAGAGAGTCGTAACACCCTGGCGATCGAAGACGGCGCGCGCACACCGCGACGCGCGCGGTCGCGTCGCGCGCGCGTCGCCGCGGTCGCTCGGACTCGATTCCGACGACGCGCGCGCGCGATGGCGTCGCCCGCGCGACGGACGCGCGAGACGGACGACGCGACGGTGAACGCCATGGGTGGCGATCGAAACGTGTTCGCGTCGCGCGCGTGCGACGCGTGCCGCGCGCTCGGGTCGTTCATGGTGCTCGTCGTGCTGGCGATCGTCGGGCTGACGTACTACGCCACGGTGGTCGTCGTGTACGGACCGTTGGCGGCGGAGGGGGGGGAGGACGCGGGCTTGGCGACGGGGGCGCTGTGCGCGTATCACGTCTTCGCGTTCATGCTGCTGTGGTCGTACTTTGCGTGCGTGCTGACGGCGCCGGGAGACGTGCCGAGGGGGTGGACGCCGGCGCCGGAGGATCCCGAGGAGGCGGCGTCGGAGGCGAAGAAGTCGAACAGCGAAAAGAGACGGCGGTTTTGTAAAAAGTGCGCGGCGTGGAAGCCGACGCGGACGCACCACTGCTCGGTGTGCAAACGATGCGTGTTGAAGATGGATCATCACTGCGTGTGGGTCGCGAATTGCGTGGGGGCGTATAACTATAAATTTTTTCTGCAGTTTTTGGCGTACACGTTCTTGGCGACGGTGCTGGATGCGATTTTACTGTTGAGCAATTTTATAGATTTCTTCAAAGACGTCGAGGAGAGTCAGGCTGCGGGAAGCCAAGGGGCGGACGCGAAGGTCGATCCGGCGGAAGGAACGGAGTTAGCGGTGGTGTTTGTGACGTTTATAGTCAACGTGGCGTTCTCGGCGTCGTTACTGGGCTTTTTAGTGATGCACGGTAACTTGATCCTGAGCAACATGACGACGATCGAAATGTACGAAAAGAAAAAGACGCTTCCGTGGAAGTACGACTTGGGAAGGTTCAGAAACTTCAAGGAAGTGTTTGGAGAGAACGTTTTCATGTGGTTCCTCCCCGTGCATTCGAGCTCGCACTTGGAAAAGATGCGCGTGAACACGGGGATTTCAGACGGGGAATGTTTAGAAGGCGCCGCGTACGCCAGGGCGTGCGAAAGCGCGCAACGAGAGGCGACGATCGGGAATAGAAAAGGTCGAGCGTAGATTTATTGGATGCAAGCATAGATTTGTCGAGCGCGCGTCGCGTCCATGGAGATGTCGACGTCGCGAGCGATACAAGTGACTAGAAAGACGAAGCGCGGGACTATTGTGTAGTATACATGCACTCGCTACTGTCTGCGTCTTTCGCTACCCTCGCCTCGGTTTGCTCATGATTTCTTTCAACATCTGCCGCCTCGCCAGCTCTCTCGGCGCGTTCGCCGCCTCTATTTTCTTCTCCAGCGCCAACTTCTTCTCGCTCAAATTCTCCAACAACTCGTATCGCAGCTGCGGCATCGCTCGCGAGCGTCTATCGTAATTCTCAATCGCCGTCTTCGCGCTCGAACTGCGCGTCATCCGAAGCGCACGTCGACGCATTCGTCAGTCACCCGCGCGCCTTCGTCGTTACGCGTCGCCGTCGAGTCCTCGCGCGCGCTCGCTCGGCTCGCAACACCAATCGCACCTCATCGCCTTCACCGCCCGCTCGAGCGTCGGCAAATCGCTCGTCGCGCTCGCCTCGCTCTGTATCGCCGCGTTCAGCGTCGTCGTTCGCAGCACCTCCGCCGCGTCTCGCACGTTCGCCGCCGTCGCGTCGACGCACGCGCGCGCGAACCCATCGACGAAGTGCGTCCCGCGCTTCGCGATGAAACTCGCGACTTCGCCCCCCCCCGCGCCGTCGCCGCCGCCGACGAGCGCGCGCGTCGCGCCCTGCGTCACCGTGTCGCTCACCGCGGACGCCGCGGTGGAGAGCGTGGACGAGAGCGCGTCCATGGCGCGTCGCGATGTCGCGCGCGGGGCGCGACTCGACGCGCGCGGCATTTCGCCGCCGTCGGCGCGTCATGCGCGCCGTCGTCTCGGCGCGCGCGCGAAGCGCGCGAAGCGCGCGCATCGAGGCGTCGACGAGCGGCGCGACGGCGCGAGGACTCGCGGCGCGCGCGCGCGGCGCGAGGATTCGCGATCGGTGTGGAACGGTTTCGACGACCGTCGAACGACGCGCCGTCGCGCGCGCGCGCGGCGGACGCGAAAGCGACGGGACGGACTCGTTCGACGCGATGTTTCGCGATCTCGAGCGAGAGACGCGGTGGATGTTCGAGCGCGCGGCGCGCGAGTCGAGGGCGCTCGAGGGACGCCGGCGCGAGGCGCTCGAGCGGCGGCGAGCGGCGCCGCGCGACGCGGGAATCGGGGACGATTGGCGACGAGAGGAGCGCGGAGAAAAGCTTCTACCCGGAGGTGGGGTGCACAGGTATTACGTCAGCGAGCGGGTGACGACGTACGGAGGCGCGCCCGCGCGAGGCGCTCGCGTCGGCTCGGCGGTCGGCTCGAGCTCGGGGTTCCTCGCGACGTGCCTCGCGCTCGGCGTCGCGGCGACGTACGCGAGCCTGGGGAGAAAGTTTTTCAAAGGCTTCGACAGGACGTCGTACAAAGAGGACGCGAAACTCGGTCTCACAGCGCGCTGGCCGCTGTTGTACGCGTCTTCGAGCAAGTTTCGGGACGAGTTCGCCGCGGCGACGGCGGACCCACCGCGCGACGACGACGATCGCGGCGCGAAAAAAGACGTCGACGTCGACGTCGACGAGTAGCTCACGTAGCGTTCAGACGTGTCCATTTCAACACTTTGTGCGATTCAAAAAACCATCCGTCGGTCGCCGCACAGTCGGTCGCCGCACAACCGTCGGTCGCCGCACAGTCAGCGTCGTCCGCGGAATATCTTTCTAGAAAGTCGACCCCGACCCCGGCAAACCTCCGCGCGCGCGCGCGCCGCCGGACGCGCGCGCGCGCGCACGAGCGCCATGGACGCGACGTCGGCCACCGCGCGCGTCGCGACGCGCGCGCGCGGCATCGGCGTGCGAAACGCTGCGCGACCGGGTGTCCCCGCGCGCGCGCACCGCGCGACGCGTCGCGCGCGACGCGACGCGACGGCGAGAGCGTCGGAGCGCGCGGACGACGAACGCACCGCGGGACCCGACAGTCTGCGCACGCGGGCGCGAACGGCGGTGGACGCGGCGAACGCGGCGCTCGGGACGGGCTCCGCGGCGCGTTCGCGCGAGAGCGCGGCGGGACGACGGCGCTCGAGCGAGCCCGCGCGCGTCGAGGCGAACGATGGGGTGGAGTACGACGTTAAATTAATCGTCACTGATGTCGATGGAACGCTGTTGGACTCGAAGCAGCGGTTGAGCGAGAGGACGGCGGCGGCGCTGCGGGAAGCGGCGGAGTTGGGCGTGCGCACCGTCGTCGCCACGGGGAAGACCAGAGGGCCGTGGGCGCGCAAGCTGTACGACGAGCTCGGGCGGGATAACAAGAAGATGCCTGGGTTATTCATACAAGGTCTCATCACGTGCGACGGACTCGGGAAGACGATCAAGAGTCGGACGCTGGATAAGGCGTACGTGAAGGATATTTTGCGCTTTGCGCAAGCGCGAGACTGCACGATTGTGGCGTTTTGCGACACTAAGATCGTGTGTTCGACGCGAAATGAGCTCACGGACAAAGTCTTAGACTACGGCGAGCCAGAACCGGTGGAGTGCGGAGATTTATTGGCCAAGAGCGATGAGTACGACGTCAACAAGTTGTTACTCTTTTGCGACGACGCCGACGTGCAACGATACCGCCTCGAGGTGCGCGGAAGCTCGCTCTCCGACGCATGCGATGTTACCGTGGCCGTGTCCGGTATGTTAGAATTCTTACCGAAAGGTGCGAGCAAAGGCGCCGCTGTTCGCGAGCTGTGTGAGTCGTTGGAAATCGATTTAGCCAACGTCCTGGCGCTGGGCGACGGTGAAAACGACAAGGAAATGCTAACCTACGCGGGTGTCGGCGTCGCCGTCGGAAACGCGAGCGACGCCACGAAAGCGGTGGCGGATATTGTTTTGGACGAAACGAACGATGATGACGCCGTGGCTGTGGCTATAGAAAGGTACGTGCTTCCGGTATTGAGACGCGAAGCCAAAGCCAAGGCGGAGGCAGAGGCGGAAGCAAAGCGCAAGCTGAAAGAAGAAGCTAAAGCCAAGGCCACAGCAAAGGTTCAGGCAGCGAAAGAAAAAGCGGAGTATCAAGTGCTTTTAAGACAAAAGACCGAAGACGAGCGCAGAGAGGCGGAAGCTGAGCTCGAGGCTGAGCTCGAGTTGAAGGTCGAAACTGAGGAAAAATTGCTCGGATTGGTCAGAGCAGTGGCGCAAGGCACACAACGCGTCAGCGAGGCGCTCACGCCGCAAGAAATTGAAGCGAACGAAGCTAGAGACGCGGCGTCGACGACGTCTTCGTCGGTGGAAAGTGAGACCACAACCGACGAGAGGCAGGCGCAGCTCGACGCGATCGAAGCGTTGGCCGCAAAGCAATCGCAAGAGTTGCTTGAACGCCAACGCGCGAATCAAGAGCGTTTGAAAAGACTGCAGCTCGAGTACGAAGCCGCCAAGGCGGAGCTCGCAAAGGTTGAAAAGAAAAGCACGGCAAAAATGGCTGCAAAAGTTGTCAAAGTTGACGACCGCGCGACGTCCACCGACGCCGAGGAAGACGAGAAGGAACGCATTCGTTCTGAGACAAACATCATCAAGGCTCGTACATCTCTCAAGAAAGCCGCTCAAAAGGCGAAGAGTGACGCCCGAAAGTCTGAAAAAGAAGCGCGCGTACAGGAAAAGCGCCAAGTGGAGGAGACTGGCGTAACAACTAAGGACGCGGTGAACGGTGCAAATCTCTTCGCCGGCTTCGTCGCCTCGGCGCTTAAAACCGTCGCCACGCTGGGCGGAGCGGAAGTTTTGCGTCGTCGTCAAGAGGCTGATCGCGATGCGTCGAAAGCGCGCTTACTTTTGGAATTGGTGGATGTCGACGGCGGCCGCGAATGTAGTCCAGACACGCTCGAGCGCATCAACGAGGCAATCGCCACGCTCGAGGCGTTGAATCCCACAAAAAAAGGAGCGAAGAGCACTCTGATGCTCGGCCTTTGGAGCTGCGCGTTCACGAATTGTCCGCAGATTCTGGGAACGGAAGGCATCAACATGATGAAACAGAAGGGCGCGACCACATTCTTTAGCTACGATCTCGACACCGAGCGGTGCGAAATCGACCGAGGGTGGCCTCTGAGACGTCTGCGAGCGAGCGTATCGTACAGAACTGATTCTTCGTTCGAGCTCGATATTCCCCTGGCTCCCATATCTAAAGTGTTCGGGATTTCGTTATCCAACGAAGAGCGCAACTACTCCGCCCTGACGGTGACGTATCTCGATCCGGACATGCAAATTTGCCGAGGTCGCGACGATACCGTGTACGTCTTCGTGCAAAACGACCCGACGCACAGGCTCGATCTCATCGGCGATTAACGCGACGCGCGAAGCGTTCGTTCCGCGCGTCGCATCGCGCCTCGCCTTAGCTCTCGCGTTGTGATAGAGGTGCCCGCAATCGTCCCTCAACTCCCCCCCGGTGCCCGGATTTTCAGAGAATCGCGATCGCGCGCAGAACTCGGAGACGAGCGCGCGCCGGCGCGGCGCCACCGCGCGTCGCGCGCGCGATGTCGAACCCGCTCGAAGAACGCTTCCGCAGGTCATGGTTCGAACACCTCAGTCGCCTTCGAGAAGTCGAAGCCGCGTGCGCGCCGGAGATCGAAGGCGATCCGGCCCTCCGGTACAGCGTGCCCCGGATCGTCTGCATCGGTGAAGAGTCCTCTGGGAAATCCTCCACGCTCGAGCGCGTGGCGATGATGAGCGTGTTTCCGAGCGACGAGAGACTGTGCACGCGGGTGCCGATCGAGCTGCGGCTGAGGCATCGCGATCGGGAGAGTTTGGCAAAGGAGGAGGAGCGGTTTAGGGACGGGTACGTCGTCATGAAAATGGCGCCGGGCGAGGATTCCAAGTTAAACGCGGACGTTTCCTCACAGATGCATCCCGATGAAGTTCCGGCGCAAGTTCGCACGTGGATGGAAGAGCTAGTCGCGGCGGCGAACGGCAAAGTGACGGGCGTGACGGATGACCGGATAATCATCGAGCTGTACTCTCCGCTGTGCGTCAACCTGGATTTGATCGATTTACCTGGGATCGTGGCTGGGAGCATACCGGGGGAGCCTACGGACATGATGGACCGCACGAGAAATCTATCGGCATCGTTCTTGAATGATAAGGCGCATCCACATACGTTTGTCATCGCCGTCGCATCGGCGCGCGAGGCGAGAATTCGTAACTCGCAAGCGATGGAATTGGTGCAGCGTTACAATAAAGTGCAATTCACTATTGGTGCTTTGACGATGGCGGATCTTTCAGCAGACAGTCGCCGTGAATCACCATATACGAGACTGATCGAACGTTTGAATGCACAAGCGGACGATACGCCGGAGCTCGGTCTTGGGTACGTGGCTCTCAAGAATCGCGACACCGTTACGGCGACACGAGAAAACCAATCGAGAGAAGAACTCGAGAAGGCCAACCAAGATGAAAAAGAATGGTTTGCTGAGCATCTTTCCGGACATACTGAACGCTGTGGCATTGAAAGTCTCGTCGATAGACTCGTGCAAAAAGTTGACGAGTACACCAGGGGGCCATGGATCGTAGCCGAGCGCGAGCGCATCGAGACTGAGCTCGTGAAAGTGCGACAAGAATTAAGCGACATGGGCGAGTTCCTGCCGAACGATTTGAATGAACTTATTTCTTACTTTTCCAGTGAGATAGAGAAGCAGTGTAAACCTTCGTTTGAAACACTTCTTGAGTTTGTTCCAACGGTGACATCCGGCAGCGCCGGACTGCAAGATATCTACGACGCCGCAAACTTTACGATTTGGCAACACAGCGATATCCACTCGCTAATGCCGTCAATTGATCCAAACACTTTAAAGACATTCGACGGTCGAATGTTCTACGGCGAACCCACCTTTCCAATTCCAAAAAGATGGTCGCCGTTTGTGACAATCACGCACAAACATCTTTTTGGGCAAGACACGCAGACACCTGAGACACCGTCCCATGCCTCATCAAATGGCGTTTGGACAATGCGGCGTGACGCTATAAACACAATTTCACATCACTTCAATCAGACTTTTTGTAACGGTAGCCTGCTATTCGTTGGCCGACGTTGCTCATACGACGACGATGGTTGCGGTGGTGACAAGTTGGTTGGATTCTTTATCACACAGGACATGATACAACAAAGAAGACACGATATTCAGACCATGTTGGCGGCGTTGGGCAAGCGTGTGCCAACAGACAACCGTTCTCCTTGGACGAAGAGAGAGAACCATGAGAGCGATTCTCAGGATTCGAATTCTCAGTCACCAAATAATGTTGGAACAGGCACTGGTTTTGATTTTGCTTCGAACCCTTTTACTCAGCGTGCAGAGCGCGGACCGTTTCGTCGCGCGCGACGTTCAACGCGCGGCGGTCTCGAACAAGATGAAGTAGTTGTTCTTTACCACCCTGCACGACCAGCTTTCAGAGCGAAGTTAGAGATATCTGAGGACCTGGAGAAATATTATGAGAACGTCTTGCATCTGCGCGAGTCTGTCGTTCGGATTTTCCAGACGAATGCTCGCGCCTTCTTTAAATCATCAATCACGGACGTATTGGACGTTCTGAAAGCAAAGGATGCGCGATTTTCTGTGTTTTTCGAATCGCTCTCTGTGATTCTTGATGATTGGTGCGAGGTGTGTGTTCGGAACGTAACCACTGAATTTGCTGAGTGGCTTACGAGGACAGGAGCCGTATCAGAGAATCGTGACGCGCATTTTCAAATCACCGCTTCGTATTTTACTAACTCGATAACACGCAAAATGCGCGAAATGATATTCTTTCATTACGCTGATTCAAGCATTGCCAAAGTTTTCGAATCAGGCGAGCTCAATGAAATCATGCGGCGGCACTGCGACGAGCATAACATCGATGTAGACGATCTTTACGTTGAAAACTGTGTTGAACAGCGTAAGAAAGCGGTGATGAAAATGGAAATGCTGACAACCATGAAGAACAGCCTACATCAAATATTTACGAGTGAAGTGGACGAACAAAGTAACGAACAACTTCCAAACACGCCAGAAGCAGATGCGGCACCTGTCCCGACTCTCTCGCACTCTCTCAGTCGAACTTCGATCTGATACTTTTGTGGAACCCGTGGAGTAAAGAGTCGTAACAACAATGAATCAAATATACAACATGTTTTCTATGTTTTCTTCTACAAAAGTCCCGCGCGCGTTATCTCGAGCAACTCGTCCCCTGGCGCCGAGCGCACGTGAAAGTTCACCAGCGTCGGTTGCATGTACGCGATGGAAATGGACATCGCGAACGGGTACACGGGATGAAAAACGTACTGCACGCGTCGCTTGCTTCGTCCGTTATTCGCCAGGGAGTTGTTCAGCATTAACTTGAAACTCACGCGACGCCGTTGACCCTGTTGCGCGCTGACGAATTTAATGCCAAAGTCCACGTGCGGCTGCAAGCGGTCGATGGCGGTGATCGTGCGCTCGTCGTAAGAGAAGAGCCTCTTGTCAAAGTACGGCGACAGCGACCTGAACTGCGGTGGGTAATCTTGCGTACGGAACAAGCGCGTGGCGATGGTGTTGAACGCATCCTCATCGTCGTCATCGATCTCCGCCGTGGACGTGTTACACACAGCCAGCGCCTCTCCTTGGCTCCCCGCGAAGCGCGCCCAGGGAAAATCGCCGCGCGGCGGAGCGTTTAACTCTTCGTCCACCATTCCATTCGTATCGCTCATGCTCGTCGCCGTCTGCGTAAATGCATTCTTACTCAGATCGAAGACACCATACATCGTCGGCCCGATGACGTTGTCCCCGCGCCGCGCCAGCGCGTACTCGGGCGTGCCAAACTTGATGAGGAGCAAATTCGCGTCCAGGATGCGCACGCGAAGCATCACCAACGACACGTATCGCTCAAAGTTTCGGTGCAACAGTCGCAGCGCGTCCGGGCTCGACGATCGTCGCGCGTCGTGATATAACGATGTCACCAAACGCTGCGTCAATCCGGTGAGCATCGACCGCCCCGAGGCGGCGAATCCCGTCGCGCGCGTTCGCGCCTTCTCCGCCGCTTGCGGTTCGGCGTCCATCCAAGCCCGCTCGCGCGCGTCTTGTGCGGCTACAGTTTCCTTGTCCTCGTTCGTGATGTGCTCACCGATCGATGCGACTTCTTCGAATCGTCCCTCTTCGTGCACTCGCAGAAAAATCACGCGCTGATGCTTCATCGACAACACCGCGAGCGTGTCGCCTCGAAGACTCACCGCGCCGTTCCGCGGCAGGTGCATGAAATCGTCTCGAAACGTGAACGAGTCCAATTTCTCGCCCGTCTTCGTGCGCACGAGATGTAACACGATGCGCTGCATCGAAGGCGCTCCCGAAATCCCGCCCGACGTCTCCTGCGTCTCCGTTCCGCGTCGCCCTCTCGCTCGCGCCGCCGCTCGCGCCGGCGCCCCGTCTTCGTCCTCTCGCATCGCCCCTCCCGCGGCGACCGACGACCCATCCAACGGCGTCGCGCTCGCCGCGACGATGTACTCCCCATCGTGCACCTCGAGCATGAAATCCTTCACGATCGCGTCGTCTCCATCGCTCAGATGCGTCGTCCACTTCTCTTCAAAGTACGACCAAAACGATCCCATCGCCCGCTCCGTCGCCTCGCTCGCCACCACCTCCCCTCGCTTATCCCGCCTCAGGCACGCCCGCATTCCCCTGAACGCGTACCCCACCAGCTCTTGCTGATGTCTCGACACGCACAGCAGCATCGACCCGTCGTTCGTGAACTTTCTCGGCGCCACGTCGGGAAAATCGCACACGCGACACGTCGCGTTCGGCGTCACCCCGCTCGCGTACACTCGCCGCGCGTTCGCGTGATCGTTCCCCGCGCCTCGTCCCAGCGCCGCGCGATCGAGCGTCCACCTGAAGACGCTCGCGCGCGACGTCTCCGCGTCGCCGTCGCGTCTTCCGCGCGCCATCCCGTCGCCATCGTCGCCGTCGTCGTCGTCGCGCCGCCGCTTCTTATCCATCGCGTCGTCGCCTCGCGCGCGCGGTCGCGGTGCGCCGTCGTCGCGCGCGCGCGCTCGCTCGCGCGTCGCCTCGCGCGACGCGTCGCGCGCGCGGCGTATCGTATTTTCGCGCGCTCGGCGTTCGCGTCGCGCGCGTCGCGCGCGGTCGCGCGCGCGGTGTGCGGCGCCGACGCGACGACCGACGTCACCGCGGGACGTTTCGAGCGTTTCGCCGTCGATTCGCGTCGACGCGCGCGTCGCGACGCGCGCGACGCGAACGCGCGCGCGCGCGCGGTCCGCGACGGAGAAAAATTTCGCGCGCGCGGTCGCGCGCCGTCGCGCGCGGACGCGCGTCGCGCGCGCGTCGCGACGCGTCGCGACGCGCCGTCGTCGCGAATGCGCGAATTCGCGACGCGCGATGCGATCCGCGTCCGCGCGCGTCGCGCGATCCGCGACGCGCGGCGCGCGGTGTCGACGCCGACGCGCGCGCGTCGCGCGATCGACGCGCGCCGCGAGGCCGACGGCGCCGTCGATCGCGTTCGTCGGGTGGGAGTGGATCGAACCGTCGTCCTCGGCGGCGGGCGCGCGGTCCGTCGCGCTCGTCGCGGAGGCGCTGCGGCGAGGGTGGCGCGTGACGTGCGTCGCCAGCGCGGAGGCGCGCGCGGGGCAGGAGGACGCGCTCCGCGCGATGGGCGCCGAGACGCGCCGGATGAAGGCGAATCGAGGGGATGAATTGCGCGCGCTCGTCGAGGCGGCGAGACCGGATTGCGTCGTGTTCGATAGGTTCCTCGCGGAGGAGGCGTACGCGGGGAGGCTGCGGGAGATCGCGCCGAGCGTGGTGCGAGTGCTCGACATGCAGGACGCGCACGCGCTGCGAAGGGCGAGGGAACGCGCGGCGAAGGCGGCGAAGACGCGCGGCGAAGACGCGGCGAAGGAGGTTTTGAAGAGCGCGCCGAACGCGAGGGACGAGGATTTGATGCGCGAGATCGCGAGCGTGCAGAGGAGCGATTTAACTCTGGTGTGCTCGCCCGTGGAAAAGGAGTGGTTGACGCGCGAGTGCGGCGTGGCGGAGAGGAAATTACGCTTGGCGTCCTTCTTCGTCGATTCCGTCGACGCCGAGGCGATGAAGAGGGATTTTAGCGCGCGGAAGGATTTCGTCACCATCGGTACGTTCATGCACAAACCAAACGTAGATTCTGTAGAGTGGTTGTGCGAAGAGGTGTGGCCGTTGGTGCGCAAACAGCTCCCCAACGCGACGATGCGCGTGTACGGATCTTACGCCACCGAAAACCATCGTCGACGATTTCACAAACCAGCGCAAGGATTCTTGTTCGAAGGTTTCGCGGAGGACTTGGGCGAGACGTTGCGCGCGCATCGCGTGTTGCTCGCCCCGCTTCGGTTCGGCGCCGGTATCAAAGGCAAGATTCTCGACGCGTGGCGATACGGATTACCCGCGTGCACGACGCCCATCGGCTCCGAGGGATGCGTGCCGGACGTCGTCGAGTTTTGGTCGCCCACTTCGAGCGCGCCGATAGACCCCGAGCACGGGTGGGGCGGGTTTGGTGATTTCACAAACCCGCAAGATATCGCCGACGCCGCCGTTCGTCTTCACGAAGACGAAAATTTGTGGCGTCTCGCTCGCGGAAACGGCGCCGACCTCCTCGATCGCCTCTTCTCCGCCCGCGTCAACTTACCCGACGTCTTCGACGCCATCGAGCGCGTCATCGACGATGTCGATGCCGTTCGAGACGCGGATTATTTCGGCCAGTGCTTATGGCGAGAAGACGTGCGTTCGACGACGTACTTTTCCAAATGGATCGAAGCGAAAGAAACCGGCGCGACGAATTAGTTTCTAGTCTTGAATTGTATCGTGATAGATGGTCGTTAATTAAATCGTGCAAATCGGGTTGTTCTTCACCGACGTGATTTGCATCTTCGAGCCGAACAAGTCGCGAATGTTGTCGATGCCGTACATGATCATCGTCGGTCGCTCGAGCGAGAGACCCCAGGCGATGACGTTGACGTCCTCGGGCAGACCCATCGGCTCGAGCATCTCCGGACGAAACATCCCGGAGTTACCGACCTCGACCCACTTGTCGAGCATCGGGTGGAAGGCGAAAATTTCCATTGAAGGCTCGGTGTACGGGTTGAACGCGGGCTTGAATCGAAGCTGCGTCATCCCGAGACGCTCAAAGAATTGATACAACACGCCGATGAGATCGCCGAGCGTGAGATCTTTGTCGCAAATAACACCCTCGACTTGGTGGAACTCGGCGAGGTGCGTGCGATCGACGGCTTCGTTGCGAAACACGCGATCGATGGAGAACATGCGCGCCGGCTTGAAACCGGTTTGCGCGATGTCGTACAGCATGCGCGCGCTCACCGCGGTGGTGTGCGTGCGAAGAATATTCTTATCCGCCTCTGCGCGCTTCCACGCGTACTGATGACCGATCGAACCGTTCCCCCCGGTCTCGTGCATCTTACGCACGCGTTCCACGTAATCCTCCGGCGCAAAGTTCATCGTCGCCGGCGTCTTCATAAAAAACGTGTCGTGCGCGTCTCGCGCCGGGTGCTGTTGCGGTTGAATCAGCGTGTCAAAATTCCAAAATCCACTCTCCACGAAGTTATTCGTCGGCATCTCCGAGAACCCCAACGAGAAGAAAATCTCCCGAAACGCCTGTCGAACCTTGAGCAACGGGTGCACGTGCCCGCTCGCCGGCTGCGCCCCCGCCCCCGGCACCAAATTATACGCCTTAAACGCCTGTCCCCTCCACGACCCTTCATTCATCATCTCCTTCGTCAAATCCGCCGGCAGCACCTTGCGCTCGAGCGCGAACTCCGCCCCCTTCGTCAATTCGTACTCTTTCCACCGCTCCTCCTTGGCCAATTTTCGCTTCTTCGTCAGCGTCTCCAGCGTCTTCGCATCCACGGTTTCTCCACCCCTCAGCGCTCGCAGCGCCTCCCGCACGTCATCCTCGATCGTCTCCACCCGTCGCTCCACCCTCGGCGTCGCTCCCTTCACCATCGCCAACCAATTCCTTTGCATCGCCTGCTTGAACCCGACGTCCGCCGCCCCCGGTCCCGCGCGCGTCCTGAACGCGTCCAGCTCGATCCCCTCCTCCGGCACGCACGCGAACGCGCGCGCCTCGGGCGATCCCTCATCGACGCACCGCTCGCCCTCCGCCGTCAGCGTCGTCCTGGAGCGCTCGATCGCGCGCGCGACGACCATGTTCGCCGCCGTCAGCCGCTTGACGACGCCGACGACCGCCTGATGATCGACGCCGTGGCGCGCGCTCGCGGACGCGGTGTCCGCGATGCCGTCGCGGGCGATCGCGGCGAGGACATCGCGCTCGATCGCGTCGGCGTCGGACATCGTCCGCGGCTCGCGCGCGGCTCGAGCGTCGCGCGATGGCGCGCGATGGCGGATCGACAGACCCTCGAACGCGCCATCGACGGTTCGTGACTCAAGAAGAGAGGGGGTCGACGACGCGGGCACGCGACGCACCGCATCGGCGCGACCGCAGACGGCGACGATGGCGCGCGCGCGCGCGAGCGATCGGCGGCGACCCGCGGCGGCGCTCGCGGTGGCGCTGACGCTCGCGTGCGTCGCGCGCGCGACGACGCGAGGCGCGGCGCCACCGACGCGCGTCGAAAAGATGACGACGCGACGCGCGGCGCGCGACGCGTTCGCGTCGACGACGAGCGGCGACGCGAGGACGCTCGACGACGCGCGACGCGCGTTCGCGTTCGCGAGCGATCGCAAGGCGCACGCGCTGGTGACGGGCGGCGCGGGATTCATCGGGTCGCACTGCGCCGAGGCGCTGCTGCGGCGCGGCTACGCGGTGACGACGGTGGATAACATGAGCCGAGGGAACGCGGGCGCGGTCGAGGCGCTGCGAAGGATGGCGCCGAAGGGAAGCCTGCGAGCGGTGCGAGGGGATCTGGGCGTCGTCGAGGACGTGGACGCGGCGTTCGGGAACACAAACATGCCGGTGGACGCGGTGTTTCACTTCGCGGCCATCGCGTACGTGGGGGAGTCGATGGCGGATCCGGTGAGGTATTACTCGAACATCACGACGAACACGGTGAATTTATTGCGAGTGATGCAGGCGAAAGATGTGAGGAAGATGATTTACAGCTCGACGTGCGCGACGTACGGGAACGTGGAGAAGTTGCCCATCACCGAGTCGACGCCGACGAGGCCGATTAATCCGTACGGCAAGTCCAAGTTGTACGCCGAAAACGCGATCAAGGATTACGCGCTGGCGAATCCAAAGTTTAAGGCGTCGATTTTGCGGTATTTCAACGTGTTCGGGGGCGATCCCGAGGGCGTGTTGGGCGAGTTGCCGCGCGCGGAGTTGCGCGAGCACGGGAGAATTTCCGGCGCGTGCTTCGACGCGGCGATGAAGAACATCGACAAGCTCACGGTGATGGGGACGAAGCACCCGACGCGGGACGGGACGACGATACGAGACTTTGTGCACGTCGTAGATTTAGTGGACGCGCACATAGCGGTGGCGGAAAAGAACAAATTTGATAATCCTCCGTCGTTGTACAACGTCGGCACGGGGAGCGGCGTGAGCATGCGAGAGTTCGTGGAGACGTGTAAAAAGGTGACGGGCGTCGACATAGAGATTCACTATCGCGCTGAACCTCGGCCCGGAGATTACGCCGAGGTGTACGCGAACGTGGACAAGATCAAACACGAGCTCGGGTGGGAGGCAAAGTACACGGATTTGCACGAGAGCCTGACGCACGCGTGGAAGTTTAGAAAAACGAAGGGCGACACCTGGGAATCGTAAACGAGCTGTAATTGTACTACCGTAGCAACGAATTTTTCTACAAATCGCTAAGTGTCTGCGCGAACGCGCCCTCTAACATCGCCATCTCTTCGAACACATCGTCTCGAGACCCGTCGAGCGCGCGCGCGTCGCGTAAGAGCGCGCGTCGCGCTTCGTTCGCCGCCGCCGCGACGGCGGCTCGTCGGGCGTCCGCGGCGTCGGCGACGACGCGCGACACGCTCGCGCGCGCACGAACATCGAGCGCGTGCAACGCCGACTTCGCCGTCTCCGCGCGCGCGGCCTCGCGTTCGAGCTCGCGTTCCGCTTCGCTCGCCGGAACATCCGGCGCCGGTCCCCAAAACTCGAGCGCGCGCGACCACGCGGCGTCCACGTCCGTCTCCCCCGTCGCGTCCACGACGAACGCCGGAAACGTCGCCCCATCTCCCGGCGTCGTCACCGCCGGCGCCTCGAACGCGCGCGTCATGCGTTCGAACACCTCCTCCGGAACCGCCTCCGCGCCCTCGCGATTTCGATTTCGCCGTCTCGCCTCCTTCGTCGGCGCCGTCACGTGCGCGCACGCGCAGCTCGCCCTCGCCTCCCTCGCCGCGCGAAACACCTCCCACCGCATTCCTCTGTAATACATGTTATCGTCCACGATCACCACCGTCTTCACGCCGTCTTCTCGCGCGTTTCCTCGTCTCGTCGCCGCGTCGACGTCCGCCGCCGCCTCGGCGCGCGCCGCTCGCCACCGCGCCGGCTCGAACGCCGTCGTCCCGTCCTCGCGCGTCATCGCGCGCAGCTCGCGCGCGTCGTAACGCGCGTGATGCGCGTCGTGCCCGCTCTCGCGCGCGCGTCGCGCGAGCGCGCGCGCGAGCGTCGTCTTCCCGACCCCCGGCAGGCCGCACAGGACGAGCACGAGCGTCTTGGACGCGTCCTCGCGCGGCGCGCGCGCCGCTCGCGGACGCGACGCGGCGTCCGAGGCGGTGGCCATCGCGCGCGCCGCGCGCGGCGGCGCGCGCCGCGCCGCGCGCGACGCGGCGCGACGCAGCGCGCCGCAGAGCGCGACGCGATGTCCCGCGGCGGCAGGAAGACGCACGCGCACGACGATCAGTACGGCGAGGTCGGACGCGGCGACGACGGCGACGCGCGCGACGACGGCGCGCGATCGACCGGCGGCGCGGGCGCGCGGAAGGGCGCGAAGGGGAGCGTGGCGTACGTTCGAAGATTGCCAAAATTTCTAGAGGCGCACGCGGGACTTCTGGGCGCGACGACGACGACGCGCGACGACGACGACGCGCGAGCGACGGTGAACGACGCGGTGGACGCGCGGACGGAGGCGGTGCGCGGCGAGACGGACGCGAGGGCGCGGACGGGGGCGGCGCCGCGGCGGTCGGCGTTGAGCGCGCTGGGATTCGACGACGACGAGTCGATCGCGGAGATGGCCGCCGTGCACAAGGGCGAGGGGAACAGGGCGTTTCAAGAGAAGCGATTCGAAGACGCGGTGGCGTCGTTTTCGCGCGCGGCGGCGCTGGAGCCGAAAAATTGGGTGTTTTTTAGCAATAGAAGCGCCGCGTACGCCGAGCTTGGGCGGTACGACGACGCGTTGGATGACGCGAAGGAGACGATTCGATTGAACTGCGAGTGGACGAAGGGGTACGTTCGACTCGCGACGGCGTGCTCGGCGCTGGGTAGGTTGTCCGAGGCGACCGCGGCGTGGAGGAGGGCGTGCGAATTGGACGACGAGAACGCGTCTTTGCGGGAATCGCTCGCAAAAGCGGAAGCGGCGGAAGAGTCGTCCTTGAAGGAAGGCAAGTTCAAGTTTCAAGGGTCGAAGCGTAAAGAGACGGCCGGCGACGGTGAAGACGTCGCCGGAGGCGATGTGACGGAGGCGAAGAAGAAGAAAAAGAAGCCGCCTCCCGCGACGCTGTCGTTTGCGGATGACGACGGGTGAGTTACGGTAGAAGTATTAATAATGTACCATGCGAAACGATTATCAATCTACATCCTTTAACGAAGAGGCCGCGCGCGCGGACGTATTTTCGACGGTCGCGCTCTCCGATCGCGCGACGGATAAAACTTCGAGTTTTGCCTTCATGTCGGCGAGTTTCTTGGCTTGCTCCTCGGCACGCTTTTCCTTCATTCGCTTTTGCAACCGACCAACCTTGTACAAGTCTTCGTAATTCGTTATCACCGCCACGTCCGGGTTCTCGCGTATGGCCTTGTCTTCCGCCGTTTCCTCGTCTTCCGATTCGGTGTCCCAACCGAAATCGTCGCCGTCGC
>Ga0315330_10000963_pt1 | contig 18970 bp, 17 predicted proteins | sample M140m34915metaG_FD_203453 | JGI IMG/M metagenome (GOLD analysis project Ga0315330, IMG submission 203453) | Ammonia-oxidizing marine archaeal communities from Monterey Bay, California, United States - M1 40m 34915 | ecosystem: Environmental > Aquatic > Marine > Intertidal zone | place: USA...
GCCGGAATCACAAATCATCTGAAAGAGCCATCATGCGGCCATTCGCTAGCCATATTGACACCTTGCAGCGAGACGACATTACCGGCGCCAAATTCATTTGTGGTGTCACAATCTCTATCCCATCGATCTGCAATATACCAATCACACTCCCTGACAAGACAAGCTTTCTGGACCTGACGACATTATCAATTTCACTGGCACTCTAACTTCGTCGGACACGATCCTGGCAAACAAGTTTATCGATATTTATCAACTTACCTTCGTGAATAATTATGAAATCTCAGTGGCCGTAGCAGATACCGGATCCTAAGATCTCACGTTAGATACCACAACCGTCAGCGAGAGTTCATCCTTCGAGTCGTGTAGATCGATCTATGGAATCGAAGCAGAGGTTAACCCTAACCCTCTGATAATAGGTGCACTCAGATTCACGGATCAGAAATTTGGCAACAGATAAGTCGATATCTATCAGTTTGAAATCAAAGAGACTATACCGCCGCGAATCGAACTGACTTAAGGCTTGGTAGATACCGTATTGCGAGAGGTCCAATTTCGCCTGATCAATGGTTGTGTTCGATATTCCCGCTTAGCAATGATTTCTCGTTCTCGACCAATTCAATAATAGCGGCCACGCTGTCGCCCGGTACGTATTGGATGGGTGCCACCAGTTTTCTCAAAATGATTTTGGTGATTACCAAATCCAAACAAGCGTTGTTCTCCCCTAGCTATAGCGGCATGAGCGAGTAATCACGCTGCGCGCCCAGCGGCAAGTCAGAGGCAAAAAAATCGGCCCGCGTTTCCGCTAAGCCGATTTTTTTGACGGGCTCCGGCCTGATTAACGGTCTGTACGTGCGAGATTAGTCTGGCATACGCGCCGCCCGTATTTCAATCTCCACCAGCCAACCTTCGACAACCAGGTCCTTGATCTCAACAAATGAACGCACCGGCTTCATGGGATTATCCTCCGTGCCAAAGAACTCGGCATAACCTTCATTAAAGCCTGCAAAATCCAGCCCTCCGTCCCCAGCAACAGCGAAGGCACGAACCTGAACAATGTCCGACATCGACCAACCCTGCTCTTCCAGAGTCTGCTTGAAACGGCTAAACGTGTTCACGGTCTGCTGCTTCATGTCTCCCCAGCTACCATCAGCCAATGGCCGAGCGCCAGACCCAGACAGGTACATAGTTTGTGCGCCCGGGGGGATCGTAATTGAAGTATAGAAGTAGTTCCCCTCGTTATTGCGAGTTATCTCCTGTGCATTCGCAACTGCAGCAACGCCCAACAGGCCTGCGACTAGCAGTGCCATAATCTTAGTCTTTACCATGTTTTCTCCCTCGGTTTTATTGTAATTGATTGTCAGGCGCTAGCTTTCCTGCAATCCCTGTGCGGCAATAGCGGGCAAGGAATCTTCAACTTCATCACCCAGAAATCTGTTGGTCAATAGGCCTGTGGTGATGGAGCCGTTAACGTTGAGTGCGGTGCGGCCCATATCAATCAATGGTTCTATGGAAATCAGCAGCGCAGCAACTGTCACCGGAAAACCCATGGCTGGCAAGACCACTAAGGCCGCATTGGTTGCGCCGCCACCTACGCCGGCGATACCGAAAGAGCCAATAGCCACTACCACCAACAAACTGGCAATAAAGCCGATATCCAGATCGACTCCAACTGTAGGCGCAACCATCACCGCAAGCATCGCAGGATAGAGACCTGCACAACCATTCTGTCCGATAGTGGCACCAAACGAAGCGGAAATATTGGCAATGGGTGGTGGCACTTTCAGCTCCTCAATCTGGGTGCGAATGGTCATGGGAATAGTGGCTGCCGAGCTTCGGGTTGCAAACGCAAAAGTCAGCACCGGCCAGACTTTCTGAAAATATTCTCGAACATTGGCGCCGGTAAAGGTAATCAACAGGCCATGCACGAGGAACATGAGCCCGATTGCGATGTAGGAGGCTATCACAAAGCTTATTAGCGTCATAATCGCACCACCGTCTGTCGTCGCGATTACCCGCGTCATTAGCGCCATCACACCATAAGGGGTCAAGCTGATGACCAGCTTTACCAGGCGCATAATGACAGCCTGGGTCGTGTCCACGAAAGATTTGATGCGCGACCCATGATTTTCATCTTCTTCGCTGACGAATAGCGCCGCGACCCCAATGAGCATGCCGAAGATCGCCACTGCGATAATCGAAGTTGATCGCGCCTCAGACATGTCAGCGAAGATGTTTCTTGGCACCATGCCGGTAAGTAGCTGCGATATGCTGCGATCCGTAGCAAGGCGAGATTCCAATACCTCTGCCCGTGCCAACTCTCTAGCGCCGCTGGCGAGTTCTCCGGCATTGAGACCAAACAGATTAGCCATGATGATACCGATTGAGGCTGCAATCATAGTGGTGAGCACGAGGATACCAATAACAGTGCCGCCAATCTTACCCAGCGACCTAATTTCCTCCACTCGCAATACTGATGCCATCATGGTGATTAGCACCAGGGGGATGATGATCATGCGCAGCAAGTTCACATAGGAATTTGCAACAACGTTGGTCCATTCGAGTGTCTCGCCGGTAGCCCCAGCGCTTAAGCCAAACACCAACTGTAAATAGAACCCAAAGATACTGCCCAACACCAGACCGACTAACACTCGGCGGGACAGCCCCATCTCCATCTTCGACAGCTGGAAAAGAAATCCTAGTAATGCTGCGAATAGGACGAGGTTAAAAATGCCGTACATTGACATGGTATTTACTCCTCGGCGTGAGCCGGTGGTCGCTTGACCCAGCGAATTTGATTGCTAGCGCGGTTATTGATTTTTAATGCGTTGCATCAGCTAATTGCGCTGCTCACCTGATTCAATAAGCTGGTCAAGATTGGTTGCGTGGTTTACGTGCCTGAATCGTCAGCCCCTAGTGAAACTAGAGCCTCTGACGAGACATGCCACTAGATCAGTATATCCATCGCACGCGATAAGACCAAGTTTGCAGAATAAATACTATTTATCAGTAAGTTAGCGTTCTTCGAGGGTGTTTATATAGGCAACAACATTGAGAACTGCAGTTGCGTTGCTCAAGCCCCCAGCCATGGCAGCCATCTGCTGGCCATAGATATCATCAGCGTGTTTCCCTCGATAACCGGCCACGAAGTTATGCAACTGAGTAACAAGATACCAGTCATTCTGCCCGGCCAGGGCAGGTGCACCCATAGCCACGTTGCCCTGAGCCTGATCCCCATGGCAGGTCGCACAGACGCCATAGAGCAAGCGCCCCTCTGCTGCATCTCCTATAATAGTGACCTCAGCAGGCGCATAGGGCCAGCCGCCGACCCACTCAACGATATCAGTAATGCTCTCATCGCTGAGTTTTGCCATGGGCTGCATGGCCATACCGTCGCGGTCCATGGGATGGGTGCCTCGGATACCGGCGCGAAAGTTTTCCAGCTGCCTTCTCAGGTACCAGGGTTCCATACCTGCCAGGCGCGGCGCCTGGATGCCTTCGTTCCCCTTACCTTCTGTCCCGTGACACGTGGTGCAATACCTATCGTTGAAAGGCTCACGCTCTGAGCTAATGGCGTTGCTTTGAATCAGCATCCCCGCCACGGTGGTGAACAGGACCAAGGTATTGTGCATGACTCTGCGATTCATAACTTATTGCTATTCCATTAGGGTTTCGGGATGCCCGTAGTCTCTGTGCTCAATTTTGAACTCTTTACTGAGTGCCTAAGACTAATTCGGCGCGTACGTGGGCATCCATGTTATTTAATGCCCATTGCGCGGAAAGAATCGCACTTTCCTGCCAGGCAGAATGCATGCTGATCTGGTCTCCAATAAAGTAATGGCGATTATTAACCGGAGCCTGCAGGGTGTGATATAGCTGTTCCTCTTCGTGAGTCCAGCCTTCGAAGCGGTTACGCGACCAGCGCGCCGAACAGCCCAGCATGTGGTTCATACGATGCCAGGCGACTGTGATTGGTTTCTCAACCAGGCTGCGGAAATTTGGGTGCAGTTTTTCGTGATCTGCCAGGTGGGATTCGATCCGCTCTTGCTGCGTCATCATGGTGTGGTACATGCCGCCACCATAGTCATATGCACCAAGCACCACGCCCTTGGCTTTATGAATACCGTTTACCGGATACCACAGCTGGCGGCTTCTGGTGTTTGACCAGGATATCCCTCCATAGATATCCAAATCCTCCCAGAACCTGTGCTTCGCCTGGAATGCTGCTTTATATGCCTCACCCCGACGCACGTACTTCATTGCCTTGACGTAATCGTCCGGGAAGTTGTGATCAATACCAACCATCAGATGAGTTGGTATGCAATTAAAGCAGTAGTCAGCTTCCAGTGTGTGGCCCAAACCGTCCTGATCAAAGGAAACATTCACGCCTTTGTCGGTGACCTGCACTGAAGTCACCATGGCACGGTACTTCACTTTGTCGCCGACTTGATTCAGGAACCCATGGATAATTTTGTCCATGCCACCGACTGGTTGCATTAAAATGGGACCCGTGTCACCTTCATTTGCACCCATGAGCTGACGCCCAAGGCGTGTTTGAAGCAAATCACGGAACGCAACGATATCGTTTTGAACTCCGTGCTCCAGAAATCCACCAGCAGCATAGCCAGATCGGAAACTGCCTTTGAATATATCGTCTTCATTCAGATCACCGAACGAGCGAATCATGCTCAGAAGTGTCTCTGCTTCGGACTCCGAGAAAGGCTCATCTATTTCAGCGCTGCTCATGCCCTTGGCCATGAGTTCAGCCATGAAGCCCCTCATGCTGGTGGTATAATCGATATTACGGATGGGCTTGCCACCTAAAATCTTGTCGTCCTGCACTAGAGCAGTCTTGTTTTCGTTGATGAATACTTCCAGATCAACGTCAAGCTCTTTACAGTAAGCTAGTAAATTTCTATGTGTGCTTGGGATGCGCGCCGCGCCAGCGTTGAAATACATATGTGGCTCGTCATCCCATTCGCAGTATTGGCGATTGCCGATTTCATCGATGAGATCGCCATGGCGTACAGTGAAAATGCGTCCACCACAGCGGTGAGAGGCTTCTAGAATTGTGCAGTCATAACCCTGCTTGGAGAGTTCATAGGCGGCGGTGAGGCCGGAGATACCGCCACCCAGAATAGCGACCTTGCGCTGGTTGTTACCCAGATTCAGCAAATCCATTGAGGCGGCGGCGGCTGATCCCGGCAACAAGTTAAGAGCGGTGCCCACTTTCAACGCCGCTGCAATGCCGCCGGTAGCGGCGAGCAAATTCAAAAATTCACGTCTGCTGACGAGTCCGGCCATCAGCCTTCTCCTGTTCAATCCCGGGCTCGCGCCGCAATATATTGGGCGATACGATCACCACCATCTGACCAGAAATAATAGCATTTATTCCGCTCCATAATGGCGACAATTTGCCACGGAATCTGGTAATCCGATGCCTCTGGGGCGCTTAGCCGAGCAACACCTAACATCAATTTTGAAATTTCATCCCGAATCAACGGTTGATTAACTAATCCTGGCGTATTTAAGTGAGTCTAGCCAATTATTTTCCCGCACAAATTCGAATCCTCCCTGCTTTTGATGGACAGTTTGACGCCTTCAAACTGAGTGCAGAGGCCTGTGATGTGTTATTAGGCATCTACCCTGCCGGCACTGTTATTACCCCCCCACAACCATGTCACCGATAACGTGGGCGTCATTACCAAGGACAGTTTGTTACTGACGATGAACGGCGAGACCCAGCATATTTCGGTGGGGGCATGATACTTTGTGCCAGCGGGTACCGAACATGCCGCGGAGTTTCCAGAAGGTACGGCGGATATCGAGCTGTGGTTCAAAGTTTAGGGAAACGTCAGGGCGCGAGACTGGAGCGTGCCTAGGTACCCCAGTGGCCATTAAACTCGGTGACCATGCGCAAAATCTAATCAGATAGGTGGCCTGTCTATACCCCAATCACCTTATCCTGCTCACCAAAAGGGGTGTGTTGGCTCATATGCGGGCTGCGCAGCCAGGTGCCTGCCGTGTAATGCCCATGTTCATCTCTGAATTCACCACTCAACACGAAAATTTCTTCACCACCAAAATGGGTATGCCCGTGGAATCGCTCTCCCGCCGGAAAATGCACCAGAGCCACGGATTCAGCGCCAAATTTATGCAGTGGCGCTACCTTTAGATTACCCTGGCCCAGCATCCATAGCGCGCTGCCAGTGTAGATCTGAACATGGGCCATATGATCGGCTTGAAACTGGTGAAGATTCACCTGGGTCACACAGCCTTCTTTACTGAATGGCGCATGGACAAATCCAGTCGGGTTTCGGAAATAGGTCCCAGCACCAAAGTCACCGGTGTGATCAGAGAGAGCCCTTCCAAAACCAGAATTTCTTCGCCTAAAACTAGAGAAGTGAGACCCAGTACCGAACAAGCATTATTTAAGTCACTATAGTGCACCCCCTCAAACCATACCTAAATTCAGCCCAATGCGTGATCGACTTCCGCTTATTGCTGCAATTGCTGTTCCCCTCTTAGGGCATTAATGACCATGCCGGCAGAGGCTTCTGAGAATGGTTGGCTGCGCGGGAGTTGTGCAAGCGGCAGCGGTATTTATCGATGGAGTGATGGCAATCGCTAAAAAGGAGGCTGCCACAACAAATACTCTGAAAGCCGCACTACCCTCTATCTTAACAACGGAGATCGCTACGAGGGCAGCTTCAGTAGAGATGTCAAGAATGGTTCTGGCACCTAACCTTTGCCAATGGCGATCGTTTTAAGGGTCAGTTTCGAAATGGCAAGCGTAACGGTCGTGGCACCCTGTATAGGGTCAATGGCGAGCGACACATTAGCAATTATCTGGAGGACCGAAAAGCGGGCCGAGGAAGCTATTCTTTCCTGAACGGTAACCGTTACGAGGGTAACTGGACAGCTGATCTATTCGAGGATCAGGGAAGCTATTACTGCAATAACGTCGATGAGTATGCCGGATAGAAGCACGGCCGGGGCGAATTTAAATGGGCCAACGGCAACCGAGATGAAGGCCAGTTTCGCAATGACATACATCATGGTCAGGTCACAAAGCACTGAGCAAATGGCGATCGTTATGAGGGGCAGTGGCGCGATGAAGCCATGATCGGCCAGGGTAAATTTTCTATGCTAATGGCAACCGCTTCGAAGGCGCTTTTCGACAAAACCAGATACACGGTCAAGGCACCTACGACTTCTACAACGATGATCGCTACGTTAGCCTCTGGCTCAGAGGCGAGCGCGATGGCCCCGGTATCTACTCCGATGCTAAAGGCAATTAGAAATAAATGGAATTCTATGGCGGTTGCCGCGTAACTTAGGTTGTATAGTTAGCTGCGCAGCTTGTAACCGGTCTTAAACATCCAGACCACAATACTGAAACAAATGAGCAGGAATAACAGGACACTGCCCAGGCTTACCCACACATTCACCTCCGCGATCTCGTAAAAGCTCCAACGTAAGCCGCTCACCAGATAGAGTACAGGATTCATCAACGAGACCGTTTGCCAAAATTGCGGCAACATATCGGTTGAGTAGAAACTACCTCCAAGAAAAACCAACGGCGTAATAACCAGCATCGGCACCACGGACAGCTTTTCGAAGTTGTCGGCCCAAATGCCCAGAATAAAACCCAGCAAACTGAAGGACAGAGCGGTTAGTACGATGAATGCCAGCATGATCATAGGGTGGGCGATTTGCAGATCGACGAATAGTGCCGCGGTCGCCAGGATGATACAGCCCAGCATAATCGCCTTGGTGGCGGCGGCACCGACATAGCCAAGCACCACTTCGAAGGTGGAAACCGGTGCCGAGAGTAGCTCATACACCGTGCCAACAAACTTGGGAAAGTAAATGCCAAACGACGCATTGGAAATACTGTTGGTTAGCAAGTTGAGCATGATCAGACCGGGTACAATGAAAGCCCCATAGCTAACGCCCCCAACTTCCTGAATGCGGGAACCGATGGCAGCACCAAAGACGATGAAATAAAGCGAGGTGGTGATCACGGGTGCGACGATACTTTGAATCAGAGTGCGCCGGGTGCGTGACATTTCAAAGCGATAGATTGCCATTACACCATGCAAGTTCATCATCTACTCCGCTGCTGCGCCATTGACAGCTTCCGAATTTTTTCCGCTTGATTCATCAACCAGGTTCACGAAGATCTCTTCCAAGCTGCTCTGGGTTGTGTTGAGATCTCGAAACTGAATATCCGCTGCCTTCAGATCATCCAGCAGAGCTGTAATTCCAGTGCGCTCGCTCTGGGTGTCAAAGGTGTAAGTGAGCTTCATACCATTCTCAGAGATGACGAGGTCATAGTGGTTGATCGCAGCTGGCAATGCTGAAAGCGATTTACTCAGATCCAGAATGAGTTGCTTCTTCCCGAGCTTCTGCATTAAAGCCGTTTTCGTCTCAATTAATATGATCTCACCATTATTGATAACTCCTACCCGGTCGGCGATCTCCTCGGCCTCTTCTATATAATGTGTTGTCAGGATGATAGTGACGCCGGACTCTCTGAGTTCTTTGACGATCTTCCACATGTCTTTGCGCAGCGAGACGTCCACACCTGCAGTGGGTTCATCAAGGAACAGTACCATCGGCTCATGGGCCAACGCCTTGGCTATTAATACCCTCCGTTTCATGCCGCCGGATAAGGTGATGATCTTGTTATCTTTCTTGTCCCACAGCGACAGATCTTTCAATACTTTCTCAAGATGGCTGTGGTTGGGCGCGCACCCGAACAACCCCCGACTAAAGGCAACAGTGTTATAAACCGACTCGAAAGAATCCGTGGTGAGTTCCTGGGGCACCAGGCCGATGAGCGCGCGAGTCTTGCGGTAGTCACGGGCAATATCAAAGCCCGCTACCGTGACCTTGCCGGAGCTTGGCCTAACGATTCCGCAGATCGCCGAAATCAGTGTGGTCTTGCCTGCGCCATTGGGTCCCAGCAATGCAATGATCTCACCCTTCTGAATTTCGAGTGAGATATCCTTAAGGGCCTCAAAGCCACCGACGTAGGTTTTGCTGAGATTTGAAACCTTGAGAATTGGTTTGTCGACTGCATCCATTGGCGCAGCATTATGGAGCCAAGCCCTGCCGAATACAACGCACGCACTGGCACAATCGGCACCCAGCCCTGCCATAATTGTTTATACTCTTCAGTCGTCAGAGATTTTAACCCGTTGCAGGAGTACTCCCTTGCCCAAGCTATCCACGCATAACTTCCGATTACTGGTCGTTCTGGCCAGTTTTCTGATAGCCATCCAACTCACTGTCGCTGCCGAGTCGATTGAGCCCAACATCTCGCCTGGAGAACAGAAATTACTGGAGTGGCTAGAGGGTGAGGAGAGCGACATGGTTGCCATGCTCGAGCGCATTACGAACATCAATACCGGCAGCCTTAACAAGGCAGGCATGGCGGAGCTTGCCGAAATCTTCAGTACTGAATTGCGGGGACTCGGGTTTAGCGTCGACTCGCTGCCAGGCGGCCTGATCGAGATGCCTAGCTGCCCCAGCACCAACTATGATATAGACTTGGCCGACCATGTATTGGCCAGTAAACCAGGTAACGGTAGTCGGCTATTGTTAATGGGACACCTGGATACTGTGTTCCGATTTGATAGCCCTTTTCAGTCCTATCGACAGGATGGAGGCAGAGTGTTTGGCCCTGGCGTTGCTGACATGAAAGGCGGTCTTGTCGTCATGCTTTATGCGCTGAAAGCGCTTCACGCTCAGGGTCTACTGCAAGACATGCATATCAGTGTTCTGCTCAACAGCGATGAAGAAATGGGGTCTCTTTCCTCAAGACAGTACGTAGAAGAGCAGGCCAGGGAACATGACTTTGGTCTGGTCTATGAGTCATCCGGCATGAACAGCCTGGTGAGACAGCGCAAGGGACTCGGTCAGGCCCGCTTCGTTGTCAACGGCAGAGCCTCCCACGCCGGCGGTGCCCATGAACAAGGACGATCCGCTATAAAGGAGCTGGCTTATAAAATAGTCGAGATAGAAAATATAACTGACTATGAAACCGGCGTAACGGTAAACGTCGGGATTGTTTCCGGGGGAGAATCACGCAATACGGTTGCGCCCTGCGCCGAAGCTTTGATCGATCTGCGCTATCCCACTCCAGAACAGGGTGTTGAGACCGCAGCGCAATTTGAAGAAATTTTTAGCCAGGTCTATAGCTATCCCGTTGATAGTGGAGAGATCAGCACCAATAGTTGGGTAAGTCTGCATCGCCCACCAAAAATTCCCACCGAAGAATCGGATTACCTGCTTGAGAAGACCCGCGCAATCGGCAGGTTATTGGGGCAGGAGTTGGGGGTGACTGACTCCGGTGGCGGCACCGATGGGTCTCTCAGCCAGGCTGTCGGCCTGCCTACTCTGGATTCACTGGGCATTGCCGGTACCGGTGCTCACACCATCAGAGAAGAGGCGCGCCTAAGCTCGCTATTGGAAAGAGCACAACTCAATGCCGTTTTAATCGCTAGACTGGCCGTGGAATAAGTGGTTTCATCGGAAGCGCCTGCCCACAGAGGGCAGCGGCTCGGCAAAAAGTTGCGCCAATAGACACAGCACAATAAGAACAACAACAAAGGAGAGCAGCTTGTCCAAGACAACTGCCAGTGACAGCCAGGATGCCAAGGGCGCTTCGGTTGAGCGAACAGCTATTCTCAAGGCCTATGAAAAGCCTGCGTACCGTTACCTGGTTCTGGGCATCCTTACCACAGTTTACATTTCAAATTTTGTCGATAGGCAGGTCATCAATGTGCTTGCCGAGCCGATCATCGCCGACCTGGAAATTTCAGACGGCCAATTTGGCATGCTGTCTGGGCTGGCATTCGCCTGTATATATACTACCTTGGGAATCCCGATCGCGCGCTGGGCTGATATCAGCAACCGCCGCAATATCGTAGCGATTTCCGTCGCGATCTGGAGCGTAATGACCGCGCTCTGTGGCGCCGCGCAGAGCTTCGCGCAGCTGTTCCTGGCTCGTTTCGGAGTCGGGGTTGGAGAAGCCGGAGGTTCACCACCTTCCCACTCCATTGTGTCCGATATCTTCCCCGCTGAGCAGCGGGCGACGGCGCTCTCCATCTATTCGCTGGGCGTCTACGGTGGCATTCTGGTTGGCACCGTAGGTGGCGCCTACCTCGTGCAGTATTTCGACTGGCGTACCGCCTTTATAGTGGTAGGCATGCCCGGCCTGCTGTTGGCCCTGGTGGTTCGATTTGTGATCAAGGAACCACCCCGCGGTATGGCGGAAGCACGCAAGGATGTCGCGCCACCAGGCTTCTTCCGCGTCATGAGTATTTTGTGGGCACGAAAGTCATTTCGGCATCTGTCCTTCGCCTGTGCCCTGCATGCATTCGTGACTTACGGTATGGGAAACTTTATGCCCCTGTTTCTTGGGCGTGTGCACGGGATGCCGATCCTGGATATTGGCTGGTACTACGGCATGATTGCCGGGGTCGGCGGGCTGGCAGGAACGTTCTTCGGCGGCTGGACCTCGGATCGGATGAACAAGAAAACCGGTGACACCACCTGGTACGTCTGGATTCCCTTCATCTCTACCGTCATCGCCATCCCGCTGGCACTGAATACCTTTTTGCTCATGCCGGATGGTTATTTGGCGGTTTACTCCTATCTGTTACCGGTATTTGCCGGCGGCTGGTACCTGGCACCCTGTATCGCTGCCACCCACTTCCTGGTGGGTGTTCGCATGCGCGCCATGGGCTCGGCGGTGCTGCTGTTCATGCTTAATTTAATAGGCCTCGGACTGGGGCCCATGTTGACCGGATTCATGAGTGACTGGTTGACGCCACAGTTCGGAACCGATGCCCTGCGTTACGCCATGTCCGTTACGTTGATGGTTAACTGCTGGTGTGCCTTTCACTACTTCATGGCAGCGAAAACCATTCGCGAAGATATCAAGCGCGCACCTGATTAGAGCGCTGCCAGCGCCTGCTCTATTTTATTGACGCCAATGACCTCCAAGCCTTCCACTCGAGTCTTTGGCACATTGGCTTTTGGCACAATCGCGCGTTTGAAGCCATGCTTGGCGGCTTCCTGCAAGCGCTCCTGACCGCCCTGCACAGGCCTGATCTCACCTGCCAGGCCTACCTCACCAAATACCACGGTATCTCTGTCAATCGGTTTGTCCTTTAAGCTGGATACGATGGAGAGCAGCAGCGCAAGGTCAGCACTGGTCTCACTGACCTTGACACCACCCACTACATTAACGAAAACATCCTGATCCGCCATGTAAAGCCCACCGTGCCGATGCAGCACGGCCAGCAGCATGGCAAGCCGATTCTGTTCCAGCCCAACCGCTACTCGGCGTGGATTACCGAGTGGACTGGTATCAACCAAGGCTTGAATCTCTACCAAAAGGGGTCGGGTACCTTCCCATAAAACCATTACCAGTGAACCTGCGCTATCCTCCTCTGTACGTGCCAGGAAAATCGCTGAAGGATTTTTAACTTCCTTCATACCCTGCTCGGTCATGGCAAACACGCCGAGCTCGTTCACTGCACCGAATCGATTTTTCTGGCTACGCAGGATGCGGTACTTGCTGTCAGTGCCACCCTCCAACATCACGAAGCAATCGATCATGTGCTCCAGAACCTTGGGGCCGGCCAGATTGCCTTCTTTGGTGACGTGACCCACCAGAAAGAGAACCGTATTGGTTTGCTTGGCATACTGGATCAGATAAGCCGCGCATTCGCGCACCTGACTGACGCTACCCGGGGCGGAAGGGACATCACTGCTGTGCATAACCTGGATAGAGTCCACCACCAGCAGACTTGGCTTGTGCTCCTGCGCTGCCAAGCAAATTTGTTCTACATTGGTTTCTGCCAGCAGCTTCAGTTTCTGCTGCGGCAAACTCAATCGCTGTGCTCGCATGCCTACCTGCTGCAGAGATTCTTCGCCGGTCACATAAAGCGCGGATTTGTCAATATCCGCCAGCGAGCACATAATCTGCAGTAGCAAAGTGCTCTTGCCCGCACCTGGATTGCCGCCCACCAGGATTACTGACCCTGGCACCAATCCACCACCTAAAACTCTGTCTAACTCTCCAATACTTGACGAAAATCGAGGTAATGATTGCAAATCAATATCTGCAAGAGATTGCACATCAGATTGCTGACCGGCATAGCCTTTGGATCGAAAATCAGCTTTCGCCGCCGGAGAATTGTTGTTGCCGAGATTCATCTGGGAAAGCGTATTCCAGGCCTTGCAGGAAGAACATTGTCCCTGCCATTGCCCGTGTTCGGTGCCGCAATCGGTGCAAACAAACGCAATCTTGGTTTTTGCCATCTGAGTTAGGTGCTCTAGGTGCCAGGTGTTATGGGTGCCAGGTGTTATGGGTGCCAGGTGCTATAGATACCAAGTATATGAAGCCGTAATCTTCAATCAGTCTAGATTCACCAGCTGTTTGATTTTTAACACCGCGAATCTGATGCAGTTTATTCAGTATCACTCATTCGGCTTCGTTCATTCAGAGTAAGACACTTCGACACGTGGCGTCACTTTACAAAACAATTCGTAAGAAATCGTCCCGGCCGCACGCGCAACCTCATCGGCACAGAGACCCTCTCCCCAAAGAGTGACCTCATCATCTATTTGGGCATCATCAATGCCGGTCAGATCAATGGTGATCATGTCCATGGATACGCGCCCAATCATACGCGTTCTGACGCTACCACTTGCGGTTTGCAGCAGCACTGGTGTGCCGTTGATTGCGCTGCGAGGATAACCATCACCATATCCAACAGAGACTGTACCCATGCGCGTATCACGGTCGCAGACATAAGTCGTGCCATAGCCGATGCTCTCGCCTGCTTTCAGATCACGAATCGTAATCAGTCTGGAGCGCAGCGTCATCACGGGCTGCAGACCCAGCTCCTCGCCGGTCTCTCCCGCCATTGGCGAACTGCCGTAAAGCATCACACCGGGGCGCACATAATCCAAATGGGTGTCCGGCCACTGCAGGATTCCGGCGGAAGCTGCCATACTGCATTCCACATCCTGCTTGCTCGCAGTCACCAACTCACTGCGCAACTCCGTCAGATACTGTAGTTGTTGCCGCGTAAAATTTGCAAATTCCTGACTATCCGGATCATCTGCACAGGCCAGATGGGACATGAGGACCAGCTCAGTATTCGGGCTCTTCTGCAGACGTAAATAGAACTCGGAGGCTTCGCGCTGGCCAAGCCCGAGCCGATTCATGCCCGTGTTGTACTTGATCCAGAACTTGCGCGCGTCACCGAGAATGTCTTCAGTGAGCACTTTTTCCAGTGTGCCTAACTGGTACTCCGCATGCACCACAGTTTCGATGCGCCGAGCAAGACATTCACGCAGCTCTTCCTCGTTCATGAAGCCGTTGAGCAACAGTATAGGAAGCTGCGCCTCAATCTGTCTCAGCCTAATGGCCTCGTCAACCGTGGCCACTGCCAGACCGCTGATGTTGGTGTTCGAATCTTTCAGAGCCGCTGCTGCCTCGGCCATGCCGTGACCGTACGCGTTGGACTTAATGACGGGATAGATTTTTGAGCCGGGACTGTGGGCTCGGACCTGAGCCAGATTTTTTTTCAGGGCACTCAGATCGATTGTCGCCCAGGCACGCCTACTTATTGATGTCATCGAACTGGTTCCTGGCACACTAAAAACAACTCACCGGCGCGACTACATGCCGTGGGTGTAACTATCGTCATACCGCGCCTGGGTAAAATTCTCAAAGCGGGTGAATTGACCCAGAAAGCTGAGGCGCACGGTACCGATTGGACCGTTACGCTGTTTGCCGATAATCACCTCGGCGATGCCCTTGTCTGGCGTGTCCTCGTTGTACACCTCATCACGATAGATGAAAGCGATGACATCAGCATCCTGCTCGATAGCGCCAGACTCACGCAAATCTGACATCACCGGTCGCTTATTAGGCCGTTGTTCCAAACTGCGATTCAACTGCGACAGAGCAATGACCGGGCATTCAAACTCTCTTGCCAATAGTTTCAGAGAACGTGAGATTTCGGAGATCTCGTTGACGCGTCCCTCTGTCGAGCCCTTGATTTGCATTAGCTGAAGATAATCAACTACGATCATGCCCAGTGCACCATGCTCACGAACAATGCGGCGTGCGCGTGAGCGCATCTCCATGGGACTCACCCCGGCGCTGTCATCAATATACAAGGGCCGGTCCTTGAGTTTCTTCACTGCGTTATTAAAGCCCGGCCAGTCATCATCGGTAAGCTGCCCGGTTCTGAGCTTGCCCTGGTCAAGGCGACCAATTGAAGATAGCATTCTGAAGATCAGGCTCTCTGCTGGCATTTCAAGACTGAACACCAGCACCGGCTGGTCCTGGTCCAGAATAGCGTTTTCCACCAGGTTCATGGCGAATGCCGTTTTACCCATGGATGGGCGGCCCGCCACGATTACCAGGTCAGACTTCTGCCAGCCGGAAGTCATATGATCAAGATCCGTGTAGCCGCTTGGCAATCCAGTAAGATCCCCTTCAGTGCCCGCCAATTCATCAATTCGCTCTACGGCCTGTGCGAGAATGGGGTTTACAAACACCGGGCCGGAATCCTGGGGACGCTCGTCTGAAATATTGAAGACCTTTTGCTCGGCTTCATCGACGATTTCTTCGGCCCTCTTACCCCCAGTGTTATAGCCGCTATCTGCTATGTTATTCGCTACACTGATCAGTCGGCGTAAAATGGCGCGTTCACGAATAATTTCGGCGTAGGCATGGATGTTTGCTGTACCGCGCGCATTGCCAGACAGCTCACTGAGGTAATCGAGGCCACCGGCATTATTCAACTCATGAAGGCTATTGAGCGACTCCGCCAGGGTAACCACATCGATCGGGCTATTTGCCTCAGACTGGTTCATCATCACCTGGTAAATCAATTGATGCTCAGCGCGATAAAAATCCTCTGCCATAAGCACATCAGCAATATTGTCCCACTCGGTATTGTCCACCATCAGTCCACCCAGAACGGCCTGTTCGGCTTCTACCGAGTGTGGCGGGACCTTGAGTGTGGTCAGCTTATTCTGCTGAGAAGCCGGATTCGCCGGGCTGCGGGGTTCGAAGGATTCAGACATGTGCGCGATTTCAGTAATACGTAAAACTTCATATGATAGTACAGAATGAAGAGTTGATTATCTATTGGAAAGCGGAGTCACTGCGATGTTCCGCAAGACTCAGGACTTTACGCAAGCTTTTGCATGATAGATGGGTTCGACCGGCCCAGGTTCACCCTACTGTAAACGCGCGCTCATATGACGAGGAAGCAGCAATATGCGCAGGGCACATCGCCAACGAGAAAGGGGGTTTGAGTTTATAACCATCACTCGCAGATCGCGGGGCTCAAGCAACTTCAGTAGGCGAGCAGCCTGAAGCGCAAACCTGCAATTCGGCTCCTTGCCACCGGTCCGAAGTTAACAGCCAGGCTGGCTTCGCGATGGGGACGAGAGCTGCGGTGATTGGTTCTCGTTCTAGAACTTGAGACCGCAGACCAGTTCTCATTTCTGAATTACGAACCGGCTAGGCTGCAATTTGAACAGCTCAAGCTGCCTTAACAGCTTGAGCTATGGCCTGTGAGTATAGAGCCCTTAGGATTCGGTCTCGTCAGCGTCAGCAGCTTCAGCTTCGGCTTCTTCGACTTCCTCAATTATGCTGCCATCGGCGCTTACTCCTGCTGCAGATTCGAGGCCAACAACGGACACAGTAATGTCTTCTGTTACGTCGTAACCGAGATCCAGAGTGAGCTCATAGTTACCAAGATCACGAATTACACCGTGAGGCATTAGGACTTCGCTCTTGGCGATGTCGCTGCCTGCCTGGGCATTGAGAGCATCGGCGATATCGCGAGTGCCAACGGAGCCGAACAATTTGCCTTCATCGCTCGCATTGACTTCAATGGTAAGGCTGGCACCTGCGACTTTAGATGCGCGAGCCTGCGACTGTGCAACCTTTTCATTGTGGGCAGCAAGAAGTTCGGACCTGCGCTCGTCAAATTCAGCCAGGTTCGTCTTAGTGGCTGGGATGGCTTTGCCCTGAGGGAAAAGGAAGTTACGCGCGTAACCCGCCTTGACGCTGGCGGTATCACCAATTTCTCCCAGCTTGCCAATCTTTTCCAGCAAGATAACGTTCATGTTGTTTACCTCATCATCTGCATTGAGTCACACACTGCTTGAGAGCCGTGACCGAAAATCGTACCAACTGTCGACTAGCGCGAGCAGTACAAGTATTTGCACCACCACCGGCAACATCAACAAAATATAGAAAGTGACCAGCCACATACTGGACAGATTCTTCTTTGCCACCACCGAATGCACCAGGGCGATACCTAAGAACATCAGTGGCAGCACGAAATACAGCACCCAGGCCTCTGGCACCACTATGCCGAAACTAGAAAGCAGCATGATCACAATCAGTGCCAATGCGACCTTCTGTCCGATTCGCAGGCTATGGAATTCCTGTTTGAATCCACCTGGGTTGTAGAGCACAGCCTGCATCCAGCGCGCCAGCATCAACAAAACTATCGAGAGAAACATATACACTGCGCCGATAACGCTGAGTATGACGTCTCTCACTTCTTCAATCTGCAGTCCCTGCGGATTGCTGGCTTGCAAATACAAATCGAGTTGCTGCATCAGCGCATCGATTACAGCGGGCTGCAGGCGGAAGTAGACTTCCACGCAGACCCCAACTGCGATTGCTGCCAACAGAGTAAATTCCCATGACTCTGATTCTCTCAGCAACACGGCCAAGCCAGTAATACCGATCAACATGATCAGGGGAACTACGTCCCCAGCCACGGCCCAGGCACCCAATGGCAGGATTGCCCAAGCACATATTACGACTACTTCCTGTAGTCCTTTCCGCAGCGCGATTAACCCAACCACTACCGGGTTGAGCAAATTAACCAGCGGAATCAGACCTAGCAAAATCACTGCTATGATGGCCTGTCTGCGACCGGTCATGACGTACTCAGCAAGACCGCGCATCATAAGTTTCTATTCGATCTCGATTAGACCTGGTGACTGTCCGTGTAAGGGATCAGGGCCAGGTAGCGCGCTCTCTTAATGGCTGTGGCCAGCTGGCGCTGATAGCGCGCCTTGGTGCCAGTAATGCGGCTGGGAACGATCTTGCCGTTTTCAGACACATAAGCCTTCAGCGTTTCGATATCTTTGTAATCAATTTCTTTCGTACCTTCTGCGGTGAATTTGCAGAACTTACGACGACGAAAATAACGAGCCATAACTATATCCTGTAAAAAATTGGGTGCGTCTGGGACTAAATCTAGTCCTCAGATGGCGCTTTGTCTGCAGCACTATCGGCTTCTTGAGCGGCGGCCTCTTCTGCTTCAGAGGCATCCTCTTCGGGCTCTGCGGCTGCCTCGGCTTCGGCGGCTGCCGCTGCTTTAGCGGCCGCTGCTGCTGCCGCAGCTTCCTCTTCCTTGCGCTTCTGTTCAGAGCGCGCCTTTCGTTCCTTAGACTCTCGCTCCTGCTTAAGAATCAGTGATTCTTCGGCGACTGCTTCCTTACGCTTGATCACCAGATTGCGCAGAACGGCATCGTTGTATCGGAACAGGGTAGATAACTCTTCCAGAGTTTCTCCACCACACTCGATATTCATCATGACGTAGTGTGCTTTGTGAATCTTGTTGATTGGATAAGCGAGCTGACGACGACCCCAATCTTCCATGCGATGGACGCTGCCACCGTTATCGGCCATTAATTGGGTGTAACGCTCGATCATTCCAGGCACCTGTTCGGACTGATCCGGGTGCACCAGGAATACCACTTCATAGTGTCTCATAGAGACTCCTCTCGGTTCAGGTCTCCCATCAAACGCTGGCGCGCGTGGTGAGACAAGGAGTTATGTAGAGCTCAGCAAATCCGTGAGAATCGGCTGGGCCGGCAAAAAGAGCGAGAATCCTAC
>Ga0315330_10000968_pt1 | contig 18933 bp, 13 predicted proteins | sample M140m34915metaG_FD_203453 | JGI IMG/M metagenome (GOLD analysis project Ga0315330, IMG submission 203453) | Ammonia-oxidizing marine archaeal communities from Monterey Bay, California, United States - M1 40m 34915 | ecosystem: Environmental > Aquatic > Marine > Intertidal zone | place: USA...
GGCACACCGATCTGAGTCTAATTTGATTACTACGATAGCATACACAATAGATGGCTTTACTACATACGCTAAGGAGGGATCATTATTTAATGTTGGAACTACTATTGATTGGATGAAGAATAATCTAAACTTAATAGAAAGTTATAATGATCTAAATAAGATAAAAGAAGGAACTAATAATGTTATATTTGTCCCAGCATTTACAGGCTTAGGTGCGCCTTACTGGAACTCGAGTTGTCGAGGAGCTATTTTTGGTTTGGAACGTGATACAGACTCAGATGATTTAATTCAAGCAGCACTCAAGAGTATTGCATTTCAGGTTCGAGATCTTTTATCTGCCATGCAATCGGATCATCCCAATAAAACAATTAAATTGTTAAAAGTAGATGGGGGGGTAAGTCAAAATGATTGGCTATTGCAGAAGATTTCTGATCAGTTAAGGCTAAAAGTTGAAAGGCCAATAAATGTTGAAGCCAGTGCGTTTGGAGTCGCTTGTTTGCTTAGTTTATCTTTGGGGGTTTTTAAAGATTTTGCAGCTGTTAATGACTGTTTGAAAATTGATAAGATCTTCGAGCCAGAAAATGATACTGCTTTAATAGATAAAGAATACGAGAGATGGACAGAGGCTATTAAAAAACTCTTAAGTTAAAAAGGAATTAAATCTGTCCACCTGCAATCTCCAAAGTTTGACCATTGATTGACTCTGAATTTGGTCCAACAAGAAATTCTGCAGCGCATGAGACTTCTTCTACTTCTATTAAGCGTTTGTGTCTATTGTCTTGGGACATTGCCTTCTCTGCATCTTCTAACGTCAAATTACTTCGAGATGCTATTAAGTCTCTATTGCGGTCAACAATTGGGGTTCTAACATATCCTGGGCAGATTGCATTTGCTGTTATTCCACTGCCCATATATTCTTCTGATAATGTTTTTGTTAATCCTATAACTGCATGTTTTGACGCCGAGTATGCTGCTCCATACTTGAGGCCTTTTAGTCCTGCGATTGAGCTGATCGTTATTATTCTTCCAAAATTATTTTCTTTCATACTAGTTAATCCTTCTCGAATGCCCAAAAACACTCCGTCCAGATTAGTTCTCATAATTTTGTTCCAAAAAGCTAAGTCCATTCTGTGAACAGGCATTGTTTCTGCAATTCCCGCGTTTGCAACATGTATTAAAGTCGGTCCACGTTCTTTAATTGCAAGCTTTGTTCCTTCAACAATGCTTTCTTCCGACGCCATATCCATTATTAATGGGTAGATATTGTTTGAAAGAGAGCAAGTTTCAGTTAGAGTCTCAATTCTTCTTCCAGTGACCGTAACCGTAGCTCCGAGGTCTGCTAATTTAATGGCAATTGCTTGACCAATACCAGTCCCACCTCCTGTGACTAGTGCGTGTTTCCCATTCAAATGCGTCATTTTTTTCTCCATTATTGATATCCTACTTTGATATTAGAGTTGTGTCATTCAGATATAATAAATAAAAGTGGCAGTTTATTTATGATTAAACTGCAATAACCCATTATATTTAATTTTAAAACAATATATCGCATTTATTTTGTTTTATATTAAGTATAATTATATTATAGCGCATGTAATTACTGGTGTGGGAAGTATCATGAAAATTGGAGCATTAAAAGAACAAGCAAAAAACGAGTCTCGAGTAGCAATGACACCTGCGTCTGCAAAAGAAATAATAAAACTGGGACATACTTGTTTGATAGAAAGTAATGCTGGGATCGGCGCTGGTTTTTTAGATCAAGAATATATAGATGCTGGTGTAAAAATTTGTGATGATTGCACTGCACTTGTTAAGAATTCAGATATAATAATAAAAGTTCAATCTCCAATTGATAAAGAGTTGAATGAATTTGACAACTCAAAGACTTTGATCAGTTTTTTTTATCCAGGGCAATCTGAGAAATTACTTCGTTTAGCCAATAAACTGGGAATTACGGCGCTTGCAATGGACATGGTGCCTAGAATCTCACGCGCTCAAAAAATGGATGCGTTGTCTTCGATGGCAAATATTGCAGGATATAGGGCGGTAATAGAAGCTAGCAATAATTATGGTAGGTTTTTTACAGGTCAGGTAACTGCGGCTGGTAAAATACCTCCTGCAAAAATCCTTGTTATAGGTGCGGGTGTTGCGGGGCTGGCTGCAATAGGTGCAGCTACTTCACTTGGGGCGCAGGTTTATGCTTTTGATGTCCGCCCAGAAGTAGCGGAACAAATCGAGTCAATGGGGGCTGAATTTGTATTCCTAGATTTTGAAGATAGTCAAGTTGATGGAGCAGAAACGGGTGGTTATGCGTCTCCTTCGTCTCCAGAGTTTAGAGAAAAACAGTTAGAAAAATTCCAAGAATTAGCGCCAGAAATCGATATTGTTATAACCACAGCTCTAATACCTGGGCGAGATGCACCAAAATTATGGTTGGAGAATATGGTTTCGGCCATGAAGAATGGTTCAGTTATTATTGATCTCGCAGCAGAGAGAGGTGGTAATTGCGATTTAACTGTTATGGATAAGAAAATTATATCCACTAATGGTGTTATCGTAATTGGTTATACTGACTTCCCAAGTAGGATGGCGGCGCAATCTTCAGAATTATATTCGACTAATGTCCGTCATATGATATCAGATTTAACACCAGAGAAAGATGGCATCATTGTTCATGATATGGATGATGATGTGATTAGGGGTTCAACAGTATGTCATCAAGGCGAAGTAACTTTTCCTCCGCCGCCACCTAAAATTAAAGCAATAGCTGCACAAAAGCCAAAAATACCCGAGATTAGTAAGGAAGAAGCCGAGAGAGAGCAGGCTGCTGCTCTTGCAAAATCAGGAAAGCAACAGACATTTGCTTTGGTTACTGGGTCGATTTTAATGCTTCTTGTGGGCATTTATGCTCCAGTAAGTTTTATGCAGCATTTTATAGTATTTGTCCTAAGCTGCTTTGTTGGATTTCAAGTTATCTGGAATGTTAGTCATTCATTACATACACCTTTAATGGCTGTGACTAACGCAATTTCTGGAATTATAATTTTAGGAGCTTTGTTACAGATAAATTCCAATAACTTAATAATAACTGTTTTGGCATCAATTAGTGTACTTATTGCAACGATAAATATTGTTGGAGGATTTATGGTTACTAGGAGAATGCTTCAAATGTTTCAGAAATCTTAGAGAGTTAGTTCATGGGTATAGGTATATTATCAGCTGCTTACTTAGTTGCCTCGGTTTTATTTATTTTATCACTAGGAGGTTTGTCTAATCAAGAAAAGGCCAAGCGAGCGGTTTGGTATGGTATTTTTGGAATGGGCATTGCGATTATTGCGACTATTTTTGGGCCAGGTTTTTCAACGTTTTCATATATTTTATTAATACCCTTATTGGCAATCGGTGCTTTGATTGGAAAGTCGGTAGCGCAAAGAGTGGAAATGACAGAGATGCCTCAATTAGTTGCTGCATTGCATAGTTTTGTCGGGTTAGCCGCTGTTTTTATTGGACTAAATTCTGCAATGCAGGACCTACATCATTTGACTGGTGCTGAAATTGTTATCCATGAAGTCGAGATTTTTTTAGGGGTGTTTATCGGTGCAATAACTTTTACGGGATCTATCGTTGCGTATGCAAAATTAGCAGGTCGGGTAAATGGAAAAGCTTTAATATTACCCGGTAGACATATTTTAAATAGCATAGCGGTTGTGGCAAGTTTAATTCTACTCGTCATGTATATTAACTCTTCTCAACTCTGGACATTATACGTGATGCTTCTAATCGCACTTTTAGTTGGCGCGCACTTAGTGGCAGCTATTGGTGGCGCGGATATGCCAGTAGTAGTCTCTATGTTAAATAGTTATTCTGGATGGGCTGCGGCCGCCACTGGTTTCTTACTTGGAAATGATCTTTTGATTGTGACAGGAGCATTAGTAGGTTCGTCTGGCGCTATTCTTTCTTATATAATGTGTAAGGCAATGAACCGTCATTTTGTGTCCGTCATCCTTGGTGGTTTTGGAAATGAAACGGGTCCTGCAATGGACATAGATGGGGAGCAGGTTGCTATTGATAGTGTTGGCGTGGCTAATGCCTTGGAAGAGGCTAATTCCGTGGTAATTGTTCCAGGGTATGGGATGGCAGTAGCTCAAGCTCAACAATCAGTTGCTGAGTTAACCCGACGTTTGATAAAAAATGGAACATCAGTGAGGTTTGGAATTCATCCAGTCGCTGGGAGATTGCCAGGTCATATGAATGTGCTTTTAGCAGAAGCAAAAGTTCCATATGATATTGTGTTGGAAATGGATGAGATTAATGATGATTTCCCAATTACGGACGTAGTGATTGTGATTGGCTCAAATGATATCGTAAATCCTGCTGCCCAGGAAGATCCTAATAGCCCGATAGCTGGAATGCCCGTCTTAGAGGTATGGAAGGCTAAACAAGTATTTGTTTCAAAAAGAGGGCAGGGGACTGGCTATTCTGGGATTGAAAACCCTCTCTTTTACAAAGAAAATACGAGAATGTTTTATGGCGATGCAAAGTCTTCTATTGATCAGCTCTTAAACGCAATTAATTAAAGGTGGTTAGATAATTTATCTACCTCGAATTCGTGGATCTAATGCATCTCTGAGCCCATCTCCGATATAATTTACACTAAGAACTGTAAGGCTAATTGCCAGACCGGGATATATAACTCTTTCAGGACTTAATTTCATAAAATTTGTGCTATCGTAAAGAAGTCGACCCCAAGTTGGAAAATCGGAAGGAAATCCTAATCCCAAGAAAGAAAGAGCGCTTTCAGTAATTATCGCTGCTGCAACACTCAAAGTGGCAGATACCATAATAGGACTCATTACATTAGGAAGAATGTGTCTGGTTATCATTTGAGTATTATGTGTGCCTAAGGATCTTGCTGCCAGTACAAATTCTCTTTCTTTTACAGCTAAGACATCTCCTCTGACAATTCTAGCAATCGGCATCCAACTTGTTAGGCCTATAGCTGATACAATTAAGATGAAAATACCAGTTTCTGGTCCAAAAAGTCCCCTTAGAGTGTCACGAAATAGCATAATCATAACCAACAGAAGTGGTAGAAGTGGTAGGGCGAGGAATAGATCGGTTAGTCTCATCAATGGCCCATCAAGGCGTTTAAAAAATCCAGAGATTACACCAATTAACGTTCCAAATAATACGGATAAAGCCATTGCTGTTACGCCCACTAATAATGAAACTCTTCCACCTGCCAAAAGATTTGAAAATGTATCTCTACCTAATTGATCTGTTCCCATCGGATGAAGGAAACTTGGTCCTTGGTTTTTAGCACGGATATCGATGTAATTTGGATCTAAAGTCCAAAACCATGGGCCAAATGCCACTAAAAAGCAAATAATAGAAAATACAATCATGCCTATTACAGCCCCACGGTGAGTTTTGAACTGAAGCCAAACGTCTTTCCATTGACTTGTTCGTTTTGTTGTAAGTTCTTCAGTCATATCTAATCCTTGGATCTAAAATTCCATAAAGAACATCTGCTATTAAATTAAAAAGAACAATTAGAATTGCGAATATAAATGTAAGTGTCTGAACTAGAGGGATATCTGCTCCTTCAATTCCTAATATCAATAAAGCTCCTAGGCCATTTACCTTAAAAACTTGCTCTGTAATTATGGCACCTCCAAAAACATGAGGAATATTTAAAGCCAGCACCGTTACGACTGGGATTAGGGAGTTTCTTAACACATGAACTAACAATACCACCCTTTCTTTCATGCCTTTTGCGCGAGCGGTTCGCACATAATCGAGGCTTAAGTTATCAAGCATTGATGCTCTCATAAAACGACTTATTTGAGCAGCATTATACAATGCCAATACAAAAACTGGCATTAATATTTGCCTTATTTGAAAAATAAAGCTGTCCCAATCTGTTACTTTATGAGTTGTATCATAAATAGAAGGTAACCAGAAAATACTATCTGTTGGAATTAATGTGGAAAAAATGACAATCAATAAAACACCAGTAAAGAAAGTTGGGACAGAAAATCCGACCATCGCAATAAATGTACCTGTTTGATCAAACCAACTGTATTGTCTGTATGCGGAAATAACACCGATTGGGATAGCAATAATTATACCTACAACATAAGACATTCCCACAACCCATAATGTTTGCGGTGTTCTTTCTATTATTAGGTCTACCACAGGTGATCTTGTAGCCCAACTCATCACCCGGGTACGGTTTTCGCAGTCCCCCCAGCAAAATCCCCATGCCTGTTCAATGATATTTAGGGGTTCAATAATAAAAAATTGGTTACACCACATCAAGTAACGCCAATACATTGGTTCACCTAACCCAAGAGCGAGCCGTATTTGCTCTCTAACTTCTGGGGGAACTGTCATTGGTAGATTTCCGGTAGGATCACTTGGTGCTAAGTCTAACAATAGAAATATCACTAGACTTATAAATAAAAGAACTGGAACAGTGAAAATCAATCTTCTGATTGTGTATTTCAACATAACAGATCCTTAATTTACAAGTGATAGAAATTTACAAATTGCTGCCCCAACTAAAAGTTAGGGCAGCATACTTTTAATGATTAGTTACGATACCAATCAGCTACGTTCCAAAGTTCACTATCCCAAGTGTTTTGGACAACACCACCTAGCTTGTTTGAGTGTGCAGATACTCGACCTCTATGGATAAGAGGAATCATCGCACCTTCTTGCATTAGCATGTCATTCATTGCCATAACTATACGAGCCCGATCTTCAATTGCGGCTGTTGTGGCAAGTTCTGCTGCCATTGCGTCGTAGGCTGGATTACAATAACGAGGCATGTTGTTACCCATCCAGTTGTTTGATGGCATTGGCATCTCTGAACAAACCCAGCTACCCATGTAAGCTTCTGGATCTGTGCCACTAAACAAGTTCGTGTACATCTCTATATCAGAGAAATGCTTTTGATAAGTGTCAGGTGATGATTGATCTCCTCCAAAGAAAACAGACGCACTAATATTTTTCAACTCTGTCTCAACACCAATTTCAGACCACCACTGCTTTACAAGAGCTTGAGTATCTTGGCGTACAGCGTTCGTGGATGTTTGATAAAGAATGGATAGCCTTACACCATCTTTCTCTCTCACACCATCTGATCCTCTTTTCCATCCGGCAGCTTCAAGTATGTTATTCGCTTTTGCGATATCTTGAACTAAGCACTCATCATTTGCAGTAGATACATACATTGCTGGACCAGGAACCACGTTACAAGTTGCTTTACCAGCAGCACCATATCCAACTTCAGCAAGAAGATTTCTATCAATTGCAACACTTAGCGCTCTTCGAACTGCTGCATCAGTCAAGAATGGGTGAGGTCCACCCTCCAAAGTAGATCTTTTGTCACCCAATGCTGGGTCGGGGTTTGAGAGGTTTACCATTAAACGCTCTACGGCCGTACCGAAGCTAGAAATTACCTCACCCTTACCACCTTCTGCCATTTGGGACAGAATTGTTGGGTCAATTTGTAAATTCCATGCATAGTCAAATTCGCCAGTTTCTAAAACAGATCTTGCTGCCGCTGCCGCATCACCGCCGCCTTTAAAAGTAACAGAAGCAAATGCTGGCTTAGAAGCATCTCTGTAATGAGGGTTGGCTTCCATTGAAATAACATCATTCGCTTTAAAATCTGTTACTACAAATGGTCCAGTGCCTATTGGGCCAAAATTTTCCGCAGTACATTCTGGAGCTTTCGCACCCATACAGTCAGCGAACTGCGCTTTTTGAATTATTGGTTGTTCAGCTCCAACAAAAGGTCCGTATGGAAATGGTTTAGCAACTGAGAATGAAACTTTTACTGTAAGATCATCCAGAGCCTCGATGTTTGAAACATCAGCTAATTTATTTGATTGTGCACATCCACCTGCTGGATCCATACAATACTGTCCAGTAAATACAACATCATGAGCTGTAAGTGCTGAGCCATCAGACCATTTAATTCCAGGTGTTAGCTTCCAGGTGATTGACATTAGATCAGCACTAACGCCCCCGTTTGCAACGGTTGGTATTTCATTTACCAGCCATGGTGTTAATTCGCCATCTTGATTGTAACGTGCAAGTGGTTCGATTATCATTGAAGAGCTTTCAACATCCTTAGTCCCACCAGAAAGATATGGGTTAAGAATTGATGGTGCTTGCCAATATATAATGTTTACGTGACCGTCTGAACCTCTATCAGCAATTGCCATAGATGCAACGCTGAAGGCGGCAGCCGTCCCCAAAACTAATGATTTAATTTTCATAATTTTCTCCTAGTTGTTTCACTCATTTATTCATTGAGCAGTAAATTCCACAATTTTACGAAGTCATGTGCCCAAGTATTGACTCGTAAGTATTCATAGGAACAAGACTTTACTTAAAATGCAAGCGAAAAATGTTGTTCTCAGATGTTTATTAATTAAAAGATTACCTTAGGTAAGATTTCCAAATATTTACCGTACTAATTGTATATAAATATTTGACAGTGGTTCAGTAATATGTAGCATGAGACGATCGAATAAAGAGGAAGATTATGCTTGATAATCCAATAACGCGTGTTGAAAAATTACAAGTTCAGTTTGAAACGAAAGAAGGTGTTGTCACGGGGGTGGAGGACGTATCCTTTGAGATATATCCTGGTGAAACGGTCTGCGTAGTTGGTGAGTCCGGTTCTGGTAAGTCAGTTTCATCTTTGTCTCTCATGAGGTTGGTAGAGTTTGGTGGTGGAGAGATCACAAATGGTAAATTAATTTTTGACCGTAAGCATGGTGAATCAGTCAATTTAACTGAGGCTAACCAGAATGAGATGAGTGGTATTCGAGGAAATGAAATTGGGATGATTTTTCAAGAACCAATGACGGCGTTGAATCCAGTTTTGACTGTTGAACGGCAGCTGACAGAAGGTTTGAGATTTCATAAAAAAATCTCAAAGAATAAGGCACGAGAAAGAGCAATTGAGATTTTAAAGCAAGTAAGATTGCCTGAACCTGAGAAAAGGATGAAACAATACCCTCACGAGCTGTCCGGTGGTATGCGTCAACGATTGGTTATTGCTATGGCTATGGCTTGTGAGCCTAGGCTATTGATCGCTGATGAACCGACAACTGCGCTAGATGTTACCATACAAGCTGAAATTTTAGCATTAATGGATAGGTTAAAGAAGGAAACTGGAACGGCTGTCCTATTTATTACCCATGATATGGCTGTGGTGGCGCAAATGGCTGATAGAGTTGTGGTTATGTATCGGGGAAATAAGGTAGAGGAAGGTAAGGTTGAGGAGATTTTTGAAAATCCACAACATGAATATACACAGGCCTTGCTCGCTGCTGTTCCTAAATTAGGTGAGATGAAAGGAAAGTCATTTCCTGAACCGATGCGTCTTTTGGGCACTGAAAATGATGCTATAGTTCCCATAAAAGATACTGAAGAGCCCTTATTAACAGTAAAAAATCTTACAGCTCGATTTCCAGTAAAGGGTGGTTTATTCAGAAGAACATTTGCCTATGTCCACGCAGTGGAAGATATATCATTTGACATCAAAAAAGGGCAAACTTTATCATTAGTTGGTGAGTCAGGATGTGGAAAATCTACAGCTGGACGGGCCCTAATACGCTTGGTCGAACCTCAAGGTGGCTCAGTTAATCTTGATGGAAAAGATATTTTGGAACTATCTGCTAAATCCATGCAAGAAGCTCGACTTAACATACAAATGATTTTTCAAGATCCATTCGCGTCTTTAAACCCGCAAATGCAATTATTTGATCAAGTGGCGGAGCCGTTACGAAATTATAAAACAATGATTAGTGACGATATTAATAAGCGGATAGAAATGCTTTTTGATCGAGTTGAGTTGCCACGAAGTTTTATGAGAAGATTTCCTCATGAATTATCAGGCGGACAACGGCAGCGCGTAGCCATTGCAAGGGCTTTAGCTTTAAATCCAAAGTTAATTATTGCTGATGAGGCAGTATCTGCATTAGATGTCTCTGTTCAGGCGCAAGTCTTAAATCTGATGATGGAATTACAATCAGAATTGGGGTTATCTTTTTTGTTTATCAGCCATGATATGGCCGTTGTTGAAAGAGTTAGCCATAGAGTAGGCGTGATGTATTTGGGCAGAATCGTAGAGATCGGGTCGAGGTCAGCTGTGTTTGAAAATCCGCAACATGATTACACTAAAGCGTTATTGAAAGCAGTTCCGATAGCTGATCCACGTAAACGTAAAAAAGAAAAAGATTTGAATTTTAAGCCAATTCCATCGCCAATACATCCCAAAGGGTACGTCCCGGAGATTTCAGAATATAAAGAGGTTTCGCCAGATCACTTTGTTTTAACCACTGATAGTGGTTATTAATATTTTTACATTCAATGATTTAAAGACAAACTATTGTTAGGAGACCTAAATGTCATTTGATTTAACTGCTAGAGAAATTATGGATAAATTGATTTCTTTTCCAACTGTAAGCTCTGAAAGTAATCTTGAGTTGATATCATGGGTTGAAGATTACTTGGCTTATCACGGTATTGAATCCAAACGTGTTTATAACCCTGATAAAACCAAGGCAAATTTATATGCAAATGTTGGACCTATGGTAGATGGGGGCGTTATTCTGTCTGGTCATACAGATGTTGTGCCAGTGGTGGGTCAGGATTGGGATACGGATCCATTTTCTGTTGTTGAAAAAGACGGCAAGTATTTTGGACGGGGAACATGTGACATGAAAGGATTTGACGCGTTAGCCTTGGCGACTATCCCAAAAGCTTTAAAAAAAGGAATTAAACGACCCATTCAAATAGCATTGTCTTATGATGAAGAGGTTGGCTGCATAGGGGCTCCATTTATGGCCGCAGAGATGGCAAAATTAATGCCAAAGGCTTCTGCTGCAATTATTGGTGAACCATCGATGATGAAAGCTGTTTCTGGTCATAAAGGTGGGTTGGGCATAAAAACTCATGTAAGAGGCTTTGAAGTACATTCTTCCCTTCAACATATTGGCGTTAGTGCAATTCACGAGGCAGCAAAACTCATCGAGTGGGCTAATGAAATGAATATTATAAATGCCTCTAAAGAAAGTAGTGATGCCACAAAAATGTTTGTTCCTCCATACACAACCGTTCATGTTGGTACGATTGAAGGTGGTACAGCAAACAACATTACAGCGAAAGACTGTTATTTCATAATGGGATTTCGGTGTATTCCTTCAGAGGATGCAAAAGATTGGCAAGCGGCGTACACTACAAAGGTTCGTGAGGTTGAGGCGGAGATGCAAGCTGTAAATTCGGATTGTTTTATCAACTTGGAAGCCGGTTACGGTGTGCCTGGATTGAAGCCTGAAGAAAACGGTGTTGCTGAAGCCTTAGTTAGGAAATTGACAGGCGATAACGGACAGCATGTGGTTTCATACGGAACTGAAGCAGGTCAGTTTCAAGCAGAGGGTTATTCTTCAATTATCTGCGGTCCAGGAGATATAGCTCAAGCTCACCAACCTAATGAATTTATTACAGTTAAGCAGTTCCAAGCTGGAGAAGCATTTCTTGATAGATTAATTGACGATTTAGCAGCAGATTGAGATTTAGTTATGCCAGTCAGAAATAGAATTGTTGATATGCATTCAGAAATAACTGAATGGCGCCGAGATTTTCATGAGAATCCAGAGTTGTTGTACGATACACATCGTACTTCGAAAATCGTTAGTGAAAAATTGACTTCGTTTGGTTGTGATGCTGTTAAAACTGGTATTGGAAGAACTGGTGTGGTTGGCGTTATTAAGGGTAAAACAAATAATAATGATAAAGTTATTGGTTTAAGGGCTGATATGGATGCTCTTCCTATTCAAGAGAAAACAAATCTAGAATATAGTTCAAAACATGACGGGAAGATGCATGCGTGTGGACATGATGGTCACACAGCCATGCTTTTAGGTGCTGCTAAATATTTAGCTGAAACAAGAAATTTTGATGGCACGGTGATTGTGATATTTCAACCTGCTGAAGAGGGTGGCGCTGGTGCTAAGGAAATGTGTGATGACGGTTTAATGTCTGAATTTGGTATTAATGAGGTTTATGGGATGCATAATGCCCCAGGACTGCCAATAGGAGAATTTAATATTAGGCCTGGTGCATTTATGGCTTCCGCAGACCAATTTACCCTAGATATTGAAGGTGTAGGAGGGCACGCTGCTCGACCTCAAGAGACAGTTGATTCAACGCTTGTAGGCTCTCAAATTGTTGTTGCTTTGCAATCCATAGCTTCACGGAATACTGATCCATTAAAATCATTAGTGGTTTCAGTTACAAGTTTTCAGACTGAAAGTAATTCTTATAATGTGATACCTCAGACAGTCCAACTCCGAGGTACCGTTCGGACTCTTTCAAATGATGTTAGAGATATGGCGGAAATGAAAATTCGTAAAATAGTTGAAAATACAGCTTCAACGTATGATGCCAAGGTAACTCTTAATTATGAACGAGGGTATCCAGTTATGGTTAATGCTGTGAAGGAAACAAGCTATATGGTAGACGTTGCTGAAGAAGTTGCTGGTGTTGCGAATGTTGATAATAACGCTGCACAAGTTATGGGTGCTGAAGATTTTAGCTATATGTTAGAAGAGAGACCAGGAGCTTATATACGGGTAGGTAACGGAGATACAGCTTCACTTCACCATCCCAATTACAATTTTAATGATGAAGCAATTCCATTTGGGACTTCTTTTTGGGTGGAGTTAGTGGAAAAAAGATTGCCATCTGTTTGATGCTTGAAATAAATTTATTCAGCTTGTAACTCAGTCACATGGTTAATAGTCCTTTATTACAGTTAACTGATGTGTCTTTGAAGTTTGGGGATAAAGAGTTATTTGTAAATCTAAATATGCTTATTAAGGACGGGGATAGGGCAGCTTTAATTGGGTGTAATGGTTCTGGTAAATCAACTCTTCTTAAAATTATTTCTGGTAAGATAGAAGCCGATTATGGTAGCAGAGTCGTCTCGAAAGGCACAGCAATCGGATATATGGAGCAAGACCCCAAATTAGATAAATTTGGTACTTTATATGATTTTACCGTCTCTAGTTTGGACCCGTCTAACTATTACAAGGTTGAGCATCATGCTGAAACTCTTGGTATATCTCTGAAAACCAAATGCCAGGATGCTTCCGGTGGTGAGCGACGAAGAGCCTCCTTGGTAAAGTTGTTTTCTGAAGAAAGTGATTTATTGTTATTAGATGAGCCTACCAATCATTTGGATATTGAGGGAATAATATGGCTTGAGAGGAAATTGATTTCATCCAAGTATTCATTTTTGATTATCAGTCATGACCGAACTTTCTTAAATAATCTTACCAGGCAAACCTTTTGGGTTGATCGAGCCGTGGTCAGAAAGCGAGAATTAGGATTTATTACCTTTGAAGATTGGCGAGATAAAATTTGGAAAGAAGAGGATCAACAATCTCACAAGTTAGATATGAAAATAAAAGCCGAGGCTCGCTGGGCAGTGGAAGGTATTTCTGGTCGACGAAAAAGAAACATGGGTAGATTAAGAGCATTAGATAATTTAAGGGAAACGAAATTTGAAAAGATAAAAAGACAAAGCTTAAAGTCAATTGAAATCGATACTGATATAAAATCTGGTCAGAAAGTTATTGAAGCAATGGATATATCTAAGGCGTTTGATGGTAATGAAATAATAAGAAAGTTTTCCTTAAAGGTTGCTAGAGGAGAGAGAATCGCAATTGTTGGTTCAAATGGTGTTGGAAAGTCGACCTTGATAAATATTTTAACGGGCAAAGTACCACCAGACTCTGGAAAAGTTAAAATGGGAACAGATTTACATCCAGCTATTTTTGACCAAAATAGAGACATCTTGGATGATGATTTGTCATTATGGGAAAATCTTACATCCGATCCAATTACAAATGTTACAAATGCCTCAGATCAAGTCATGGTTCGCGGTCGCCCTCGACATGTTATGGGTTACTTAAAAGAATTTTTATTTTCGGAAATTCAAGCTCGTATGCCGGTAGGGGCCTTATCTGGAGGAGAAAAAGCTCGTTTGATGCTTGCAAAAATTTTGTCAAAATCAAGTAATTTGTTGGTTTTAGATGAGCCGACAAATGATTTTGATCTTGAAACTCTGGATTTATTGCAGGAGGCGCTTGATGAGTATTTGGGAACAGTAATCTTGGTAAGCCATGATAGAGATTTTATTAATCGTGTCTCAACAAAAACTCTTTTGATGCTAGGAGATGGTTTAATTCGAGAATATAATGGAGGTTGGTCAGATATTTTCCTTAAAGAATCTGAGAAATCTGATCATAACAAGTCCCGAGCGAAAACAAAGAAAAAATTAGGTCATCAAAATAAACAAAACTCTCGAATTGGCTTGAGTTTTACTCAATCTCATCGATTACAAAAACTTCCAGAAGAGATCGAGCGTTTGAGTGGAAAAATTTCAGAATTAGAGTTAATTTTATCTGATGGAGATTTGTATTCAAAGGATGAAAAAAGATTCTTGAAATTAAGCAAGGCCCTGACTTTGTTGCAAAATAAGTTAACTCTAATTGAGGATGAATGGTTGAAACTTGAGGAATTATCTGAAACAAAGGTTAACTAAAAACTTGAAAGAAGGATAATATGATTGACGCAAACCAGAAAATAACTGTTAGTTTGGCTGAAATTGAGCGTAATACATTTAAAGCTTTAGTTAAACATGGTGCTCATGATTGGGTTGCTAAAGAAGTCTCAAAAGCGGTTCGCCTGGCAGAAGCTACTGGCAACCTTATTTGTGGCTTATATTATCTAGAAAGTTATTGTAATCAGCTTTCGTCTGGTAGAGTGAAAGGCAATGTTGAGCCTGAAATTATTGAGACAAAGCCAGGAGCAGTGTTGGTTGATGCAAAATTTGGTTTTGCTCAGGCGGCTTTTCATAGAGGTCTTCCGTATGCCTTAAATAAAGTGAAGAAAAATGGAATTTGTCTTTTGGGAATTTCTCGAGCCCACACATGTACTTCACTTGGATATTTTACCAGGCAAATAGCTGAAAATAATTTTATTGGTATTGGATTCGCGAACGCATCGTCAGTAGTTGCACCTCCAAATGGTATTAGGCCAGTTCTGGGTACAAATCCTATAGCTATGTCAGTGCCTAAAAAAAGTGGGGGTATTGAGTTTCAATTCGACCAGTCTACCAGCGCAGTAGCATTAGGTAAAATTACAAAGGCAAAAGGTGCGGGAGAAGAAATTCCATTTGGCTGGGCTGTAGACTCTGAGGGAAATCCAACGACTGATCCAAGCGAAGCTTTAAAAGGTTCACTATTATCTACAGGCGGTTATAAAGGGTGGGGATTTGGTTTGATGGTTGAGGTTATGGCGGCTGCTTTAACTGGTTCCGTTAATTCATTAGATGTAAAAGGATTGAAAGAGAGTGATGGACCACCTCATGATCTTGGACAGACTTATATTTTGATTGATCCATCTGTTCTCTCGGGCGATCAATTTTGGGAGAGAATTAAGCGTTTAAGGATTGCAGTTGAAGAGCAAGAGGGTGCACGTTTACCAGGTACCGCTGAAGTTCTCAAAGATCCTGTAAATATAGACAAATCTACTTGGACAAAGGTATTATCGCTGACTTGAGTTAGTCATATGTCAAGTTCTTCTACAAAACGTGCATTTTCCTGAATGTACTGGAACCTAGACTCTGGTTTTTTCCCCATTAGTTGCTCAACGAGCATGTTAGTCTCGCCTGGTTCTTCATCATCAATGTGAACTTTAATTAACTGTCTGGAATTGATGTCCATTGTAGTTTCTTTGAGATCTTTTGCATCCATTTCTCCTAGACCTTTAAACCTTGAAACGTCTATTCGACCTTTACCGCCTAACCCGTTTTCAAGGTGTAAATTCTTTTCTGTTTCGTCTATGCAATAAATGCGTTTGGCTCCTTGAGTTAATCTAAAAAGTGGTGGGCAGGCTAAAAATAAATGACCTTTATCAATAATTGGTCTCATTTGAGTGAAGAAAAATGTCATTAAAAGGCTAGCTATGTGGGCGCCATCTACATCCGCATCAGTCATTATAATTATTTTTTCATATCTGAGATCATCTATATTGAATTTAGTACCCATACCAACGCCCAGCGCTTGGCATAAATCACTTATCTCATTATTTGTTCCAATTTTTGATGATGCTGCACCTAAGACATTTAATATTTTTCCACGCAATGGGAGGAGAGCCTGAGTTTTTCGATCTCTCGCCATTTTTGCAGAGCCTCCAGCGCTGTCACCTTCAACTATAAATAGTTCTGTGCCGTCTCGTTTAGATGAAGAACAGTCAACTAGTTTGCCTGGGAGTCTCATTTTCTTTGTTGCTGATTTTCGTGCGGTTTCCTTTTCCTGCCTTCTTCGCAGCCGCTCTTCTGATCTTAAAATTAAGTAATCTAATATTGCACCTGCAGCTTTGTTGTCAGATGCTAGCCAATTGTCAAAATGATCTCTAATAGAGCTTTCCACTAATTTTGAAGCTTCGACGGTGGCTAATCTATCTTTAGTCTGTCCGACAAATTCGGGTTCTTTGATAAAACAGCTTACTAATGCGCATCCACCATTTGTAATATCCTCTCGAATAATATTTTGAGCTTTTCGATTATTTACTAGATCTCCGTATGATCTTATTCCTTTTAATATTGCTGACCAAAAACCTGTTTCATGAGTGCCGCCTTCTGGAGTTGGAACGGTATTGCAATAAGACTGAATAAAGCCATCCTGTGAAGGTGTCCAATTTATTGCCCATTCTACTGAGCCGATTTTGTCTGTTTGAAATTTTTCTGAAAACTTAACTTTGCCATGAAAAGGGTTGTCGGAGTAAGTTGAAGACGAGCCCATTCTTTCAACTAAATAATCTGATAACCCTGCTGGAAAATGAAACGATGCTTGCAAAGGCGTCTCGTTATCATCTATTTCAGTTTTCCACTTTATTTCAACACCGCTAAATAAGTACGCCTTTGATTTAGCCATTGCCATCAATCGTTTTGGTTTGAACCGGTGATTGTTAAAGATATCTGGGTCGGGATGAAATCTTATTGAGGTGCCTTTTTTATTTGAAGTCTCTCCTATTTTTTTAATTGGATTAAGTGGAATACCTCTCGAAAAGCTTTGTTCGTACACCTCTTTATTACGCGTGACCTCTACGATGAGTGAGTCTGACAAAGCGTTAACTACGGATGCGCCAACCCCATGCAATCCACCTGAAGTTTGATAAGCTTTATCGGAAAACTTACCTCCAGAATGAAGTGTACAGAGGATGACCTCTAAGGCTGATTTGTTTGGAAATTTTGGGTGAGGGTCTGTTGGAATTCCTCTACCGTTATCTTTTACTATTACAGAATAATCTGCCGTTAATTCGATTTCTATCCTTGTAGCATGCCCTGCTACAGCTTCATCCATTGAATTATCTAAAATCTCAGCCACTAGATGGTGAAGAGCTCGCTCATCAGTTCCGCCGATATACATTCCGGGTCGTTTTCGTACCGGCTCTAAGCCTTCAAGAATTTCAATCGATGAAGCATTATATTCTTCAGTTTTTTTATTAGATAACAGGTCTTTTTCCATATACCGCTCTTGAGTTTATCTTTTTTAACCAGATCTGGCTGTGATGAGCAATGCTTACTCTTTCCCGTTAAGTGAATTTATCACCCAATTGTCAATTAGTTTTGCGATTGCTTTAGGTTTTTGGTGATGAAGCCAATGATCGGCATCATTTATGGTAATGATTTTTAGATTTGTACAGTATCTTTGTAATCCATGATAACTTTCTGGTAAAAGTGCAGTATCATTCTCACCCCATATCAATAGATGAGGGCATTTTATGATTAAATTTAAGTTACTTAAATCAATGTTTAACTGAGGCTTGTCGTTGGTTGGAATGATTAGTGGAGATTCCCTATACCAGTTTAACATTGTTTTTAATTTTCCAGGTCTAGACCATTCCTCGAGGTATCTATCTTTTGTTTTTCCTTTTAGCCAAGAGACATCCATTTGTGCTGAAAATAATTTCAGTAGTTTTTCAAAGTTATTTGCTTTCAATGCCTTTTCGACATCATCCTTCCTGAGATAGTTTATATATTGTGACGCTTTAGTTTGAGCACCACCAGTTAGTAAGGCTTTTTGAAATAGTATAGGATGAACGCCATTCATAATAATTAACTTTGTAATTATTTCTGGATGTGCAAAAGCTAGTGCGTAAGCAGCCGCAGCACCCCAGTCGTGGCCAAGAAGTATCATTTCGTCATCAAAGTGATTTATTAAGGATTTAAGATCTTTGATAATTGAAGAAATTCTATAATATTTCTTCTCATTTGGCGACCAACTCAAACCAAAACCTCTTTGATCTGGGGCTATTAAGTAATAGGAATCTTTTAAATATCTTGCTAATGCGCTCCAGGCTCCTGAGTTTTCTGGAAATCCATGTAGTAACATAAGTTTTGGATTCTTTTCATTCCCCCAAGTTCTTACAAAATATTTATTTTCATTAATTTGGATATACTCTGAAGGCATTTGAAAATGATATTATTTTTGTAAAAATAATGCAATTAATTAACAAACGCTTGTTTTGGATGAATTACTTTATTAAGTCGAGTTATGTCTAATAGCAAAGTACATTCCTATCGTTCTCATTATAAATCAACCTTAGTTTTAGGCTTTCCATTAATTGGCAGTCATATTATGCAAATTGTCCCCCATTTGACTGATACAATTATGTTAGGTTGGTATGGCGTAGATGAATTAGCATCTTCAGTCTTAGCTACATCTTTATTTTTTGTAGTTTTTATAGTCGGCTCTGGCTTTGCAATTGCTGTTATGCCAATGGTCGCAAACGCTGCGGCGAGAGATGATTTTTCGAATGTAAGGCGAAGTGTGC
>Ga0315330_10000972_pt1 | contig 18918 bp, 10 predicted proteins | sample M140m34915metaG_FD_203453 | JGI IMG/M metagenome (GOLD analysis project Ga0315330, IMG submission 203453) | Ammonia-oxidizing marine archaeal communities from Monterey Bay, California, United States - M1 40m 34915 | ecosystem: Environmental > Aquatic > Marine > Intertidal zone | place: USA...
CATTGCGTACAGTTGGCCATCTTCTGATCGATCAATCTTCAACTCTGAAACGAGCAGATCGCGAGGTGACGTGTGGAGCAGCCAACCACTCGTCGGCGCGTTTTCCGATCCTCTCACTTCGATCTGCTTCGCGCCGGTCAGTAGTTCGCGTGCAGCGTTGACTGGGTTCGGGACGTCCATGCCATAGTTCATGTTGAATTTGGCCTCGGTGTCACCCGGCACCGCGATCAAAGTATCAAGGAAACGATTTCCGACTCGTCGGTGGAATGCAGAACCGTTGCCGCAAATCAACGTTTGACGCTCGGATTCGTCCAAGAGGATGCCCAGCGGAGAGACCACGCGGCGTGAGCCCGGGCGGTGCATTTTGTCTCGAATTAGTGCTCGACAGATCGAAGACTCGTTCGCTACCGCGGCGCGTAGCGCATAGTAGTTGTCCCATGGTTCCCCTTTCAGCTCGTGGAGCACGTCGATTTCGCCCGAGACCATCAGCGTTCGAGATCCACGGGGAAGTGAGTAGCGGAGGGTGAAGTTGGCGAGAACCGCTTCGCTGTTGCTGTCGATTAGCTCACCCTTGGCTTCAATGGTGCCAATCGCTGCGTTGGTGGTGATGATTCGATGGCCGCTGCAACGCATCAAGGTTTCCTCGCCCGGCGTGCTTTTTTTGGAATCAGAAGGCAGTGGGCTGCAGCGGACAAGACGCATGGAAAAACGATTACCCCGGGCTCCACCGCTGTAAATGCCAGCGATTCCACCCGTTTCAGCGCTGATCGCAATCTCCATGAACTCATTGGTCAGTGAGCGTTCGTCTGCAATTGGCTTCACGCCACCCAGCAGGCTCTTGCGAAGACGTGCTCCGATACCGCCTCTTGGGTTGTTTTTAGAATCGCTTTGGCGAAGTAACACAAATCCGCAGGCGGGAATATCAACGGTGGTTTCGGTGACGTTACCTTCCTGCGAGGCGGCAAAGATATGTTCAGCTTTTGGCGGTGGATTACCCGAGGCTGTGACACGCGTTCGCAGTCCATTGGAATGTGGATTCAGCAACAGGATGTCGCTGTCCCGGCTATCACCTTCCTGAGTTGTTTCGCTGAGAGTGAATCCCATGGCTCGGGCCAGGTCTGTTCCCGGAGCAGGCGGTTCTGTCCCGCTGACGTCTGTTTTGGGGGAATCTGTTTTGCCAGATGTCAAACGCGCCATGCCGACGAGCAGTTTGTTTTGTTCGGCGATCAGTTCATGGCGGAACTTCTCAGCAGCAGCCTCAATGGGCTGAGGTGTTCCACTGGCTATCAAGGTACTCAGCCACTCGGCAGCGTCGGGCGAAGAAGCAGAGAGGTTCCCGTTGTGATAAGGGTGCTCACCTTCTCGGAAGTAGTCAGCAAGTGTCCAGAACCGACCCAGCGACAAACTCCAGCTTGCGATGCATTGCAAGTCTGCGAAAGAGTCGCAGGCTTTACCCGGCCAATGAGCGAGCAGAGCCGTTGCAATTTCACCACTGTCGATTGCTTCACCCAGCTTTGCGCCCAGATTAAGAAACGCAGCGTCGCTGGCAGCATCGATCGGCTTGGCGGTCAAGGCTTCAAGATCGCCTGCGGCTGATTGCATAATGACTTTTGCTTCATCACCAAAGCCTCTTCCCCCCGCAAAGTCGATGGGGATCATGCCGCAGTAGCCGATTCGGGCCAAAGTCGGCGTCAGGTCAGAAGGCGTTGTTCCGGCAAAACGTCCATAGACGGCTGGAGTGATACCGATGGACTGCTCAATTTGCCTGTGGCAGTCGATAAATGTTGACTCGGCCTGTGACAGGGTCATGGCGTCAAGGCAAATGTTGTCTGCCGGTCCACCACCGGCCCAGCCCATGGTTTCGCATTTCAGCAAGTCCTTAAGTGTGTCAACTCGGGGGTCGCTTGATTGGGCCAACACTCGGCACAGATCAACATCAACAAGGATGTTGGTTGGTACCTGCTTGATTTCTGAATCAGCGTCCTGATTGGGTGTCGTATTTTCAGTAGCAGTTTGCGAGGCGAGTTGCAGCAAGGAATCGAGTGTTGACTCGCTGGTCAGCACCAGGTCGATCAAGTGGGGATCAGATGAGAAGTAATGGTCACGCTCTTCAGCAAGGCAATCAAACACGTCGTGCAGAGCCGCGATGGATTCTTCCGCTTGACCGTCGATAAATGCTTTGGCTGCTGCCACCAAGCGATTTTGCAAATGGATTTCATCCAAGTTGCTGGTGTACCGCAACCGCCGGGTCATCACTTGGATTTGCAGGGAAGCATAAGCGGCCGCAAAGAAATCTTGTTCAGTCACCGTCCGCGATCCGTCAGTGAGTGGCGGGCATGGTTCCAGATTAAGCTTGTCAAGCATCTCGTCACGGCTGTTGCCGGTCACCCAGCACGCCTCTTCGGTTTGCTGAGCGCGAAGTTGATAGCCATCGGGCAGCATGTTGACGCTTGGGTTGGGCGCCGTGAACAAACGTTTCCCAATAGGCTCGGGAGGGGCATCTGCGCGATGCCAGGTCGGGATTTGCGTGGTCTGGGCCAGCAGGCGTGGGTGCCACAGCACCGTCCAGGCAGCTAGCAGGCTACGAGCGTCATAATCGGATAAATCGGAAGGGAAATCTTCCAGCGTCGACACGGGAATGAGGACGCAGCACTCGTCAAAAACTGGCATGGCGGAATAAATTTGACTTGGAAGTGCGGGAATTGATAGACTAAAGCGATGTGGGTCGGCAGCATTCGCGGTGTTCACCGCAGAATTCTGACCCAGTATGTCATTACTTTTCTGTTATTTTCGTCGATTGATATTCCGAATAATCCGTTTTCAGAGGTGGACATGGCTCGACGCTGTGTTTAAACCGAGATTCCTTCATGTTCCTGCCGCAGTTTTTTTCCATTTCTTATCACACGCGGTAGAATGAAGAGAGCAGTTTTCGGATTGTAACTGTAACGGTGGCTCCGGTCCCGTGGGTGTCAAACCAAACTTTTCCTATTTGTTGGCTTCTGATGTCGTGATCTGGGCTTTCACAACCGTGGTTTTCCCGTGGCAAGGCAGCGTTTCCAGATCCGATCGATGAATTACAACCCTGTTTCCAGCATTTTTTAGAATCGCAGATTTCCTATGGCAAAAAGTCAGAGCGTTTGGGGCATCGAGATTGGCCAAACCGCACTCAAAGCATTGCGTTGCACCATGGTCGATGGCGAGGTCATGGCTGACGCATTCGATTTCATCGAATATCCCAAAATCCTCAGTCAGCCCGAGGCTGACGCCGATGAGTTGATAGCCGACGCGATTGGCCAACTGCTGGAGCGGAATGATGCCATCACGGACAAAGTCTGTGTCAGTGTTCCCGGGCAAAGTGGTTTGGCAAAGTTTTTCAAACCACCGCCGGTTGAGGTCAAAAAAGTAGGCGATATCGTCCGCTATGAAGCAAGGCAGCAGATTCCATTCGATCTGGCGGATGTTGTCTGGGACTTCCAGATGATGCCCGGCAGCATGGTGGAAGAAGGCTACGCTCTTGAGAGCGAAGTCGGGCTCTTTGCCATGAAACGCGAACAAGCCTATCGGCAACTGGCTCCGTTTGATCGCGCCGACATCGAAGTCGATGTGGTCCAGCTTGCTCCGTTATCGCTTTACAACATGCTGGCTTATGACCGCATGAACGAGCGTTTGGATGCGGATGTGTTCGATCCCGATAATCCGCCAGCCTCCAGTGTGGTGCTTTCCATCGGTACCGACTCCAGTGATCTGATCATCACAAATGGTTTCCGTATCTGGCAACGCAGCATGCCGATCGGTGGTAATCACTTCACTCGCCAACTGACCAAAGACCTCAAGCTGACCTTTGCGAAAGCTGAGCATTTGAAGCGAAACGCCCGCGAGGCGGTTGACCCCAAACTCGTCTTCCAAACGATGCGGCCCGTCTTCAATGACTTGGTGACTGAAGTTCAGCGTTCGATAGGCTTCTTCCGAAGCCTCGACAAGAAAGCCGAAATCGGTGATTTGTTGCTGACCGGTAACACGGTCAAGATGCCAGGTTTGGCCGCCTATCTTGAAAAGAACCTCGGTTACGATGTACAGGTTCTGGATCGATTCAATCGACTCACTGGTGATGACGTGCTGGCCAATCCAGCTTTTCGTGACAACGCGCCAACCTTCGCGGTCTGCTACGGACTCTGCCTGCAAGGCCTGAATAATTCTCAGATGCACACCAGTCTGGTGCCGAGGGAAATCCTGACAGAACGGATGATCAGAGCCAAGAAACCTTGGACCGTTGCTGCACTGGCGGCGCTACTGTTGGGCATGAGCGGCCATTACGCTTTCACCGAGCGTAGTTGGGCGACCACGCATGACGATGTGTGGTCCAACTCGGTCGCTGCGGTCACTGCTATGGAAGGGTATAAGTCTGATCACGAAAGTCAAGATTCCGAGCTTGATGCGAAGCTGTCGTACCTCAATGTGATGGGCAAAGAGGTTTCCGGTAATGCCGAACGACGTTTGAAATGGCTTGAGATCATCAAAACAGTGAACAACGCTGTGCCACGCAAAAGCTTTGTCGATGGCAAAACACCGACGCGACAGGAAGTGCCGCTCGACGAACGCGAAGACATTCACATCACTCGTTTTGATACCAAGTACTACGAAGATCTCAAAGATTGGTGGACCGAAGAGTTGGCTCAACGCTACCGAGAGGAAATTCGGAACTGGGCTCTGTTGACCAATAATGAGCTCGATGAAGAGGCGAAAGCAGCACTGGAGAGCGATACCGGGCCGGAGGGCTCAGGTTGGGTGTTTGAATTGTCCTGCTACCACGATTACAACAAAGAATCGCTCACGACTGGCGGTGGTGAGATCGGCAGTAACCATGTCCGCCGTGTTATGACTAGCAGTTTTCTGCCGGATACTCCCTTGAGCAAGACTGTGGAACTGCCACGTCCAGATGGGGGAAAAGAGGTCTTCACCTTGGCGGAAATGGGGATCACCTATCCGCTGATGCTCGATGATAATGAGCCCAAATTGGTCAAAATCGCAAATCCGGACTATGACCCCGCTGCCGGTTTCGGCGACGATGAGGGCGAAGGAGTGGGCAATGGACAGGATGATGAGGATAAAGAGCCCGCTTTTTTCCAAGTCCCCCGTTTGGAGTTCGTTTTCCAAATGGTGTGGCAGGAGCAACCGCTAGCTGAACGCGTGGCCAAGAAAGATGCCGAGCGGGCCGCAGCGGAAGAGGCAAGAAAGCAAGCAGAAGCTGATAAGAGGGCTGCAGAAGCTGCTCCCACGACACCCTGATTGAATGAATCAATAGTTCGCCTGCGAAGCAAATTGCTGGGCTGCGAACGTTTACACCTAACACGCAACGGTTTTGAATCGTTCGTCTCAAGCACTACTCGTTACTAATTCTGTAAAGAACTGTCATGGATCAGCTGAAAACTCAACTCGCCGTTGTTGGTAAGCACGGGTTTTGGATTTCGAGCGTGCTCGTTTTGTTGGCCTCCTTGGGGGTTTGGTACATGAGTACCTCAACTCTCAAGAACGAGAATGCTTCACAAACATCGAAAATCGAGGGCAAGATCAAAAGCGTAAGCCAAGTTCAGGATGAACTGAGCTCAATACCTAATGATTTGTCTCATGAGGAGATGCAGAAGCTCATCAGCAAGCGACAGGGCGAAGTTTTGAAGTCTTGGGAAAAACTTTACGATCGCCAAAAAGACATTCTTGTTTGGCCCAAAAACACTTTCAATGACCGATTCCTCAACGAGTTCATCGATAAGGAAAACGGAACCGTCAAATTGCCGTTTGAGCATTTCGTGAAATTTCCAACGGAAGAGAAGGACGAGCTCGCAACAACCTTGCGTCGGCAATACGCCAACTACATAAGCAACACGCTTCCAAAACTCGCGGCTGTCGCTGGCACCGAGTGGACCGCCGATTTCGAGCAGAAAGGTGGTCTGGGTATGGGAATGGAAATGGGAGGCGCTGAGGGACCCGCTGGTTCAGGACCCAACCGGGGTGCTGAGGTCGATGTGACCGGTGCGACCACCGAGCCGCTTGTGAAATGGTCCTCGACTAGCCAGTCGGCAGTCTTGGGTGACCTCTTCCCTTGGCGAGGTAAATTGCCGGAAACGTTAGAAATCTACTACTCGCAGGAGAACCTTTGGATTCTGCGACAATTGCTCGAAATCATTTCCGATGTGAATGCTGGAGCTGAGCAGCCCTACCAGGCAAAGGTCCACGAAATTGTGCAAATTGAGATTGGAAAGTCGGTCAGCACCACGCCAGGAAATATCTCCAAGCCGGGTGAAACTGGGGGAGCCGATGGTGGAATGGGAATGGGGATGGGCATGGAAGGAATGCCTGACATGGATATGGACATGGGTGGTGACATGGGTGGTGACATGGGTGGCGGCATGGCCGGCAGCACGGCAAAAAAAGATCCCGCTGACAATCGCTACGTGAACGTCTCCAATGAACCGATTGAAGGAGCAACTTTGAGGAACGCTCTAGAAAGTAATAGTCCGAGCGATGCCAGCCTTGCCGTTGCCAAGCGAGTGCCCGTGATGATGAAGCTGAATATGAATCAAACAGCCGTGCATGAATTGGTTGCACGCTGCGGTAGCGCCGATCTGATGGTCGAAGTCCACCAAGTTCGAGTGCTCCCGCAAGGAACCGCTGGAGGCGGGATGGGCGGCATGGAAGGCGGCATGGAAGGCGGCGAAGGAGAGATGGGCATGGACATGGGAGGTGACATGGGAGGTGACATGGGAGGTGGCCCTGGCGGGATGGGAGGACCCGGTGGCATGGGATCAGGTGGCGGTGGAGGCGGAGGTTTCCCCGGTGGCGGAGCCGATGACAGCGAATTCCCACTTGATATGTCGGTCGAAATCTACGGAATCATTTACATCTATAACCCGCCAGATCCAGGGAAGCTTGGTGTCGAGCAGGTGACCGAAGATACGGTCATTGACGTCGTGGACGGCACAATGGGCAACCAGCCGAATGAAAACGCAGCACCTGCGACCACGACAGATCCTGCTGGCGGCACGACACCTCCTGCCGGCGGCACGACACCTCCTGCCGGCGGCACGACACCGCCCTCGGGTGGCGGCAATCCACCGGTTGCCGGTGCTGATTCAGGCACTGGAACAACAGTTCCGGCGCCCTCCTGATTCTGCGTCTGATCATTTGCAATCGATTCCCGTTAACGCGGCAAAACAAAATCACTCGTTCCCTATCTCTTCGAAACTCATAGAGTGGCATTCGCATGGATACTGATAAAATCAAAGACTTCGTTGTCTACAACTTCGAAAAAATGATTCTGGTTGTCGTCATTGGAGCGTCGGTTTTTCTAATCTACAGCGGTTCGCAGCAAGTTGTGTTCACTGCTAAAAACGATCCTGATCAGTTGAAGACGAAGGCGAATCAGGTGAAGTCTGATATCGACTTGGATCACAACGATGTCGTGATCGATGGTGAGGGAGATTCTGAGCGTCCCAGTCGTAGACCGACATTTGACATCGTTGCTGCAACCGACCGATCTGCAACTCGTGTGGACGACAGTTCTTACAAGCCGATCAACAAATGGGTTGCCGGAACTCAATCCGGTCAAAAAATTCGCCGTAAAGATCCACTGCTGTCGCCACCGGAAAGTTTAGTGCTAACGGCAGTGGCGTCTGTGATTTCGGTGCAAGGCGGTAAGGACGAGACGTATGCCCTCATGGATTTGGAAGCAGCGGATCCTTTGGAGAAAGTGGAAAAGAAATCCCGGCGAAAGAAACGCCGAAGTAATCGCGGCGCGGCGGACGAAGAGGAGGGTATGGGCGAAGATATGATGGGCGAGATGATGGGCGAGATGATGGGCATGGGAGCCGGCCCTGGTGGCTTGGGCGACTCGACTGGCTCAGACGGCCCTACTCGCAAGTTCGATGGTCAGTTTGACTTTGGCTATCGCCCGCTGACTGAGGACAAGATCAACCCAGTGCCAACCTTCGGCAGGTTCATTGTGGGAACTGCCGTGGTGCCCTACAAACAAATCTACGAGCAATACTCGTTGGCATTGAGTGACGGTCAGGGATACAAGCCCGGCAGAGATACACCGATGTTCTGTGACATGCAGATCAGACGCGCCGACGTGACCGGTAAATCAGTCAAAGACTTGAAAGAAGAGGACTGGGTAGCACTGCGTTGGGACCGAAAACTGTTAACGGAATTAGCAGCTTACAAGTGGGCTGGTTTCGCGCCTGAAATCATTCCAGACGATTATCGTGATGATGCATTATCACTTTGGCTGCCGCCTGTGATGCTCGATGATTACAGGTCGTATGCATCGCACCCTCTGATTCCGAAATTGTCCCGCGTTGAACTCGAGAAGCAGGCCAAGGCTCAAGATAAGGGTGACGAGGGGCCAGTCGTATTCAACTTTGATGGAGATGACAACACCGAACTTGTCTCGCCTGGCAGTTCGCAAACGAGCGGTGGAGGCTCCATGGGCGGTATGGGATCGATGGGTGACATGATGGGCGACATGATGGGCGACATGGAAGGCATGGAAGGCATGGGCGGAGGCATGGGCATGGGCATGGGCATGGCCATGATGGGCCGAGGACTCGATGCCAATCCACCTCAATACAAACTCGTCCGGTTTTACGACTTTTACACCGACGAGTTGTTCAATACGAGAATTCCGGAAAGCCCAAAACCTGGGAAAAGCTACGTCTACAGCATCCGCTACGCAGTGGATGATCCAAACTTTCCGCGATTCCCTGCCATGCAGCCACAACTCAATACACTCGATCCCGATGTTGCGACACGCGTGAAAGAGATGATGACAAATGTGAAAACGATCGACGACAGAACAAAACTGTCGAAGAAGTGGAGTGCTTGGAGTGCACCATCCGAACCCATCAGTCTTCCCACGGTGGAGGAGTATTACGTTGGTCCTGTCAAAGGCGGAAAGGTGAATCTTTGGAGCGTCGCTGGTAAAGAGGTGAAATACATTCGCGATCTGCCGACCGCCACTTTAGCGACTTGTAACTTTGATGCGAAAATTGACGCCAAAGTTCCTGTGCGTGTTGAGCAGTTGATTGAAGGTGCCATCTTGAGTGCCAAGGCAGATCACGCCGATGTGGTTGATCCCATTACCATGGAAGTCAAAAAGACGGCGCCGGTCGAGTACGTCAGCGAAACGACCATTGTGGACATCGACGGCGGCTTGCCACTTGACATTACCGAGGACCTGACGGAACCGGGGATGATCCTATTGTTCGATCAGGATGGTTCATTGCATTTGAGTGATGACGTTTCCGACATGGAGATGTATCGCATCAACTCCTACGCAGATGAACGCGGTGAATAAGTCACCGTGATACGCTCGAATTCTGAGAGCCATTGGTTAGCTGTGAGCTGACTCAAACAAACGACGCAAAAAGGTTCGATGCTGATGCATCGGGCCTTTTTCTTTGCCCCATCCAAATGGCTGGGCGGCGGTTCCACGAGGGATTTTTGAGATCAAGGTGCAGATCGGTTCACCCTTGGAAATCCACGTTCCATCGGCTGGAAGATCAGAAAAAGTCGATTGGTACTGACTGTCGTTCGATGGTGTCGTCGAGAAGGCGATGAGGTCTTGTGAAAATTGAAATGGCTGACGGGCAAAGACAATTCTTTTCAGGTATTGGAAACCTTCCGCCGACGGTGATCCAACGGAATGTGAGGTTCCATCAGGATGGGAGTTGAACTCAGGTAATCGTGAACCGTTACAAGCTGCAAACATCACCCCAAAGAGTGAGTCGGTCTGCTTTCTGTCCTGCATCCATCTTTCGATCAGTTCACTCGAACCACTCCATCTCGGATTGACTTCGAGAACAAACGTGTCGCCTGAACGGTTGATTACCAAATCAAGGTTCAAGAGGCCTCGGTACCCAGTCTCAAGAGTGATCTTGAGGCCCAATTGTTGGAGGCTTTGTTGGAGGGAATGGGGAATGGGGACAGGGCCAAAGGAGCCCCGATACACGAAGGGCAGGTCACCTAGGTGGGTGAACAGAGACCGGCAGATGCCAAGTAGACGGCAATCCTCGCCATTGCAGATGAGGGTGGCGCCGTGAGGACGTCCAGAAACCCACTGCTGAAATATCTGACGAATTGCTTTTCTGTTTTCGATTTGCGGCACGATCTCGGGACTCGCCTTGAGATTGGGCCTGGGAAAGCCAGTGTGTCCCCATGTCGATTCGGAGCCAGAGTGTGCAGGCTCGAGTGGCGGGCACGGAGTGTGCCAACGAACCCCCAAACCCCCGCACGATTTCTCGGTTTTAATGAGCCAGCGTTTGCCCCAAGTTTGAGGGGGGGCTGCATCGGGGACTCGCACATCAAAGCTGTTTGGAAAGTTCAGGCCACATTCTTTGCTCAGTTTTTCGAGCCATTGAGGATCATTCCAGCGATCAAAATCAGGGTTTCTGAGAGGAGGCACCAGATCGCTAGCGGCTTCTTTCGACGGGAAAGTCCTCGCGGTAGGGGGTGGAGGCAGGAGGGTGCCAGCGAAATCTTGTGCAGAATTGAGCCCTCCCACAACGAAGTGGGGAAATTTTTGAAACCGGCGGATGGCTTCTGGATTCGTCACGAATTCATTGAGAATCCAGAACTCCTGGCATGCTTGGCGAGTGTCGATATCACCAAAATGATCGATTCCTAGAACGCGAAAGCCGGCTCGATTGGCTGATTGCGCGGCGGAACGAATGGAGGCCCCAATCAATACAACCGTTCCAGCGGAGATTTCGCCTTGATTGCGGGGTCGGTTCGGGGTTGCGGGTGGTTGCATCGTGGGTGTGGTTTGCTACTTTCTTCGGCTGGAAATGCTTGTTTTCCGCCTGCCATTTTTGCAGCGACACGTTCGCGGTGGCAGAGAGACAGCAGCGGAAGTGACCGTTTCCTCTATTGCTTTAAGAACTGACTTGATTGAGATGATCGCCAAGATGGCGGGGTCGAGTGAGTTCTAGCAGTTTCCTCATTCCAATACTCGCTCAAATTTAGGTCCCCTCATGCAATTCCACGTTGGTGAAGCACTGGTCGGTGATGGTAACGAAGTCGCACACATTGACTTGATGATCGGCAGCAAAGATGGACCCGTCGGTGTTGCGTTTGCAAACGCATTGTCAACGCAAAGTGAAGGTCACACAAACCTATTGGCTGTTCTTGAGCCCAACGTAGCGGTCAAGCCTTCAACTGTCATGATCACCAAGGTCACGATTAAAGGCATGAAGCAAGTGGTTCAGATGTTTGGTCCTGCTCAAGCAGCAGTTGCCAAAGCCATCGCTGACGCAGTCGGTGAAGGAATCATTCCCAAGGATCAAGCTGAAGATCTGGTTTGTGTTTGTGGCGTTTTCATTCATCCTGCAGCAGAAGATGATGAGAAGATCTATAACTACAACTATGAAGCCGTTAAGCAATCTCTCGTCGCTGCAATGGGCGGAAAGCCGACTGCTGACGAAATGATCGCCAAGAAAGATTCCGCTGCCCACCCTTTCAAGGGTTTCTAGGTAATCGTCGAACGATAAACGTTTTTGCACTAAGCTTTCCGGCGTCTACTGCCGGAAAGCTTTTTTTTTCTCTGCATTGATAGTCTCATGACAAAACGCATTCTCATTCAATTGGATAGTGACTCACAGCCAAGTTCCTTTGATTCGGTCGTTGCTATCGATTCAGGGGTCGATCACTTATTGCGGTATGGCCAAGTTGAGCTTTCGGCCGTCGTACCACTGGTGCATGGCGCCATGTTCACACGTGGTGGAGATGAACTCAGGAATACAGCAATATTCGTGGGTGGATCCAAGGTGGACGTCGCAGAGAAACTTCTGACTGCTTGTCGCGATGCTTTTTTTGGACCGGTCAGGGTATCCATGATGCTGGATGCTAATGGTTGCAACACGACTGCGGCTGCGGCTGTGGTTGCAGCGGGACGTCATGTCCCACTCGGTGACACCAAGGCTGTGGTGTTGGGAGGGACTGGGCCTGTGGGCCGTCGTGTCTCACAGTTGCTAGCTGCAGATGGAGCCAATGTAATCTTGACCAGTCGGTCACATGAAAGAGCGAGCCAAGCTTGTCACGAGATCATCGAAAAGTCAGGTCAAGTATCCATCGAACCATTCGCCGTTGAGAATCAACAGGCGCTCGAATCAAGCCTAAGGGATGCTGAAATTGTTATCGCATGCGGCGCTGCAGGCGCTGAATTGGTGGATCAGGAAACCATTCAAAAAATGAGCCAGCTAAAAGTGGCAATCGACCTGAATGCTGTACCGCCAGCGGGTGTTGGCGGAATTGGCGTGACAGATAAAGCGAAGCCACTTGGTGTCGGTGTCGCTTATGGGGCGATTGGCGTGGGTGGCTTGAAAATGAAAACCCACAAAGCAGCGGTGCAGTCTTTGTTTGAGAGCAATGATCGAGTACTCGATGCAGAGGAAATTTACGCAATCGCTAAGGCGATCGGCTAAAGTCTCGATGACTACGTGGAGTTTTTCGCGGCTAAGTGCCGTGTCTTGTGCTCGGAATACCTAATCGCGGTGATGTACTGGTCGACCACTTCGTTGAGTATTTGTTTTAGGTGATCTCGTCAGTGGCGATCTGATGCCTTGGGTTTGCAAATGGTTGATTCGTCATCATCAGGTACGACGTTGCCAGTGATAGCTGGATGAAGGGTAGCACAACGATCAACAGAATTCCTGAGGAAGCGATCCCTATCAACATTGAGATTGTACAGGTTGAAATCAGTACCACTGTGCTGACTTTGTTGTGGTAGAAAATGCGGGTTGCCGTCACGAGTGATTTGAATCCCGAACACTGCATGTCAGAGCACAAGAAAATGGAACTCCAAAACCAACCAATTGTTCCAGTGGTGCACAGACCGATCAGCACGATGACAGTGATGTCGATGGTGTACATGGGCAACAATTGCCATTTGTAGTAACTCGCGACTGCAAAAATCAGACTTGCTGGGATGAGTGTGTTTATCAGTGATCGAAAGGTGACCGATGAATCAGCCACCAATTGCGGTGTCTCGCGAACAACGCCGATCCCGTTGCGGCACAGAGAAATGGTGGTCAGCGTGCTGATAAGTGTGATTGCCGAGCAGTACCCAACGAACATCACTGCGTCCGAGATAAGTAGGCTCAAAATCCAAGCGACTACCGTTCCTGTTACGAGAGTGATCGCAAGAATGAAAATTAAAACGAGCTGTGATGCGAGTGACAACAGGCCCCGGTCGAGCATGATTGCCCAAGTTGTTTTGAAGACTTCGACGGTGGAGCAGGACACGATTGTGATTTGAGTTTGTGCAGTAATATGTTTGTTCGAGATCTCGTTTGAATTCACGAAGCCACTCGGAGGCTCTGTCACTACCGCTTTTGGTAGCAGCGGCTGACTGAACGGATTGCGGTCTTCAAAATAAAGCTGATTTGGAGGCTGGCTCGCAGTCTCAGCAGCGGAGGATCCGTGTTGCCCGGTATCTGCCAGTGGAGTTGCTGGACTGGCATGGGCGGGCGTCGTCGTTGCTGCTGAATCCTCGGTAGCAGCTAAGAGTGGTGCGTGGTCGTGTGCAGCATTGCGATGAGCATCGCCAGAGATCGGCTGGTTCACTGGGTTGGCGAGGCCGGCGTTGATTGGGTTGGCGAGGCCGGAGTTCACTGGGTTGGCGAGGCCGGAGCTGATTGGGTTAGTGAATCCAGGGGTGGCAGCATGTGCCGGTTCCGAGTTGACTGTCTTGGCCGGAGGCTCAGCGGTCTCTAGTGGCTCCCTTGTATCTTGAGGCTTAGTATCTTGAGGCTTAACTGGCTCAGGATGGGGTGCTCGCCCAGTTCCCTTTGCTACCGGGTCAACTGAGGCATTCGCATTTGGTAATTGAATAGACGAGGCGGGGTCTACGGTCGTCTGTGATAGTTTTTCTCCGGCAGTAAAAGTCGTTTTGCAAGCCGGACATTGGGCTAACTTGCCGCTCGCACTGATGGGCAGTTCAAGCGTTTGTTTGCAGGTAGGGCACAGCTGTCGGAAATCTTTCATGGTTTCTCGTTTCGTCCGCTATCGACCGCTGTTTCTAAATCTTCACGCATACGTTTAGCGATGAAGGGCGGAAATGCGGGGCAGATTCGTGCTGTCATGTTCGAATCGATCTTCAAGTGGTATTGTGACAGTTATTCAAAGCCGAATGGTACCCCTACACTTCGACAAATCTCTCGATGAGCGACGCACTCACTGTCGATTCTATTTTGGGCCCTGGAGGTGCGATTAGTCGTCGCCTGCCCAATTACGAGCCACGGCAGCAGCAATTGGACATGGCCACCGGGGTTGCAGAGGCTCTTCGGAAAAATGAGTTCCTTGTTGCGGAAGCGGGCACTGGAACTGGAAAGAGCTTTGCTTATCTTGTGCCTGCAATTTTGCATGCGACTGAATCTCAGGTTACCGAATCAGCAGGCTCAGACGGTGGAGAAAAGTCTCGCTCAGCTCGAGTTTTGATCTCAACACACACGATTAGTTTGCAGGAGCAACTGATTGCGAAGGACATTCCTTTGCTCAATAGTGTGATTCCGCGAGAGTTTTCGGCAGTGCTGGTCAAAGGTCGCTCCAATTATCTTTCGCTGCGACGGATGGAGCGTGCGATTGGCAAGGCAACCAGCCTGTTGGCGACGGACCATCAGCATCAACAACTCAGGGCCATCAAAAAGTGGTCCGGCGAAACCGGAGACGGTTCGCTTTCCACTTTGCCACTGAAACCAGATTCTTTGGTTTGGGATGAGGTCGCCAGTGATACGGGTAACTGTCTCAGGAAAGCTTGCCCCCACCACAAAGACTGCTTTTACTTTCGAGCGCGTCGCCGTGCCATGAATTCACAACTGATGATTGTGAATCATGCGATGCTGTTCAGTGACATTGCATTGAGGCGGCAGGGGGTTTCGCTGTTACCAGATTACGATGCCGTTATTCTTGACGAGTGCCATACGATCGAGGCTGTCGCGGGTGATCACCTTGGTATTCGAATCACCAGTGGGCAGTTCGATTATCTGTTCGACCGGCTGTACAACGATCGGTCCCAAAAGGGCTTGCTGGTTGAAAAAGATTTGAAGAGTTTGCAGCAGAAGGTTGAGCAGTGCCGATTCGCTGCGACCAACCTGTTTGCGGATGTGCTTGACTGGTGGGAATCTGAGGGGCGGAAAAACGGACGTGTCGAAGTTGCTGGAATAGTAGAGAATCCGCTCAGTAAACCCATGGAAGAACTGGCTCAGGCATTGCGTCGGCAGGCTGATGCGCAAAAGAACGAAGCTGACCGAAAAGACTTTGAATCTGCCTACGATCGCATGTTGGCCTTGGCTGGTGGGCTCAGGCAATGGCTGAGTCAAGAATTGGAACGGTCGGTGTATTGGGTAGAACGTACGGGGTCGCGTCGGGGAGGACTGGATCGAGTGACCTTGGCTGCCTCGCCAATTCATGTGGGGGAAGTGCTTCGCAAGGAACTTTTTCAAAGTGAAATGATCAAGAGTGTTGTCATGACCAGCGCCACGCTGGCGACTGGCCCTGATGATAATTTTTCTTTTTATCGATCACGTATCGGACTTTCTGGTGGAATGTCACTTCGTGTCGGAAGTCCGTTCGATTATCAACTGCAGGCAAAGTTGGTGGTTTTGACTGGGCTTCCGGATCCATCGCGGGAGCGGCAGCAGTTTGAGCGGGCCTTGCCAGCGCAAATCAAGCGTTTTCTGAAACAGAGTGACGGGCATGCGTTTGTCCTGTTCACCAGTTATGACCTGCTGCGGCGATGTGCTGAGGCACTAGGTGGCTGGCTGGCTCAGCAGAAAATGCCGCTCTTCAGCCAAGCGGGAAAACAGAATCGGACTCAACTGTTGGAGTCGTTTCGAAAGAGCAACCGTGGCGTACTTTTTGGCACGGATAGTTTTTGGCAGGGGGTCGATGTTCCTGGCGATGCGTTGACCAATGTGATCATTACCAAATTACCCTTTGCCGTGCCTGACCACCCACTGCTTGAAGCAAGACTCGACGAAATCAGAGCAAGCGGAGGCAATCCGTTTGTTGAATATCAGCTGCCGGAAGCTGTCATTAAGTTTCGTCAAGGTTTCGGGCGTCTGATTCGCACCGCAACAGACGAGGGAATGGTCGTGGTGCTTGATCCCCGAATTCAAACCAAGCCTTATGGTCGAATGTTTCTTGAGGCCTTGCCAGATATGACCATTGAGCGAGTCTCTGCAGTTCCCGGAAAGTCTGCTTCAAACCCGCAGGATTCTTGGTAAGGGATGCCGCTATCGCGAAATGCAATCGAGTGCAGATTTGACAGCACATGATTGGTGCCCGCCCTCGTTAACAGCTCGGATCGTTAACAGCTCGGGTCGTTAACAGCGCGCGTCAGTGCCCGATTTCAGGTCGTGAATTCTTTTTTGACCTGACCTTGAAGTTGAACGACGGATCGAATGACCTGCTGACTGATTTTTTCAGCGGTCGAAATCTCATTGGCCTGTATTGCTTCCTCAAGTCGTTGGCAGGATTCAAGGACCTGTGGTGCGTGCATGTTGGCGATTGCACCTTTGAGGCGATGTGCGGTACTGAATAAATCTTGTTGATTTGGGATCGTGAAAGCAGTCGCCAGGAATTCAAGCGATTCATCGCAGGTTGTGTCAAACAGTTCAGCTAACTCGCGGAGCGATTCTGTATCGTTGTCGAAGAGATCTCGGATCGCCTGGTGGTCGAATTCGACAGGTTGACCAGTCTGATTCGCAACCTCTGCCGGCGACTCCTCGTTCTGGTCAGGGGTGCCTGCTTCCACACCGCTTGTGCTTGTCGATTGGATTTCAAAACACGCTGCATGGAAGCTGGTTTCGCTGCTGGTTGGGGCAAGCGAACAACGGACATACCCAAGCACGGGATGAAACGTGCCGTCATGGTGAAGCAGTCGAAATTCGCTTGCCATTCTTTGCAGTTGACTGCTGTGGTCAGTGACGCTCGTGTCGAAGGCCGTGAGGTCCTCTGGGTGAATACACGTTTGCCATTGATGCTGGTTCTGCTGATCAGCGGGAATTCCTGTAAAGCGTCGCCACGCTGGGCTGGACCATGCGATCAGACCATCAGAATCGGATTCCCAGGCGATCAAAATGTCTGAGTCGCTTAACGCTTCAGGCGGCGTTCGATCTGCTTGCATTTCCTCGTGCCGGCATGAGTTCATCGTCCATCGTGAGGTGCGCGTTGGCCGGCACACCTCTAGTTTTTGTAGTCGTCAAACAAGTCAAAACGCCTCAGTTTATTGTAGATGCTTTTTTCGCTGACGCCTAACTGCCTCGCTGCCATTGCTTTATTGCCACCTTCCGCCTCAAGCGTGTCAATCAACGCACGCTTTTCAATTTCTTTGAGGGTCTGCCCTGCAAGCGAGGCTTGTCCCATTGCAGTCGCCTGCTGAGCATTGGTGACTTCTGGGCTGAGATCCAAATCTTCAGGGGCAATCCGGTGGTGCTCGCAAAATGCAGAGGCTCGTTCAATGATGTTTTCCAATTCGCGAATGTTACCCGGCCAATTGTGGTTAATCAGACGCCGACAGGCTCCCTCGCTCAAAGTGATGTTCTTGATTCCTCGACGCTTGGCGATCCGTTCAAGAATCGCGTTGGCGAGTGTTGGAATGTCGCCCTGCCGTTCGCGCAGTGCGTGTATGTGCAATTTCAGCACGTTCAGACGGTAATAAAGATCAGGTCGGAAGCGTCGTTCTTCACAAAGGCCAGCCAGATCCTGATGAGATGCTGAGATAACACGAACATCAACTCGCACTTCCTGGTTACTGCCAATCCGTTGAAATGTCTTCTCGTGAAGGAAGGTCAACAGTTTTGGCTGCAGTTCCAGAGGCAGGTCGCCGACTTCGTCGAGAAATAAAGTGCCCCCATCAGCAATCTCTGCTCGCCCAAGGCGATCTTCTCCAGCAGCAGCAAAAGCACCTTTGACGTGGCCGAATAGCTCCGCTTCGATCAAGTCGCGTGGTAATGAAGCACAATTGACAGCGACGAACGCCTTGCCCGCACGTGGGCCTAAATTATGAATCATTCGGGCAATCGTCGTCTTGCCTGTGCCACTCTCGCCAGTCAGCAGGATGGTCGAATCTAACTCGGCGAGCTTGTTGATTTTCTTGAGCAGATCCTGGGACTGCTCTGTCGTGGCCGCAAAGTCGGTGTTCGATGAGGGTTGCTCAACCAGCATGCGTAATTGTTGATTCTCACGCGACAGCTGGGATGTTCGAAGTGCCTGTTCGACGCGTGCAATTAAATCTTCCTGCTCGCAGGGCTTGGTAACGAATTCACACGCACCCGCCTTCATCGCAGCGACTGCATCAGAAATTTGGCCCACGCCCGAAATGATCAGAATCTCGGTCCCCGGGTACTCCCTGCGAATCTTTCGCATGCATTCCAAGCCGGTCATCCCCGGCATGTTCAGGTCCAAAATCGCAACCTGAATTTCGTGATTCATTTTTGCGATCGCTTCCTGACCGTCCTTGGCGGTCACGGTTACCATCCCAGCCAATTCCAGATATCGCTGGAACATGCGAAGCGTCACCGGTTCATCATCCGCAATCAGAATGTTGCAGGCAGATGGATCAAGTGTTGACATGGTCTCTCTTTACAAGCTCGGTGATAGAACGATGCAGGAAGTAAATTTTGAGCGATCGAGCTGCCCTTGTGCCGGCAAGCTGAGCGACCAAGCAGCAGAGCGGTACGAAGGGACGCTGGAAGTAAGGGCCCGTGGTGATAAATGCAGGGAAAAAATACCTGGGTCAGTAATTAGTACTGCCAAGTGTAGTGGCGTCTGCGATGAATTTCAGTCTTGCGAGCGCGTGAGACACGATTTTTGTCATGGTTTTCTTACGTGGCCGGTAAATTTGAGCGTCTGGGAGGGGTGGGAGCG
>Ga0315330_10000978_pt1 | contig 18880 bp, 21 predicted proteins | sample M140m34915metaG_FD_203453 | JGI IMG/M metagenome (GOLD analysis project Ga0315330, IMG submission 203453) | Ammonia-oxidizing marine archaeal communities from Monterey Bay, California, United States - M1 40m 34915 | ecosystem: Environmental > Aquatic > Marine > Intertidal zone | place: USA...
ATATAACTCCATGGTCTTCAGCTATAGGAATAATTTGACTTAACCCTTCAATACAGTTATCTAAACCTTCACTATCACTCATTCCTCTTCTGTTACCACTAAAACAAATTAAATTTGTCCATCCTGCATCAGCAACAAGCTTAATATGTCTTTTATAATGTAATATCAGATCCTTATGAAATTTCTTATCACACCAACCATTAGTTAGACTTCGAGTTAATTTGCCTTCTAAATCACCATAACACATTGTAGAAGTTAAATCATGTTTTTTTAAAACATCCCATCCTTCTGCACCTATAAGATCAATTCCTACCAACCCTAATTTCTTAGCTTCTTGTGCTAATTTTTCTAATGGCATTTTCCCATAACACCACTTACATACTGATTGATTAATATTTCCTTTTAATGGTTCTTTTATAGAATTTGATGAGATCATATGATTCATTTTTGGAAAAGCCAATGTCGAAGATCCCAAAGCGAAAGTTTTAATTGCATTTCGACGGCTAATTTTAGATTTTTTACTCATAATTATAAAATATATTATCCTAATACAATGTATAAAGTTTTTAGGAATTTTTATCTATTTCTTTCTCCCAATTCCATGCGCTTTGCAAGGCTGCTTCGAGACTATATTTTGCTTTCCATCCCATCTTGTTTTCAATTTTTCTAACATCTGCGTAAGCTGAGGTTGTGTCCCCAGTTCTGGGTTTAGAGAATTTATATGGTACAGATTCACCTGTAGTTTTTTCAAAAGCTTTGATAACTTGTAATACACTGGATCCTTTGCCGGTTCCAACATTAAAAGTTTCATAAGAAAAATTCTGATTAGAAGAAATCAAATAATAAATACTTTCTATGTGAGCTTGTGCTAAATCCATAACATGAATGTAATCACGAATACAAGTGCCATCTGGGGTATTGTAGTCCTTACCAAAAACTTCAAGAGTCAATCTTTTTCCAATTACTACTTGAGTCAAAAAAGGAACTAAATTTTGAGGAATCCCTTTTGGATCTTCACCAATTTTAGATGTAGGATGAGCTCCTATAGGATTAAAATAACGCAATATAATTGACTTAAAATCTTTATTTACCTGACAACAATCTTTTATTATCTGTTCTCCAATTTGTTTTGTGGATCCGTAAGGGGAAGTAGCTGTTTGAACTGGTGAGCTTTCATCTATAGGGAGTTTTAATGCTTGTCCATATACTGTACATGACGAGCTAAATATCAATGGAATATTAAATTTTGATAATGGTTCTAATAAATTTAGCAGTCCTCCAATATTATTTTTGTAATATTCAATAGGCTTTAATATACTTTCACCTACAGCTTTATAAGCAGCAAAATGTATTACACCGTCAATGTCAGTATTTTTTTTAAATAAGTCTTGAGTTCTATCTTTATCTTTAAGATCTAAAAGTTCAAAAACAGGTGTCTTTCCTGTAATTTCTTTAATACGATCTAAAACTTCAATATTAGAGTTTTCAAGATTATCAATCGATAAAACTTCTACACCACTCTCTAAAAGTAAAACAGTAACATGCGAACCAATATACCCTAAACCCCCTGTTACTAAAATTTTCAATCGCCTAAATTATGTTAATTCCCATCCCTTTCTATAGCTTCTGGTGACAAACTTGTTTGCAGCTTCTAGGTTTTGTATTTTCATATTATTGCCATCCCACAATAATTTCTTACGACCAATATAAGTAGAACGTCTCGAACCCTCTTTTTTCTCTTGTAAATTATAACTCCTAATAGCTATATTACCCATTAAAACTGTCTCTGTAAGAGGTCCTGAGTAATCAAAGGAAGATGTAAGCGAATTATGCTCTGGACTATTAAATCCAGCTTTGCAGGCATCAACCCACTTACGCTGGTGTCCAAATTCAGGTTCGCTAACTCTCACACGCTCACCCTTAATTAATTCTTCCCCTTTTATGTATAGTTTTGGATCATTACCATAAGAGTCACATGTAATAACTCCCTTTTCACCAATCATTATCACCCCATTATCTTCTATACTTACATCTGCGGGAAGTAAATCAGGATGAAATGGTTTTATTCCACCGTCAGACCAGGTCATTTGAATTTGACTTGGGTTTTTGTCAGTTGCATCAAAGTGCATAGATACCGATGAAGACGGAGGACATCCTTCAGGGTAATAATCTGGGCTCCACATCCTAGTGAAAATAGTCCCAATACTGCATTCAACATCAGTTGGATACTTTAGACCTAATGCCTTAAAAGGGATATCAATTAAGTGACATCCCATATCTCCTAAAGCACCTGTTCCAAAATTCCACCAGCCCCTCCAGTTAAAAGGATGCATGTTTGGAACAAATGGAGTTTCGTCTGATGGGCCTAGCCACTGATCCCAATTCAAAGTCTCTGGTTTTAGAGATGCATCAGGTTTTGGCATTTGTATTCCTTGTGGCCATACTGGACGATTTGTCCAAACATTAACTTTTGAAATCGTACCAATCATACCTTCATTTATCCATTTTTGAATCTGGATCTGATCAGGGTTAGATGCACCTTGATTTCCCATTTGAGTTACTACCTTCTTCTCACGGGCCATTTCTGTTAACAAACGAGCTTCATAAATATTATGAGTCAAAGGTTTTTGAACATAAATGTGAATCCCACGCTCCATAGCATAATGTGCAGCCACAGCATGAGTGTGATCTGGAGTTGAAATAGTGACAGCATCAATATCTTTTTCCTTATCCAGCATTTTTTTAAAATTATCATAAAATTTGGCATCAGAAAAACGATCAATACTTTTCTTAATACCATTTTTACCTGAATTATCTGTATCACATAGTGCAACTACGCGTTCTCTTCCATTAACTGATGCATTTCGAAGGTCACCTTGACCCTTACCCCCTACACCAATGCCAGCCAAAGCAAGCTGATCACTTGGCGCTGTGAAACCCACTCCACCAAGGACGTGACGAGGAACAATAAATAATGAACTTGCAGCTATTCCATTTTTGATTAAATTTCTGCGTTTAATTGAAGTTTTTTTCTTAAGACTCATTTACATTTTTTTTAGAACATAAATATAACTACAAACTTTTTACTATAAAGCTTACTTGAATGAAAAATAAATTTTTTCAAATTTTCTAAGGAGCTAAAAATTGACCCTTCCATGATTTGTTAGAATCGAAAACAGCTCGAATATGATTGGGACGCTTTAATCTTAGATATTCTAATCTCAAAGATTTAAAATTTATCTTTATAAAGTGTTTTTTTGAATCATCGTAATAAACTTGATCCGGACCCTTTATTTTAGATCCCGGGATTTGAATACTTGAGTAATCTTTTTTGCTTGAATCAGGAAGAGAATTATAAATCAAATCATCATAATCAATTTCAATCATTTTGACGTTGAAAATTAATTGGATCATTCGTTTTGAATCATAAAATAAAAACTGAGCATTACTGTTTTCCTTCAACTCTTTCACTTTTTTTGAGCGAGCATCAGTAAAAATAGTAAAGTACAATTTCTCTTTGTCAAAATCACGGAGCACTACTGTTCTTAAATTACTATTTCCCTCTGAATTTTGGGTAGCTAACGTAAAAAAACGAAAAGCGTGTTTTTTATGTTTTAATGCTGCTGTTAGTTGTTTCTTGCAGTCATCAAAAATTTGATCTACCATTGTTTTTGATTTATTTTAAACCAATTGTTTGTTCTTAAAACTGCATTCTCCTCTATATCTTTCCAAAAAAGATTTATATCTGCAAAATGATAATTTCTAATAAATGAGAGAAGAAATCTATTTTTTATTTTGGGCAGTGTTGACCAAAGTATACCATCAATCTTAGTTACTGAAAGACTTTTTGGATAAATTTTTTTATCAGAGGCCAATACACCTAGATGAAGTTTACTACTTCCCTCAATATTTTCATCCCAACTGATTGGATTAGAAACAACACCACCCTTAAACCATTTTTCATATGACTTAGGCAAATGATTTATTTTATAGGTGTTCCAACTTACAAAACCACCTACTGCTTCCGGTTTATTTAATAGTGGGATATACTTAAATTCATCGTAATTAACTTTTGTTCCAACTAAATATGCAGCTATCAACTTTTTCTGTAAAGGTTTTCCATCAAAAAATTCTTTTAATAGTTCTAAAGCATGAATTGCACCTTGACTATGCCCAGCAATTATTATAGGTTTTGAATTGTTATAGTTTTCTAAATAATATTTAAATGCCTTTCTAACATCTTGATAAGCGATTAGTCCAGCGCCTTTTCCTAGTGATGAATATGGCTCTACAAAAATTCTATAGTGAGCCTGACGATAGTAAGGAACATACAAATTAGCTGCTTTCACCCATGCAGAGGCTTGATATGCAACAGCCTTTTGTAAAACATCCTTTTTTATTGAGGCTTTTTTGACATCCGCATTCCAACTAGAGTCTTTTTTATCGGTCAATAGTGTTGGATAAACATAAAAAACATCAGCATTTTTTTCCTTGGGTTTTCCTACAATTTCTTCTAATGAAGGATTCCAAACTTGCGGAAGAACTGCCCAACTTTCATTATTTTCATAATCAAGTTCTACAGGAATACTGGATATGTTAAACTCTGTGGTCTTGTAAACAGTTGAACAGGATAAAAATAATATCGGTGCAAATATGTATATGACTGATTTCAATAATAATTTTTGCTAAGATGGTAAATACATTTATTGCCAAGTAAAAAATTAAACCAACAACATACTATGATTGTAATAGATCATCTAATAAGATAAATAATTATAACAAGGTATACTATTCAAGAGTTACTTTTCTTATTGAAGGATTGAATGGAGAATCAATTAAATCTCCTTTTTCATCTAATAGTTCAAGTTTTATTGAAATTTCGCCTTTGGGAAGACCCTCTATATAATACGGAGCCCATTCATCAATTATAAATTTGGAATCCAATATTGTTGCCCTTACTTTGTTTCCATCAGCTGAAATTTTTGTATTAACTAGATAAAAATCTAATAACAATTTTTCAGTATCTTTTCCTTTGTATACTCCTTTAGGCCTGCTGTAAAAAAGGAATTCATCATTCAAATCAATTTCCTCTCCTTTTCCAATTTGTGTAAGAATAAAAGCATCATTATTTTTTACTGATTCGTGATGAGATCTTGACAAAAAAGCGAGTATTACATTGTTCTCACCTTTTAATTGCTTTGTGAAAGTTTCTGTGTAATGTGCTGAGTAGGGGCTATTATTTACAATGAAATGGATATGTTGTCCCTTTCCAGAATTTGCTAACTTAAAATTAAAATCGTTCTTGGTTTGGGCGCCAAGTTCATAATCTTTAACCTCAAATGAAAATTCATATTTATCATTTTCAAAGTTTGTGTCTTTAATTTTGAGTTTAGAATTTTCATACGAAGGGGATCCTTCAAGTTTTGTAATTGTTATTTGATTTGAATTATTACATGATGTAAAGATTAAGGCAATAAATAATACTAATATCTTTTTCATGTTATAAAACTAAAAATTTAATATCACAAAACAATCATTTTAATTTATTTATGATTATAAAATGTGAATGGAAAGCCTTTCTCTCGGAACTAACAATATGATAAGCTATCAAAACTCCCATTGACGTGTAACATCAAGTTTTTTCTTTGCCTCTATTTCTTCTTTAGGAATGACCCTCAAAAATGAAGGATGCTGTTCAATGGCATATTCAATTTTCTCCATGATATTTTCAACAGTATCTTTTTCATAATCGAATTCCAGTGGTTTTTTTATAATCATAGATTGAAGTATCCCACGCTTTTTTATCATCAAACCTTTTTTATCAAAAGAACGTCTAAACCCATCGATTACAATCGGAACAACAACAGGTTTAAAGTGTTTAATGATATGGGCGGTTCCCTTTCGAACAGGTTTAAACGGCTTTGTGGTTCCTTGAGGAAATGTAATAACCCATCCATCATCAAGTGCTAATCCAATATTGGAAATATCACTCATTTTTACTTGTCTTTGGACATCCTTGCCACTCTCACGCCATGTTCTCTCAATAGAAACTGATCCAGCATATGCAAGAATTCGAGGAATCAATCCTGCCTTCATAGTTTCTTTGGCTGCTACATAGTATATATTTAATTTGGGGTTCCACAAATAACCTACATTTTTAATGTTATCAATTCGACCACTCAAACTTGCATTAAAAACATGAAACATAGCTACTACATCTGCAAAATAGGTTTGATGATTTGAAATAAACAATACGTTTTTATCTGATAGATTTTTAATTATCTCAGAACCCTCAATATGAAGCTGATTAAATCCTCTGTAACGCCGATGAGACATAAAACCCAAATATCTAATCAACCATTTTTTCAGTATCAAATAATGGCCAAAAGAGTTTTTCTTAAACATACTTTTTAAAGAATCGATTTAAAGATATGATTAATTAGAACTTATAGAAGTTAAAAAAATTTTAAATTCAGATAAAATCATAGCTGTTGCACCCCATATCAAATTGTTTTTATAATAAAAGCATGGAACTTCAACGCCTTTTTGAGGACCCTCATCTAAAAATCTTTTTTCAATTTCCAGTTCCAATAGCTTAAATAAAGGTAACTGAATATGATCTGCAACTTCTCTTTTATCTAATTTAAAATTAGGATAAAAATTATCAAAAGTTAAGTATGGGTTAACCAAAAAATTACTTGGTGGAATGTAAATTGGTGTTAAAGAAACTAAGTTGTCATTTAATATTCTTACCCCAAGTTCTTCATTGCACTCTCGAAGCGCTGTGATTTCTAATTTTTTATCTTGTGGTTCGGGTTTTCCTCCAGGAAAACTAATTTGTCCTGAGTGAACTCCCATATAATTAGTTCTCCTAATAAGTGAAAGATGCATAATATCAGATTTAGGGTAGCAATAAATTAAAACAGCTGCCTTTTTAGGAGATTTTACCAATTCCTTTATTGAGAGAATTTTATCCCGCCTATCTGATGGGGCTGCCAAAAGTTGAGCTTTCAAACCGGGTAAAGGAAAATCATTTATTTTTGAAAAAGCATCCGTAAAATTTTTATAATTCATGAGAGAAGTAAAAGTAGTCATATTATATATTTTTTCAGTTTTGTTCTTATGTCAATGTGATTTTAATAGAAAGCAGAATAAGAAAAATGAAATCATTGAAGACACTATTATTAAAACAAAAGAAGTTAAACCTCATCATCCTAAAATTGAGAAAAAGAAGAAGAAAAAAGAAAAAAGTATTGTTTTAAATGATAAAAATGCAATACCATTTTTCTTCAAATACCAAAAAGAGAATTTTGAAAATAAAGTTCGAATATCAACACGATTTGGCAATATTGATATTAAACTATTTGAAAATACACCATATCATAGGGCAAACTTTATATATCTGACTAAAAAAGGGTATTTCAACAATACTACATTTCATCGTGTGGTTCCTGATTTTATAATTCAAGGAGGCAATTCAGATAGATACGAGACTTCAAAGAAAAGAAATGAAATTGGTAAATATCTTCTTCCTCCAGACACAAATAAGGGATATAAGCATCACAGAGGAGTTATATCAATGCCAAGTAGTGAAATTGAAAATCCACATAAACTGGCGTCACCTTATGAGTTTTTTATTGTACAACAAAACCCCGGAGCATATCATTTAGATGGTTCTTATACTGCCTTTGGTAAAGTAATTTCTGGAATGGAAGTAGTTGATAAAATCAATAAACAAAGAACTGATAAAAGGGAAACACCATTGACTAATGTTTTTATGGATATTTCTATTTTAGAATAGTTTTTCGTTATAAATTACATATAACAACTTTCAAATAATCATAATTATTCAATCTATTATAAGATTTTCTTATTATATTTATAAAAATGATAGGTCGTGACATTAACACAATTAGAATATACATTAGCAGTAGCAGAACAGGGAAACTTCACGCTCGCTGCAGAAAAATGTTTTGTCACCCAACCCACACTCAGTATGCAAGTTCAAAAACTTGAGGATGAACTGGGCGTAAAGCTTTTTAACCGAAATGCTAAACCAATTGCCCTAACTCAAATTGGCACTAAAATATTAAGTCAAGCAAAAAAAATTATAGAAGAGGCGAAACGAATGGATGACATCGTATCAATGGAAAAAGGCGAAGTTAAAGGTGACTTTAAATTGGGAATAATCCCAACAGTAATGCCAACACTGCTTCCGTTATTTCTAAATACTTTCATCAAAAAATACCCTTCAGTAAATTTAAAAATTGAAGAATCTACCACCGTATCAATTACAGAAAAATTAATTCAAGGTAAGATAGACGCAGGAATAGCCGCTACACCTCTTGACAATCCAAAACTTATTGAAAAACCATTATACTATGAGCCATTCGTCGCATATATTCCTAAATCACATCCTTTATCAAAACTAAAAAAAATTGAGCCTCAAGATGTTGAAAATATTGATGTTTTGGTTTTGGAAGATGGACATTGTTTTAGAAATCATATTTTGAAATTATGTAAGACACCTAGAGTTTCAAAATCTTTCGATTTAAAAAGCGGAAGTTTTGAAACATTGATTCATCTCGCAAACGAAGGAATGGGAATGACCTTACTACCTTACCTACAAACAAGAAACCTTTCAATAGAAAATTTTCATAATCTACGACATTTTAAAAGTCCAGAGCCTGCTCGTGAAATAAGTATGGTCTTTAGCAAAAGTCAATTAAGGCTTCCAATTATAGATGCTTTGTCTCAGTCAATAGAAGGAATTATAAGGGGAGCTATACAATTTGAAAACATACAATTGATAACACCAACAAAATAGATAAAATTAATATAAGGCGATTTGTAATTCAGTCCTATGGGTAACAAATTCGCTTACCCATTCACGAAGAATATCACAGTCCTTTGGCGTCAAATATTTGTAAGCCTTTCTAAGTTCTTTACGAAAAAGGCGTACATCAAAACTCACTTTTTGTAAAATTTGCTGATAATATTTTAATTTTTTTGACATGTAATTTTATTTATCATCAATGTATGGAGTTTTTAAGTTTGAATATGTTGTTGAAATGTTAAAAAATAATTTTCTCAAAAAAACACATTTGGACCTAAAATTGCCTTTTTATAAATTTTAATTATGTGTTTTTTCTAAATAGAATTAAAAAAAATAAAAAACACAATAAAGGTTGTTTCAGGTTTGTTGAGATTTTTTTAAATGTTATATTTGCGCACACTTTTCGGGGTGTAGCGTAGCCCGGTCATCGCGCCTGCTTTGGGAGCAGGAGGTCGCAGGTTCGAATCCTGCCACCCCGACAAATACTATCCTCTTTTAATTCGGGATGTGGCGCAGCCTGGTAGCGCACACGCATGGGGTGCGTGGGGTCGCAGGTTCAAATCCTGTCATCCCGACAAAATCATATCATAAAATTCTAAAGCACTTTTTTTTTTATGATTATAAATGGTATTTTTCAATTAATTTTAAAATAAATAAAACTTCTATTTATGAAAAAAAAGATTATAAATATTCTTGCATTGTTCATTCTTCACTTTGGATGTGCTCAAGACAATCCACCATTTATTGAGGATCCTATAGAAATAAATTACACTTATGAAGTAATAGTTGACGGAATTGACGTCCCTTGGAGTATGGCTTTCATAAATAAAAATGAATTACTTGTCACAGAACAGTCTGGAACCCTATTTTATGTTAAAAATGGACAAAAAAAGGAAGTTACTGGATTACCACCTGTATATTTCAGAGGTCAAGGTGGGCTTTTAGATGTTGCTTTACATCCAAACTTTTCAGAAAATAAAATAATTTATATGACTTTAGGTGCTAATACTGAAGGTGACAAAAAAGGAGGAAATACATCGTTATATTCTGCTGTTTTAAATAATACAGATTTAAATAATGTCACACTTCTATACAAAGCAACACCAAATACCAAAACAGCGCAACATTGGGGATCAAGAATTGTTTTCGATAAAAAAGGTCATGTATATTTTGGTATTGGTGATCGTGGAGAACGAGAAACAAATCCTCAAGACATAACAAAGGATGGAGGTAAAATTTACCGTCTTAACCTTGATGGATCTGTTCCAAAGGATAATCCTTTCGTAGGAATATCTGGTGCTAAAACTGCTGTTTTCTCTTATGGACATCGTAATCCCCAAGGAATGATAATTCATCCAAAAACTGGTCAAATTTGGGAGCACGAACACGGACCTCGAGGAGGGGATGAAATTAATATAATAAAAAAAGGTATTAATTATGGTTGGCCTGATATCACATATGGAATTAATTATAGTGGAACTATTATAACTAATAAAACCTCTGCTCCAAATATGGCTCAACCTGTATATTATTGGGTACCCTCAATTGCTCCTAGTGGAATGGCATTTTCAACTTCAAATATTTATGAAGATTGGAAGGATAATTTATTTGTTGGCTCATTGAAGTTTCAATATCTCGAACGACTTGTAATAAAAAATGAAAAATTTGTAAAAAGAGAAAAAATATTAGATAACATCGGAAGAGTAAGAGATGTGGCTGAAGGGCCAGACGGCTATATCTATGTTGCCGTTGAGGGAAAAGGCATTTTAAAAATAATGCCCAAATAAATGAAGCTGTTCTTTTTTTTTTATTTTTTTGGTTTTGGGGTATTTGCGTATTTTTTAGTACCTCAAAAAAGCAAGGCTCAAAGTATTACAAATGGTTCTTTAATTTATAATGATTTTTGTTATCGTTGTCACGGTGTGAATGGATTAGGTCAAGACAATCTGATACCGCCATTAAAGTCTTCTGACTATTTATTGAACAATATTAATCTCTCGATTGCGGGTTTGAAATATGGATTAAAAGGAAAAATTATTGTAAATGGGAAAGTTTATAATAGTTACATGACATACCAGGGCCTGGATAATGAGGAGATTGCTGATGTAATGAATTATATACTTAACCAATGGGGAAATAATTATGAAGGTTTTATAGATGCTTCTCAAGTTGAAAAGATTTCTAAATCCATTTTTGAAAAATGAAAAAACCATCTACTAGAAATTATATAAAATCTTTTAAACGTAGTTATTATGTATATGCAGGGATATTAGTTGGATTTATAATATGGATGGTTTTTATAGACACCCATTCATGGAACATTCATTCAGAATTAAATTCTGAAATAGAAAGGCTAGAACAAGAAAAAGAAGCTTTAAAGCTAATTATGTCATCAGATAAAAAAACTTTTAAGCAACTTCAAAACATAGACAGTTTAGAACATTTTGCACGTGAAAATTACGGTCACAAAAAGGAAAATGAAACTATTTTTATAATTGAGACCGGAGAACTAGAAAAAATATCTCAATAGAATTAAGTGAAAAGTATACCAAATAAATGGTTAAAATAATCTTTTCCCGGGGAGTTAAATAATTGTAATTTTATATGATTTAAAACTTTTAAATGGGTAAAATTATTGCTATTGCAAATCAAAAAGGTGGAGTAGGAAAAACTACTACTGCGGTTAACCTTTCTGCGGCTTTGGGGGTTTTAGAAAAAAAAATTCTCCTTATTGATGCAGATCCACAGGCAAATGCAACATCTGGCTTAGGTATTGATGTTAGAAATGTGAAGCAAGGGACTTATCAACTATTAGATCAGAGCGTAGATCCAAATGAAACTATTATTGAAACTGGCAGTCCTAATTTAGATTTAATTCCGTCCCATATTGATTTAGTCGCCTCAGAAATTGAGTTAGTAGATAAAGAAGCTCGCGAATATATGCTAAAAACGATATTAGCGGATGTCCATAATCATTATGATTTTATTATTATCGATTGTGCTCCATCTTTAGGGCTTATAACACTTAATGCACTCGTCTGTTCTAATGCAGTTATTATACCCATACAGTGTGAATATTTTGCTTTAGAAGGATTAGGAAAACTATTAAATACAATTAAAAGTGTTCAGAAAATCCATAATGAGAATTTAGATATCGAAGGACTTTTACTGACTATGTACGACACCCGTTTACGACTTTCAAATCAAGTAGTTGAAGAGGTTAAAAAACACTTTGGTAAAATGGTATTCAAAACAATTATTCAAAGAAATATTCGACTAAGTGAAGCCCCGAGTTTTGGAGAAGACATAATTACTTATGATGCGTCTAGTAGGGGTGCAAAAAGCTATTTATCTTTAGCAAGTGAAATTATAAAGAGAAATAAACTGAAATAATGGGAAAATCAAAACAAAAAAAAGTTTTAGGGAGAGGTCTTTCCGCATTACTAAATAATGATGATCATATTATTGAATCCGTAGGAGACAATAATGCTGAATTGATTATAGGAAGTATAGTTGATTTACCCGTTGAAAAAATTAGTAATAATCCATTCCAGCCGAGAACACATTTTAATGAGGAATCAATAAAAGAACTAAGCACCTCAATAAAACAGTTAGGCGTCATACAGCCTGTTACTGTTCGCAAAATAAAAGGGAATAAATACCAGTTAGTATCCGGGGAACGTCGTTTGCGAGCATCAAAATTAGCAGGTTTAAAAACAATTCCCTCATACGTTCGCCTTGCTGATGACAAAGAGTCTCTTGAAATGGCTTTGGTTGAAAATATTCAAAGACAAGACCTAGACCCCATAGAAATAGGTCTTTCTTACCAGCGTCTTATAGATGAAATAAAACTTACCCAAGACCAGCTTAGTGAACGTGTTGGGAAAAAACGCTCAACAATAGCTAATTACATGCGATTATTAAAGTTAGATCCCATTATTCAAACAGGTATAAGAGATCAATTTATAACAATGGGGCACGGACGTGCATTGGTAAACATCAGTGATTCAAAATTACAAATAGATTTATATAAAAAAATTGTAAAAAAAGGCCTTTCAGTTCGAGGAGTGGAGTCCCTAGTTAAAAATTTAAGAGATACTAAAACAAAATCATCTGACAATTATTTATCACCCTTCATAAATCAAGCAGCTGAAGAATTAAAAATAATATTAGGCACTTCAGTAAGTGTTTCATCAAACAAACAAGGAAAAGGAATTTTAAAAATTAATTTTGACTCTCAAGAAGAACTACAACATATTTTAAATAAAGTCAAAGGTGATTAATCTAAAACCTCTTTGTTTAATAATTTTAATTTTTTATCTTCCTCTAAAAGGGCAAGAAGAATTAAAAATTAATGATGTACCTGAAAAAATTGCTCTACCTGACAGTATCCAAATAAACCAAAGGTTTTCACCCAGAATCCAGAGGCTAATTGCTGATCCTCTTACCCCTTCTAAAGCTGCTTTTTATTCAGCTATTATACCTGGTTTAGGCCAAGCTTTTCTTGGAAAAGGATGGAAAGTACCAATTATTTATGCTGCTATTGGCGCTTCATTATATTATTATGATTTAAATAATAAAGAGATGAACTCATACAGAACAGCATATAAAAGAAGATTAAATGGTTTTTTCGATGATGAATATTTGGAAACTGAAATCCCAATTACAACTGATCAACTTCTTCTTGGAATGGAGTTTCACAAAAACTATCGCGATATTGCAATAATTTTGGCAGCAGCGTCATATATGCTTAATATTTTAGAAGCTAATGTAAGTGCTCATTTATTACAATTTAATGTAAATGATGATCTATCCGTTACTCCAAACATAATTTTAGATAAGGAGATCACAGGTATACAATTGGCTTTTAAATTTAAATAAATCTATGAAAATTGCATTATTAGGATACGGTAGAATGGGAAAAACTATAGAACGTTATTCCATAGATAGAAACCATGAGATTGTTTTTATCCTTGATAAGGATTATGAAAAGGGTAATATTGATTTAGCTGATATTGCAATTAATTTTAGTATTCCAGAAGCTGCGGTTTCAAATATAAAAATCGCAATGAAAAAAAAGATACCTGTTGTTTGTGGAACTACTGGTTGGCTTGATAGTTATGAAGAAATTACTAATTTTTGTAAAACCCAAAACACAGCCTTTTTATATGCTTCTAACTTTAGTATCGGAGTTAATATATTCTTTAAAATTAATCGCTTACTTGCTAAATTGATGGGTCAAAACAAAAAAAATTATAAAGCAGATGTTAAAGAAGTTCATCATTTACATAAGTTAGATTCTCCTAGTGGGACTGCAATCACTTTAGCAAAGGATATCATAAACAACTTTGATCATAAAAAATGGACATTGGATAAAGATGATGAAGATAATTTATTTATTGAAACTATAAGGAAGGGTGAAGTTCCAGGAACTCATATCATAAGATACTATTCAGAAATAGATGAAATCAGCATAAAGCATAAAGCCTTTAAGCGAGACGGTTTTGCTTTAGGAGCTATAATAGCTGCAGAATGGTTAGTAGGCAAGAAAGGTGTTTATAATATGGACGATGTAGTTAAAATTAATCAACTCTAAAATGATTTTTAACATCAAAAATGATATATAAAATAAGAGATGACAATATTTGAGTGGATTATATTCTTTTTTATACTTCAAGGGGTCCATTTTTTAGGAACATGGAAACTTTATAAAGCTGCTGGTTTTAAAACATGGTATGCAATCATACCTGTTTATAACGCAATCGTTTTAATGAGGATCATTAAAAGACCTAAATGGTGGGTTATACTTCTATTTATACCTACCATTAATTTAATATTAGTTGCTGTAATTTGGGTAGAGACTATACGAAGTTTTGGTAAAAATACATTTAAAGATACTTTTTTAGTTTTATTTACTTTTGGTTTTTACATATACTTAATAAATTATAGTAATAAGACCGTTTATGTTGCTAATCGAAGTCTACGTCCTAGAACAGGTTTTGGTGAAACTCTAAGTTCTATTATCTGGGCTGTAGTACTTGCAACAATTTTCCATAATTATTTCATACAGCCCTACATTATACCAACAGGATCTTTAGAAAAATCCTTATTAATCGGAGATTTTCTTTTTGTAAGTAAATTTCACTATGGTTCAAGAGTACCAATGACTGCTGTATCTGCTCCTATGGTTCACGATACCATCCCTGGATTTAAAATCCGATCTTACCTTAAATATCCTCAATATCCATATTTGAGACTACCAAGAATACAAAAGATTAAACGCAATGATATAGTTGTATTTAGTTGGCCCGCTGATACGGTCCGCCAATTCTTTGTGCGTGAAAAAAGAGTTGATAAGCCAATTGATAAAAAGTCTAATTACGTCAAAAGATGCGTTGGTATTCCAGGTGATACTCTTGAGATTAAAGACGGTTTTGTTTATGCTAATGGATTAAAAAATATTCTTCCAGAAAGGGCGAAAGTTCAATACACTTTTAATGCATATTCTAATAAAGGTATTTCATCTCGAAAATTACTCTCTAAGGGATTTGAAGACTTTAATCGCACCTATAAAATTGAAAATATCACTGAAAATTCTTATCAGAAAATTGTACCGTATATAATTGGTAGAATTGGAAATACAGTCGAAAACTTTAAAGTCATTACTTCATCAAAAGGTCTCCCCACAGAGGTAATTCGTAAGACAGGGTTAAAAGTTAGTGAGATATTAGAACAAAAAAAAGAAATGAGTTTGACACTTGAGGAGTCTGCTATATTGAGAAAAATATCAGGCATTGATAGTGTGATTCAATCTATTAACAAGATTAAAGTCCCCAATGAAACTTTTTTTCCAAATAAGATTAAATTTAATTGGAATGAAGATAATTTTGGACCATTATTGATTCCAAAAAAAGGAATGAGAATTAAATTAAATCATAAAAATCTTCCCCTATATAAAAAAATCATAAATGAATACGAAGGAAATCAAATTGAAATTAAGCCTTCAGAAATTTTAATAAATGGTATTAATTCTGAACAATACACATTTAAAAAAGATTACTATTGGATGATGGGTGACAATCGTCATAAATCAGAGGATAGTAGATTTTGGGGTTTTGTTCCCGATGATCACATTGTTGGTAAACCTATATTCATTTGGTTTAGCATTAAGGGAATTAATGATGGAATAAAAAACTGGAAAATTAGATGGGATCGTGTGTTTACTACTGTAGACGGCCCTGGAAAAAGACGCTCTTATTTTCCTTATTTTTTGGTAGTGGTAATTTTATGGCAAGGATTTATTTTTTATCGAAAAAGAATAAAAAAATAAAAGGAATGATTCCGATATTTTGTCCTGCATACTTTCCAAATGTCAATTATTTTGCAAATCTTTTACAACAAAAATCCATTGTTTTTTCAGACGATACATTTTATCAGAAGCAAACATTCAGAAATAGAACGGTGATCTACGGAGCAAATAAGGAATTAAATTTAATTATTCCAATACGACATTGGAAAAAAGGTAAAAAACCAATAGATAGTAAAATAAAAATTGCCTACGATATGGATTGGCAAAATCAGCATTGGAAATCAATATGTTCAGCATATCGATCCTCTCCTTATTTCGAGTTTTATGAGCACGAGATTGCACCTTTTTACAGAGAAGAAAAAGATAACTTATTCTTATTCAATCTATCTATCATAGAAAAAGTGATGTTTCTAATGGATGAATCATTCAAATATAAAATTAGCTCATTGGTAAAGGGTTTTAATAAACATGTAGATAAAATAATTGATCCAAAAATAAAATCAAAAACTAAATTTGAATACTACCCACAGGTATTTTCTTCAAAATACGGCTTTATTCCAAACCTTAGTATACTTGATATTATTTTTAACCTCGGACCAAATAGTTCTAATTATTTAAGAAGGCACTTCGCCGAAAATAAAAATTAATTTAGCTCAAGCTTTGCAGAGATTGGATTATGATCCGAAAATTTAATATCATGAGTTACAAAATCTAATACTCTAATTTCTGGTGAAATAAAAATGTAATCAATTCTCAAAGGAAAAAAAGGAAATTGATATGTTGATCCAAAACCACTGCCTTTTTCGTTAAAAGCATCTATCCTATTTATTGATAGATTTTTATAACTCTCAGAAAAAGCATTATTATTTAAGTCTGTACAAATTATTTCAGGAAATTTATTTTTTTCAGAAAGCAAATTAAATTCAAAAACTTGTTGCTTTTGGGTTTCAAATGCATTTTTAACTTTTGAACGAAATTTTTCAGAATAATTTGAGGATAATAAAGTGTCTTTAGAATTTATTCTTAAAGACTCAAAATGCAAGTTATATAAACGTAATGTGTCTTGATTCCAAAAGATGTCAGATTGTATTCCGCCATTCGAAGAAGCTTCAAAGGATATTATTTTTGAATTAAATAATGGATATTTAGAAATAATGGATGATCCTATTTTACCTTTAGGAACATAGGGTCTAAATATTTTGTATGGATAATTTTGAAATAATGGTGCGGTCTCTAATGTATATTCCTGAAAGCAAACAACATCAGGGTTAACTTTTGCAATAAAATCATCAATTAAACTTGGGATATCTTTTATATCTAACCAATCATATCGATTAAACGAGCGAACATTATAGCTCATTAGAGTTAGGCCTTTAGATGTTGTTATTCCTTTAGATTTAAATTGATATAGTAATTGCCATGATTCAAAACTCATTGCAAAAACAATTAAAAAAAGAAAAAATGGCCATTTAAATTGTAAAAACCAGTAAAATGCAAAAATTAAATTTATGCAACATAATACTGGCGTTACCAATGAAAGAATTGGAAAATTAAAACCCAAATTAAAAATATCCATTGCAATTAGTTGAAGAAGAAGAAGAAGAATATTAATTGTTAAAATTGAATTAAAAAAAAAAGATTTTTCACCCATATTAATCCTCTAATTCTTACCTGATTTATATAAAAAGTCTTTTTCATTTTGGGTAAGACTTTCATAACCAGATAAGCTAATTTTATCTAATATTTCATCTATTCGTTTTTGATTTGTAATTGTAACAGAAGTGCTGTGATTTTTCTTTTTATTTTTTTCCTTTCTGTAAACAGCTCTAATTTTTGGCTTTTTTTTGAAAATATTTATAACCAGGTCAATTAAAATTCTGAAAGGCTTACCGATATCTTTTCCATTTTTAAGTTGTATTACATAGTAGAAGCCTAGAATAGCGCCACCAATATGAGCAAGATGCCCGCCAGCATTGCCATAAGGAATTTGCACAACATCAATCAAAACAAATATCGCTCCCAAATAACGAAGTTCCACATTAAATAAAATTAAACGAACCTCATAATTTGGAGAATACGTTGACATAAAAATAAAAACAGCCATTACACCTGCAGATGCACCAATCATAGCAGTAGAAGAATTTTCAAAAACAGGGAAAAATGTATAGCTTAGAATGAAGCTAACTCCTCCTACTAAAACCCCCAAAAAATAAACATTAAAAAAAAATTTGGAAGTAAATAAATTTAAAAATAATCTAGAAGAAAAAAACAGTAGATACATATTCCAGAATAAATGAAAAAAGCCTGAATGTAGAAAACTATATGTAAGAATTGACCACGGTTTAAAAGCAAGATCTATTAAAGACTCAGATAATTCGAACCAATAGAAAAAGTCAGTAGAAGAGATATTAAACAAAAAGAAAATTGTTCTTAGGAACAAGGGTAATATAAAACAAACTATATTAATTAAAATAAGTTTTTCAGCGCTGTTTAATTTTTGAATACGATAATAAAACTGATCCCTAAAAGTCATATATCCCAACGATTTTTATTGAATTGATTTTTTTTCCAATACCAAATCATAATCAAACCCGTTATTGCTCCACCAATGTGAGCAAAATGTGCTATTGGTCCAATTGAATATGAAGTAAATCCAAAAAATAAATCTCCAAAAATCAATAGTGGAACAAGAATTTTTGCTTTTACAGGTATTGGTGGAAAAAGAAGCATTAACC
>Ga0315330_10000979_pt1 | contig 18849 bp, 16 predicted proteins | sample M140m34915metaG_FD_203453 | JGI IMG/M metagenome (GOLD analysis project Ga0315330, IMG submission 203453) | Ammonia-oxidizing marine archaeal communities from Monterey Bay, California, United States - M1 40m 34915 | ecosystem: Environmental > Aquatic > Marine > Intertidal zone | place: USA...
TTAGTTCAAATGTTGCATACCCCATTTCTTGATAAAGTTTAAGGTAATCATAGTGATGTTTTTTCCATCCTTCGCTTCCAGCAACACCAATTACAAGAGGGTATTTTTTATCTTTGTTTAAATTATCCTTTGGAATAACCAATTGTCCAAATACTTTCTGTTTTGGGACTTTAGAACTTTCCAGAATTTCATTAAAAGTATATGGATTTGCACTATTAAATACTATTTCTTCTTTATAATTTTGAGACCATAAAATAGTTGGTATAAATATTAAAAACATTAAGTATTTTAAATTAAAAATCATTTTTTATATACACTTAAATTATTTCTTTTATTATGTTTTTTGTGTTATTAAAACTAAAAGTTTCATTGACTTTTTTTCCTATTAAGGCTTTTCCAACAGGGCTATTTTGAGAAATACAATATATATCATTTCCTTCAAAGTTAAATTTACCTACAGAAACAGCGATAAAATAACTGTAATTGTTGGTTTTAACTAAAGACCCATGACTAATTTTTTTTTTATTGTTTTCAATTGATTTTATAGTTAATAATTGTTTTTTTAAAATTTCAATTTCTTTAATTCTTTTTCCATTTTTTTCTCTTTCAATTTGAATCATAGCTCTTGTTGTTTCATGTTTATCACCTGAACTATTTTTAGTTTCTTTTTTAAGAGATTCAACAAGTTCATTGTCAATACTCAAATATTTTTTCAATTTTAAATTTATTTGATTTTCACAATGATTGTATAATAAGTTTTTTAAACCTTTCATTGTAGGTTTTTAATTTTACTAACTTAGTAAAAACTTATAAATACTATGTCTAAAATATTAGTTACAGGAGGTCTTGGTTACATTGGAAGTCATACGGTTGTGGAGCTTTGCAGTAACGGATATGAGGTTGTTATTGTTGATGACTTATCAAACTCTTCGTTAAGAGTTTTAGATGGAATTGAAAGCATAACTAAAAGTTCAATAAAATTTTTAGAATTGGATTTGAAGAACTTAGAATTAACTGAATCTTTTATAAAATCTAATAATGATATTGATGGTGTTATTCACTTTGCAGCTTCTAAAGCTGTCGGAGAAAGTGTTGATGATCCATTAAAATATTATAATAACAATATTATATCTCTTTTAAATTTATTAACTGCTTTAAAAAAGCTTGATAAAAAAATAAATTTTATTTTCAGTTCATCAGCAACTGTATATGGAAAACCTGATATATTACCTATAACAGAGCTTGAATCAATAAAAATAGCAGAATCTCCCTACGGAAACACCAAACAAATAGGAGAAGAAATACTGTTTGATTTAGTTAAATCATCAATAAACTTTAATGTATTGTCTTTAAGGTATTTCAATCCAATAGGAGCTCATAGTTCTGCCCTAATTGGGGAGCTTCCAATCGGAACACCTCAGAATCTAGTTCCTTTCATCACTCAAACAGCTATTGGTAAAAGAGACATTCTAACTGTTTTTGGAAACGATTATAATACCCAAGATGGAACTTGTTTAAGAGATTATATTCATGTTATTGATTTAGCTAATGCACATGTGGTTGGGTTAAATTTTTTAAACATTAAAAAAGAAAGTAATTATTATGATACTTTTAACATTGGAACTGGAAAAGCAACTTCAGTTTTAGAATTAATAGAGGGATTTGTAAAATTTAATGGAATTAAACTAAATTATCAAATTGGTAATAGAAGAAGTGGAGATGTAGAAAAGTGTTATGCTGAAGTTTCAAAAGCAAATAACCAATTAAAATGGAAATCTAAACTTACTATTAAAGAAGCATTAATTTCCGCTTGGAATTGGGAAAAATATATTAGTAATGAAAAATTATAACAGACGAAATTTTCTTAAGAAATCTTCCTTAGGTGTTGTTGGTGCATCAACGTTGAGTCTTAGTTGTCAGGAAAATATGTCAAAATCATCACCTGGAACATATATGGGTGATTTTGCAGATAAACCAATTGATAATATCAAAGCTGCTTTTATTGGTTTAGGTGCAAGAGGACCAGGACATTTAAAAAACTTTGCAACATTAGAAAATACCAAAGTTGTTGCACTTTGTGATCTATATAATGATAACGTAGAAAGAGAACAAAATAGATTACAATCCTACAATTCAAATTCTAGCGATGTAAAATTATATTGGGGAGATGAAAATAAATGGAAGGTAATGCTAAAAGAAGTGAAACCTGACATAGTTTTTATTTCAACTAATTGGAAGAACCATGCTCCAATGGTCATACAATCTATGAAAGATGGGGCACATGCATTTTGTGAGGTTCCTCTTGCAATAACAACCCAAGAAATGTGGGATATTGTAAATACATCTGAAAAAACTCAGAAGCATTGCATGATGATGGAAAATGTAAATTATGGTAGAGAAGAGTTAATGTATTTAAACATGTGCAGAAAAGGGGTTATTGGTCAACTCTTACATGCAGAAGCTGCTTATATTCATGAACTTCGATTCCAAATGTTCGAAGAATCTAGAGGAACAGGATCTTGGAGAACACACCATTATGCTAATGGAAAAGGAAATCTTTACCCTACACATGGCCTAGGACCAGTTGCTCAATACATGAATATCGCAAGGAAGGATGATAATTTTAGATCAATAGTTTCTTATTCAACTCCGTCAGTTGGTAGACAATTATTTGCAGCTAAAAATTTTGATAATGATCACAAATGGAATAAACTTAATTATCAAAATGGTGATTTAAACACCTCAATAATTAAGACCAACCAAGGAAGAACTATATTGGTTCAATGGGATGAAACAAGTCCTAGACCCTACACAAGGCATAACCTCATATTAGGTTCTAAAGGTGCATTAGCCGGATTTCCAACAAGAATTGCCTTAGAAGGAGGATTTGACGAAATTTCAAAAGATCATCATTCTTGGATAAAAGGGAAAGATTTAAAATCATTATATGAAAAGTATGATCATCCTCTTTACAAAAGATTAAATTCTAAAACAAAAAAATCTGGACACGGAGGAATGGACGGAATTATGATGTATAGAATTGTTGAATGCTTAAAAAATGGTTTGCCATTGGATCAAAATGTTTACGAAGGGTGTTTTTGGAGTGCAGTTACTCCCCTGAGTGCAAAATCAATTGATGAAGACGGTATGCCACAGCAATTTCCAGATTTTACGAGAGGAATGTGGAAAACAACCTCTCCATTAAAAATCATTTCTTAGTACCAATGATAAATGACTCCTTAATAATTCTAGCTGCTGGACTTTCATCTAGAATGAAAAAATCTAAATCCAGCAATGGCCTATCAAAGAATCTTTTAAACCAAGCTAATACAGTTGAAAAAGGTTTGATTGGAGTTGATAAAAATGGTAAACCTTTAATTCATTATTTGTTAGTTAATGCTCAGCAAGCAGGATTTAAAAACATATTTTTAGTTATTGGAGAAAAATCATTGAACTTTAAAAATTATTTCACTAATAATAAATATGAGGGTTTAAATATAAATTTTGCAATTCAATATATTGAAAATAAAAGAGTAAAACCCTCTGGAACTGCAGATGCTGTTTTTCAGACTTTGGTTCAATATCCAATATTAAAAAACTCAAATTTTTGTGTTTGTAATAGTGATAACTTATACAGTAATGAAGCTTTACTAAAAATAAGAACCACTAAATCATCAAATGCATTTATTTCTTATGAAAGAGAATGTTTGAAGTTTAGTAGTGAGAAAATTAGATCCTTTTCAGTTTTAAAATTAGATAAAGAAAACTATTTGTTAGACATAATTGAAAAACCAAGTCAAAATGACTTAGAAAAATTTAAAGATTCTAAAAGAATTTCCAGGGTTAATATGAATCTTTTTAAATTTAATGGTGTGGTCTTTTTTGATTTTTTAAAAGAATGTCCTTTTGATCCTGTTAGAAATGAAAAAGAATTACCAACCGCCGTTTTAAACATCTCAAAAAAAATTCCAAACTCTGTGTTAGGTATTCCTCACTGCGAGCATGTTCCAGACCTAACCTCAAAAGACGATATTTCACTTTTATTTAATCAATTTTGAACTAAAAAATTTATAAATAATGTTCAAAATTCTTTAAAAATAAACACATTATTTTGCTTACAATTTGATATATTCGAATCCTAACTTTTAAAATTATTATGGAAACAGTTTTTGAAAGCCTTGATTGGTTTGTCTTAGGGGTTTATTTTTTGTTATTAGTTGGTGTTGCTGTCTGGGTTGTTCTCCAAAAAAATAAAAATACAGAAGATTATTTTTTAGCAGGAAGAAATGTTGGATGGTTTGTAATAGGTGCATCAATATTTGCCTCTAACATTGGTTCTGAACATGTAGTTGGTCTAGCTGGAACTGGTTTTGAGTCTGGAACTCCAATGGCACACTATGAGCTTCATGCTTGGATTGTATTACTTCTAGGTTGGTTGTTTTTACCTTTTTACATTAGAAGTGGTGCTTTCACAATGCCAGAATTTCTAGAAAAAAGGTTTGATAGTAGATCAAGATGGTTTCTTTCAGTTTTTTCACTCTTAGCTTACGTTATAACTAAAGTTTCAGTTACTATTTACGCAGGAGGAATTGTTGTTTCTGAACTTCTTGGAATTCCATTTTGGTATGGTGCAATTGGAATAGTGATTTTTACTGGTGCATATACGATTATTGGAGGAATGAAAGCTGTTATTTATACTGAAACTCTTCAAACAATTGTTTTAATATTAGGTTCTTTAATAATCACATATTTGGGTCTTCAAGAAGTTGGTGGTTGGACTCAACTTAGAGAAACAGTAATAGCTGTAAGTCCTGATCACTTCAATATGTGGCGCCCAATGACTGATCCTGATTTTCCTTGGACAGGTTTGCTAATAGGAGGTACTATTGTTGGAATATGGTATTGGTGTACTGATCAATATATTGTTCAAAGAACATTAGCTGCAAATAACATTAAAATTGGAAGAAGAGGAGCTATATTTGGCGCTTATTTAAAATTGCTTCCTATTTTAATTTTCTTAATCCCTGGTATAATTGCCTTTGCTTTAACAATTCAAGATCCTGAAACATATGTCGTTACAAAGGCTGATAGAGCTTTTCCAATGTTAGTTAATACACTTCTTCCAGTTGGTTTAAAAGGTCTTGTAGCTGGAGGTCTAATGGCTGCTTTGATGAGTTCACTGGCATCAGTATTCAATTCATGTTCTACAATATTTACAATCGATATATACAAGAAAATAAGACCTAATAAAACTGAAAGACAATTATTGACAATTGGAAAATTAGCAACAGCAGTAATTGTTTTTTTAGGAATTTTATGGATTCCAATTATGGAAAAAATTGGTGGTGGCGTTATGTATCAGTATCTTCAAAATGTTCAGTCTTACATTGCACCTCCAGTTACTGCTGTGTTTCTGCTTGGAATTATTTGGAAGAGAGTAAATTCAGATGCAGCAATTACAACACTATTCATGGGTTTGTTTTTACTAATTTTAAGACTTGGTTCTGAAATATATTATCAACCTCAAATTTCAAGTGGAGTTGATATGGAAGGCTTTCTGTTTACTTTTGCAACGATTAATTTTGCTCACATGGCAATTATTTTATTTATTTTTTCTGTAATTCTTTGTGTTTCTGTAAGTTTATTCACAGCAGAACCTGATTATTTAAAAACTAGAGGTTTATCATTTGGTAACATAGATTTAGAATCAGATGAATTTAAAGAAAAAACATACTCAACTATTGATGTTGTACTTTCTGTATTTCTGATCCTAATTGTAATTGGAATTTTAATGTATTTTACCGGATAATAAATGTATATTATTAATTTAGATATTGGAATTTGATTAAATTAAAAATTTATGAGCATAAATAAAGATCTGTTTAATAACATTGTTAATCAATTTATTTAACTACACATATGAAAAAAATTGCATTACATTGGCAGATTATTATTGGGATGATTTTAGGAGTAGTCTTTGGATTATTCTTTTTAAATTTTGACTGGGGAAAAGTTTTTGTTATTAACTGGATAAAACCTTTTGGAACAATTTTTATAAACTCATTAAAACTAATAGCTGTTCCTTTAATTTTAGCTTCATTGATAAAGGGAGTTTCTGACCTAAAAGACTTATCAAAGTTATCTTCGATGGGAGGTGTAACTATTGCAACATATATATTTACTACAATGATGGCAGTAAGTATTGGTTTAATTGCTGTAAACTTAATTGAACCTGGTAATTACATTTCTGAAGAAACTAGAGAGCAGTTGGTTAATGCTTATTCTTTAAATGCGAATGAAAAGATTGGTGTGGCGAATAACCAAAAATCCTTAGGACCTCTTCAACCTCTTGTTGATATGGTTCCTTCAAATATTTTTGATGCTGCATCAAACAATGGAAATATGTTACAGGTCATATTTTTTGCTATAATTTTTGGAATTTCAATGATCTTGATACCTCCTAAAAAATCTGAACCAATTAAAAACTTTTTTGATTCATTAAATGAAGTTATTCTTAAGATAATTGACTTAATTATGTTGTGTGCACCTTATGGTGTATTCGCTCTTTTAGCAGCTATAATTGTTGAATCTCCAAGTCTAGATTTATTTAAAGCATTAGGATTTTATTCTGTAACAGTTTTGTTTGGACTGATTCTTTTAATTTGTATCTATCTTTTGATAGTTAAAGTTATTATTGGAAAAAACCCATCTTATTTTTTAAAAGGTATCTCACCTGCTCAACTTCTAGCATTTTCTACAAGTTCAAGTGCAGCTACCCTCCCTGTTACTATGGAAAGAGTTAAAGATCATCTTGATGTAAAGGAGGAGGTAAGTAGTTTTGTTCTTCCAATAGGAGCTACCATAAATATGGACGGGAGTGCTTTATATCAAGCTGTTGCTGCTGTTTTTATAGCTCAAGCTTTTGGTTTAGATCTATCATTAGCTGCACAACTTGGTATAGTAACTACTGCAACTCTAGCTTCAATAGGGTCTGCAGCTGTTCCAGGTGCTGGAATGGTTATGCTTATTATTGTATTATCTCAAGCTGGAATTCCAGAAATTGGCTTGGCTCTTATTTTTGCAGTTGATAGACCTTTAGATATGTGTAGGACTGTTGTAAACGTCACGGGAGATGCTACCGTTTCAATGTTTGTAAATAAAGTTGTAAGTAAAAGAAAGAATTGAATTTTAAAAATCTTAATAAAGTATTATGAATAAAGATGATTTAATTAAAGATTTTTTAAAATCTTTTAAACCTAAAGAAGAACAAAGTTGGAAAAGCTCCTATTTTTTTACGCATTATCTAAAGAATAGCCATGATATTGATGCTATGTTAGTTGAAGGTATGTCAAGAATAAAAAAAATTGATTATTGGATGGTGTCTTTTAATAATGAAAATATTGATATTCATGCTCTAGCAGTGAATGATGAGCCTGATTTTATTGATAAACCGGATATGCTTTGGACTTTAGAACAATTTGAAAAAGATAATTTTTAATTTTTTGGACCTCTAAGGTGTATAATAAGTCCATTTAAAAAATTTCGTAAAATTTGATCACCGCATTCCATGTATTTTGGATGCTTTTCATTTCTAAACAGTGCATTTATTTCAGATTTCGATACTTTGAAGTCTGCTAGTTTACAAATTCTTACAATATCTTCATCTTTTAATTTGTGAGCTACTCTAAGTTTTTTAAAAATGTCATTATTAGTTAATCCCATTTTTATTTTATGATTAATTAATTTAAATTAAATATAATATTTTAAGATTTTGAATAAAAGAATATGTGTTATTGGTGCAGGGCCGTCTGGCATTACAGCAATCAAAAATATTGCTGAATCAGGCTTTAATGTAAAAGCCTTTGATATTAATAGCGACGTTGGTGGTAATTGGATATATAATGAGAATGAAAGTCATTCTAGTGTATTTGAAACAACACATATTATTAGCTCAAAATCTCTTTCTCAGTTTGAAGATTTTCATTTTAGTAATAATGTTGCTGATTATCCATCACACGATGAGTTAAGGCAATATTTTCAGTCATATGCTAAAAATTTTGGCTTGTATAAGCATATTCAATTCAATACTCTAGTTAAAAAATGTGAGAGGCAAGAGGATAACAATTGGGAAGTAACCACAATTTGTAAAAACAAAGAAAGTGTTGAGGTTTTCTCAGATTTAGTTGTTTGTAATGGCCATCACTGGAAACCTAACATACCAAATTATTCTGGTAATTTCAACGGTTCTTTCATTCATTCACATAACTACAAGAAAGCTTTTCCTTTTACAAATAAAAATGTTCTAGTCATTGGTGGGGGTAATTCAGCATGCGATGTTGCTGTTGAAACTAGTAGAGTTAGTAATAAAACTTTTTTAAGTTGGAGAAGAGGTTATAGAATTATTCCTAAGTTTTTTATGGGGAAACCCTCGGATGTTTTTGCATCCTACATGTCGTTTCTTCCAATTTCAATTAGAAATAAATTAGCTGGGTTTTTAGCTTATATAACTAATGGATCAAACTCAAACTACGGTCTTCTTAAACCAAAACATAAATTTGGAGAAACTCACCCTACAATAAATAGTGAACTACTATATAAAATTAGACATGGAAAGATTTTTCCAAAAAATGACATTGATTTTTTTAAGGGTGATTATGTTTATTTTAAAGACGGAAGCAATGAAAAAATTGATGTAATTATAGCATGTACAGGCTTTATTTTATCTCATCCTTTTTTTAAAAAAAATTTTATTAATTACACCAAAGGTCCAGTACCGCTATATTTAAAAATGTTTCATCCGGATTACGACAACCTCTTTTTTATAGGTATGTTTCAACCTCTTGGGTGCATCTGGCCAGGATCAGAGCAACAGAGCAAATTACTTTCTCTAGCATTACAGAATAAGTGGAATAGACCTAAAAACATTGTTGATTTGTGTAATAAAGAAACTGAAAATCCACACATGAAACAGATTAAAACTGATCGTCATAGAATAACTGTGGATTATCATCAATTTATTAAAGAATTAAAACATCAAATTAACAAAAGCATTTAGAATTAATTTTTTAATTAATTTATTTTCAATAATTTAAGTAAATGATCGGTTCATATGATTTTATTGTTGTTGGTGCAGGCTCTGCAGGTTGTGTAATTGCCAATCGTCTATCTAAAAATATTAATAATAAAGTATTATTATTAGAAGCAGGTGGGCCAGACTCTAACCCAAATATTCATATTCCTGGTGCATATCTTAAATTACATAAGAGTAATCAAGATTGGGGTTTTTGGACTGAAAAACAGAAAAATGTTTTGGACAGAAAAATTTATCTTCCTAGAGGTAAGACATTAGGTGGAAGTAGTTCAACAAATGCTATGGCTTATGTTAGAGGAAACTCTAAAGATTATGATTATTGGGAATCTCAAGGTAATTATGGTTGGGGATATAATGATGTTTTGCCTTTTTTTAAAAAATCTGAAAATCATGAACAGTTTGATACTTTAGATTCAAATTTCCATAGCAACGAAGGTGAGCTCAATATTACATCACCAAAAAAATTTAAAACACCTTTCGTAGATGGTTTTATATCTGCTTGTAAAAAAAATGGAATAAAAGAAAATACAGATTACAACGGAAAAGATCAGTATGGTGCCTCTCTTGTTCATAGTACCATTAAAGATGGGAAACGTCACAGTGCTGCATCAGCTTTTTTAAAGCCTGTAATGAAAAGACCTAATTTAACTATAATCACACATGCTAAAGCATCTAAAATAATTTTTAATGATAAGAAAGCAATTGGAATAGAATATATAAAAAACTCAAAAAGAAATAAAGTTTTGATAAACAAAGAGGTTATTATTTGCGCAGGTGCTTTTCAATCTCCACAATTGTTAATGATCTCTGGGATTGGGGATTTTGTTGAATTAAAAAAACATGAAATTGAACTTGTTCACGAACTAAAGGGTGTTGGTAAAAATTTACAGGACCATTTATTTTATCCAATATGCTGTGAGTCAAAAAAACAAGAGGGAATAAATCATTATATAAATCCTTTTAACCAGTTTAAAGCTGCTTTTAATTATTTTGTAAAAAGAAAGGGAGTTTTTTGTGCAGGTCCTCTTGAGGGATTAGCATTTTTAAATATTGACCAAAATAATGATGATGTAAATTTTCAATTACACTTTTCTCCAATATGTGTTAAAGATAATTATGGATACGATGCATATGATTTATATGACTATCCAAGAGTTGACGGTTTTACTATTCTTCCAACACTATTACACCCAAAAAGTAGAGGAACAGTTTCTATTTCATCTCAAAATATTACTGATAATCCAATTATCCAACCAAATTTTCTTGAACATGATGAAGATCTGGATTTATTAATAAAAGGGGGAAGATTAGCGTATAAATTAATGGAAGATCAATCTCTTAAAAAATTTGCTTTAAGGGATAGACTACCTTTTGATAGATTTTCAGAGGATTCATTAGTTGATCATATAAAACAAACACTCGAAACAGTTTACCATCCTGTAGGTACCTGTAAAATGGGTATAGATAAGTTGTCAGTTGTTGATCCAACCCTAAAAGTTCGTGGTGTTTCAAACTTGAGGGTTATTGATGCCTCAATTATGCCTAAAATTGTTTCAGGTAATACTAATGCATCAGTATATATGATTGCTGAAAAAGGTGCAGATATGATATTAAATGAATATAATATTTAAACATACTATATTGAATGTTTTGTTTTTTTATTATATTTAAAAAAACAAAACATTATGAAAAAAATTATTTTACTATTTACACTTTTTATTTCTTCGTATTCTTACTCTCAATATTGTGCTTTTTTCGATTTTAAAACTGACGAACCTGAAATGGTAGTCTCTTCTTTAAATGGGATGATGCAAACTGAGTGGGCAAAAAATATTGAAGGAACTAAATCATTATTTGCTTATCAATTTAATGGAACTAATGAAGCAACTCATTCTGTTCAGTTCTGTTTTCCAAATGAATCTGCTTTCGCTTCTTTTTTTGCAACATGGAATGCATCCTCAGTTGCTCAAGTTTTTGGAGAAAAATTAAATAAATATATCGAGCCTGTTAATCAAGCTTTGAATACTCCAATTTGGTTTAGAAATGATTGGACACCAGACCAAGTCTTTTTTATATATCAAATGGATGTTTCTGACCCTTCTGCATATGTAAAAGAATATGCTGAATTTACTCAAGCCTGGGCAGCTAAATATGAAATTACCAACTCTTATGGTGTTGGATTCCCTATTAGTGGAAAGAATTCTGAATTTTCTCATTTCGCTTGGGTTGGAGCACCTGATACAGAAACTGCTTTATCAAGAACAAAGCAAATGCAGTCTGACCCATTGTTTACTAAATTTGTCTCAAAAGTATCTAAAATTAGAAAAGTTGTTAATACTACTATGATGGTAAGAGTTATGGATTTTTAGTAAATCATTAAACCAAAATAAAAAAAGCCCTTTAAAGGGCTTTTTTTATTTAAAAGGTTTAATTAACAAAATTTCTGTCTGTCTTCCATTTATATATCTAAAACCATTTTCCTCAAATAACCCAGCTTCTTCAAGCATTATTCTTACTTCTTTGTTCCATTCTTTTATAAATGATTTGTTATTTAATTCTATTGCATAGACGGTATCATAATTCATTGATACATCACCTTTTATAGGGACACCATTTTGCGAATCCCACATTCCAATTGTTGTCCCTGCAGAATGACCGAATGTTCCCAATGGATGAGTGTAGATTTGCGGATCCAAGCCACTTTGTTTTGCAATTTTTAATGAATTAGAAAGTATTTCATTTCCAGTTTTATTTAGCTCAAATTCTCCAGTCAATATATCCTGAAGTTTGTTAGCATCTTTTAGTGCATTAACTAAGAAATTTGGAGCCTTATTTTCGTCATCTTTTAAAACATATGCAATTTGTTGACAATCAGTATTAAGAGTTAGATAGGATATTCCAAAATCACAATGAACTAAATCTCCTGGTTGTATAATATCATACTTTGACTTACCATCAAAGGCATATAAATCACTTTTTTCATTTCTTTGTACATCAACAGTAGGATGAAACCATGTTTTTAACTTTAACTCTAAAACTTTTTCTCTCATCCACCAGACTACATCATCGGTTGTTGTTAGTCCAGGCTTAATAACCTTATTCGAAAAAGCTTCATTTATTATATTCTGAGTAATTTTTACCAAATCTTTATAAACCTTTTTTTCAAGTTCAGTTCTTGTTTCGATCCACTGAATTCCTAATTTTTCAGCCGAAACAACTTTGTTTTTAATTTCATTGGTCATTGAATCGTAAAAAAGTTCATAATCTGATTTTGAAATCCCATCAACTAGTGCAAAGTTTTTAGAATAATTTAAACCTATGTTTTTTGGATTTACACTTTCTATATATTCTTTTAATGCTACTAATTGATTTGGAGTTTTTTCTTTATCCCAAATTGACTTGATATTATTTCCAAAATTGTATCTGGAAATAGCAACACTTTCTGTTGTTTTTGATTTTTCATTGTAAGTAAAAACTAATATTGTTCTTCTTCTAGCATTTAACCAGGTTGGAGGAAGAAGAGTTTTGATTACAGGATCTTCGTTATATTCTCGAGTAATTATTATCCACATATCAATTCCGTTCTTTGACATTAATTTTGGAAGAAGATTTTCTAACCTATCTTTCTGTATTTTTTCAATTAATGAGGCTCTATCTTTAAGATCTAAAATCTGCTGAGAAAAAGAAACTTGACATAAAAGTAGTGCGAGTATTATTTTTTTAACCATAACTAAATTTAATAATTTTATAATTCCAATTGTATAATTGTTATTGTTATTTATGTAATGTAAATTAGTAATTACCTAACAATTAATTCTTTGTCTATGAAAAATTTAGTATTTGTTTGTTTGTTTTTTATTAGTTCGCTCCATTCACAGGACTTGTTTTTGCATTGTGGAAAAATAATTGACACAGAAAATGGAAAAACATTAAATAATAAAACCATTATTGTTTCTGGAAATAAAATTTTATCAATTAAAAATGGATTCATTAGTCCACATAACCCAGACGACAAGGTTATAAATCTAAAAAACAAAACTGTTATGCCTGGATTTATTGATATGCACGTTCATTTGGAATCACAATTTGATCCTAAAAAAGGAAGACTTAATGTGACTGCTAATGATGCTGATGTTGCTTTTGAATCAATTGAGTATGCTAAAAAAACTCTTATGGCTGGTTTTACAACAGTGAGAGATTTAGGAGGTAGAGGAATTAATATTTCATTGAGAAATGCAATTAATCAAGGAAAAGTTATTGGCCCAAGAGTGTTTACTGCAGGAAAATCAATTGCCAGTACTGGAGGTCACGGTGATCCCACAAATGGGTTAAATGATTATTACAAAGGAGATCCAGGTCCTAAGCAAGGTGTTGTAAATAGTGTTGATGATGCTAAAAAAGCTGTAAGACAAAGATACAAAGACGGATCTGACGTAATCAAGATAACTGCTACAGGGGGTGTAATGAGTATTGCTAAAAATGGACAAAATCCACAATTTACTCTAGAAGAAATTCAATCAATTTGTAATACCGCAACTGATTACGGAATGACTGTTGCTGCACACGCACATGGAGATGAAGGAATTCAAAGAGCTATAAAGGGAGGGGTAACAACAATTGAACATGGTACATTAATGAGCGATACTTCAATGAAATTAATGAAAGATTATGGTGTTTATTATGTACCTACAATCACAGCAGGGAAAGAAGTTGGAGAAAAAGCAAAAATTGATGGATATTACAATAAATTAGTAGTTCCTAAAGCATTAGCTATCGGACCAAAAATTCAATCTACTTTTGAGAAAGCTTACAAATTTGGAGTGAAAATTTCTTTTGGTTCAGATGCAGGAGTTTTTCCTCATGGTGAAAACGCTAGAGAATTTAAATATATGAATGAGGTAGGAATGTCAGAAATTGAATGTATACAATCAGCAACTGTTACTAATGCAGTTGTTTTAGGTCAGGAAAATCAAATTGGTAAAATAAAAAAAGGATTTATTGCAGATATAATTGCAACGGATTTAAATCCACTTGATGATATTTCTGTTTTAGAAAATATAGTGTTTGTTATGAAAGATGGAATTGTTCACAAGAACTAATTAACAATATGAGAAATATTTTTAGGATAATTAGCTTATTAGAAGGTCTTTCTTATTTGCTTCTCCTTTTTATAGCAGTTCCATTAAAATATTTTTACGGACACGAATTTTTAGTTAAAATTCTTGGAATGCCACATGGAATTTTATTTATACTTTATATATTCTTTTCTGTTATTTTAAAAAATAAAATGAATTGGAACATTAAACAGACAATTGAAATTATGATAGGTTCAATAATTCCATTTGGGACCTTTTACATTGATTATAAATATTTAAAATCTTCAAACTAAACTTAAAACCATGAAAAAAATAATCTTAATACTATTATCAATACCATTAATATCATTTTCTCAAAATGAAAACAAAAAATCAATAGATTCTTTAACAGTTGGAATGAAAGTAAGTAAAGGATTGATCAATACTTATCAAAATTCAAAAAATCAACTTTTCTTTGAAGTTAATAAGGACATATTAGAAAAAGACTTTTTGGTAGTCACTAGGTTTGCTCAATTACCAGCAAATTATTCAGGATACTTAAATGCTGGTTCAAAAACAGCTGAACATGTTGTTGAGTTTGAAAAAAAGTTCAATAAAATTTTATTAAGAGAAGTAAGCTTTAACAATTTAGCAGATTCAGATGACCCAATTTCAATAAGTGTTTCTGAAAATAATTTCAAGCCAATATTGGCCTCTTTTGATATCAAAAATTCGGATGAAAATAGATATTTAATTGAAGTTACCAATTATTTTATGTCCGACTCCCCAGGATTCAATATCATTAGATCATATGAAAAAAGTAATTATAAAATAGGAAATGTTGACAAGAAAAGAAGTTTCATCGATTCAGCTAGAAGTTTTCCTAAAAATACTGAAATTCTTCACACATTAACTTTCAATGTAAATAAAGCACCCAGAGAAAACAGAACTAAAACCTTTAGCTTTCAGATAAACCATTCAATTATACTTCTCCCAGATGATCCAATGCCAGTAAGGTACGAGGATGAAAGAGTAGGATGGTTTACATTACAGAAAATTAACTACAGTTCACCTAAACTTAAATCTGATAGTTATAAAATAGTTAGAAGATGGAGATTGGTACCTTCTGATTTGAATGCTTATATGAAGGGTGAGCTTGTTGAGCCTGTAAAACCAATAGTTTATTATCTAGATCCAGGAACTCCATTAAAATGGAGAAAATATTTCAAAATGGGTATTGAAGATTGGAACTCTGCTTTTGAAAAAGCAGGTTTTAAAAATGCCATAATTGCAAAAGATCCTCCGTCAAAGGAAGAGGATCCTGATTTTAGTCCTGAAGATGTGAGATATTCAACTGTTAGATATGTAGCCTCTACAACTAGAAATGCGACAGGGCCAAGTGTTTCTGATCCGAGAACAGGTGAAATATTAGAAAGTGATATAATATGGTATCATAATCATTTAAGATCATACAGAAATAGATATCTGTTGGAGACTGGAGCAGCAAATCCAAAAGCAAGAACTTTAAACACACCTGAGGAAGAAATAGGGGAGATGATGAGAAGAGTAATCTCTCATGAAATTGGACATGCATTAGGACTTCCGCATAACATGAAAGCTAGTAGTGCTTACCCTGTCGACTCTCTAAGATCTGGTTCTTTTACTCAAAAATTTGGAATAGCAACTACTATAATGGATTATGCAAGGTATAATTATGTTGCTCAACCTGGGGATGAAAATATAAGATTTGTAAGACAACTAGGACCTTATGATGATTATTCAATAGAATGGGGTTACAGATTTTTCAACAAAAGCCCGAAGGTGGAAAAAGATATTTTAAAAAAGTTTGTTGACTCTAAATCTTTAGACCCCGTTTATATGTTTGGAGGTCGTGGAAACGATCCAAATTCACAAACTGAAAATATTGGAGATGATCCTATTAAATCAAGTTTTTATGGAATTAAAAATTTAAAAATAGTAGCTGAAAATTTAAAGAGTTGGACAATTGAACCAAATGAAAATTACAATGAATTGAATGAGCTTTATGGTGAACTCATTGGAGTATATAGAAGATATATGTATCATGTTTTGTTTTTGGTCGGAGGTATATACGATACTCCCCACAATGAAAATCAAAAAGATGTGTATAGGTATGTAAACGTTGATAAATCAAAACAGGTTGAAGCATTAAGGTTTTTAGATACAAACCTTTGGGCAACTCAAAATTGGCTTATGAAACCAGAGTTAATATCTCAAATTAGAGGAGAGGGTGTTCTAAACTCTATTCAAGCCTTACAATTACAGGCATTAGCTAGATTATTAAATACCTCTAAATTAAACAGAATGCTTTCATCAGACGTAACTTTAAAAGGGGTGTCTTTAGGGGTTAATGAACTAATTAATAGCTTATTCGACTCTATATTTACAAAAAGTATAAATCCAGATTATTCTCAACAGAGATTACAGTTGCATTTTGTAGAAAGAATTGACGCTTTACTGAAAGATGAAAAATTAAATCAAGCAATTAAGTCTGTGCTATTGGATGTAAAAAAAGATATTTTTTCATATGCAAAATCAAGATCTAAAAAATCTGATGGTATTTTAAAGAATCATTTTGAATATCTTAAGAAAATTATTGATTTATAATTTCAATTAGAAAAAAACCTTGTAAATCAGCGACTTACAAGGTTAGTTGCGGAGAAAGAGGGATTCGAACCCCCGGAGGTGTGACCCTCAACAGTTTTCAAGACTGCCGCATTCGACCACTCTGCCATTTCTCCAATGGTTTGCAAATATAAGTTCCTTTTTATTTTGAACCAATTTTTATTAAAGTTTTATATGACCTACTTTTTCATAAATTTATAATATGTTAGAGTTTGATTATGTTTCCTGGCACTATCCCTTATTAATACTGGTTGGTTTTTTTGCTGGAATTATAAATACTATGGCTGGTGGAGGTTCTCTCTTAACATTACCGCTACTAATTTTTTTAGGACTACCCTCAGCAGTAGCTAACGGAACAAATAGAATTGCAATTTTTATGTCTTCTCTTTCAGCCACTGCTGGATTTCGAAGTAAGGGAATCTCTAACTATCCTTTTAACGCTTATTTAGGTTTTGCTGGTTTATTTGGGGCTTTAATTGGTGCACAAATAGCAATAGACATTAGAGGAGAGCTTTTTAATAAGATTCTTGCTGTAATAATGATAGTTGTTGTCTTATTGATAGTTTTTAAACCTAATCTAAAGATTGACAATATTTCTGAAAGACTGAAAGGAAAACATCTTGTTATTTCAATGATTGCCTTCTTTTTCATTGGTATATATGGTGGTTTTATTAATGCAGGAATAGGGTTTGTTATTATGTTATTCTTACATTACTACAACCGATTAAATTTAATTAAAGTTAATGCGACTAAAGTAGTTGTAGTTTTAATTTATACAACTGGTGCTATTTTAACTTTTGCAATAGCAGATAAAATTAATTGGCTTTATGGAATTTTTCTTGCATCTGGAAATTTTTTAGGTGGCTGGTTTTCAAGTAGGTGGTCAGTAGTAAAAGGAGAGAGAGTTATAAAATTATTTTTATTAATAATGGTCGTATTTATGTCTGTAAAATTGTGGTTTTTTTAATAGTTTATATACTCAACAATTTCCAACCCATAACCAACCATTCCAACTCTTTTAATCTGTGTGCTATTTGTTAATAATCTAATTTTATGAATTTTAAGATCATGCAAAATTTGGGCACCTATTCCAAAATCTTTTTCATCCATTTTTACAGGGGGTGTTTTGTATTCACCCTTTAATTGCAGTTTTTTTATTTCATTAAGCCTAAATAGAACATTTATTGGATTTGCAGGCTGATTTATGAAGACAATAACACCATTTTTGGATTCATTTATTTTTTTGAAAATTCCATCAAGCTTTTTGTTTGAATTTGATGTAAGCGAAGTTAAAATATCATTATTTGTAATTGAAGAATTAATTCTAACCAAAACAGGTTCTTCCTCTTTCCATTCTCCTTTTGAAAGTGCTATATGAATTTGACTATTATTAGTTTGTTGAAAAGCTGACAGTTTAAAATCCCCAAACTTTGTGTTTAATGTAAAAGATTCCTTTTTAGTTATTAAACTATCATGTTTCATTCTATAGGCAACTAAATCCTCTATAGAAACAATTTTTAAATTTAATTTTTTTGCAACATTTATAAGTTCTGGAACTCTTGCCATCGAACCATCTTCAGTCATGATTTCACAAATCACACCTGCTGGTGAAAAGCCTGCAAGTCTTGCAAAATCAATTGCAGCTTCCGTATGCCCTGTTCTTCTCAAAACACCACCATCTTTTGCTATTAATGGAAAAATATGACCTGGACGTGCTAAATCGTCTGGATGGGTGGATCTATTCACTAGAGCTTTTATTGTTTTGGAACGATCTGAAGCAGAAATTCCAGATGTTACACCAGAACCTTTTAAATCTACGGAAACTGTAAACGCAGTATCCATTGGATCGGTGTTGTTGGAAACCATTGGAAAAAGATTTAATTTCTTTGATCTTTTTTCAGTAATTGGAGTACAAATAAGGCCTCTTCCATGCTTAGCCATGAAGTTTACAATTTCTGGAGTAACAGCATCAGCTGCACAAACAAAATCACCTTCATTTTCTCTGTTTTCATCATCAAC
>Ga0315330_10000980_pt1 | contig 18845 bp, 14 predicted proteins | sample M140m34915metaG_FD_203453 | JGI IMG/M metagenome (GOLD analysis project Ga0315330, IMG submission 203453) | Ammonia-oxidizing marine archaeal communities from Monterey Bay, California, United States - M1 40m 34915 | ecosystem: Environmental > Aquatic > Marine > Intertidal zone | place: USA...
TGTCTGCGAGAATGCCGCCTGGTGATTCTAAATTAACACCTGAGGGGGTTTCAACAATTATAGTTTCAACTTTTTCATCGGAAAGAGTCACGTCAAATTCTGAATTTCCAGATGACAAGGTTAATAAAAACTGGTACTCGCCATCTGGTAATTTACCTGTAGTCATTACATTGCTAAGGAGGTTTTCATATTTACCCGCATCAATAGTTTCCAGAGATCTAAATATAACCGGAACAATATTTGGTGGATTACTTTCATCAAGGAAGGTTGTTGTGTTTTCCGAAAAATTTCTACTATCAAGTACAAAATTTGCTTTCATTTGAAATACATTTGATTCAACATCAATTAGGGTAGTGCGACTGTCAATACCAAGCTGGGGAGATAAAAATGACGCTTTAAATCGTACTTTGACAAACACCGGGTAAACGTCTGATGAAACATTGTATCTAAAAATAGGCACATTTGATCCACCGGAAGCAAGATCAAAGCTACTGATATAATATGTAGAATATGGATAGAATTGACCATCCAAAGATACTTTTTGAGATAGCGATATAGTAGACATTGCGAATATATAAAATATTGATCTTATTTTTTTCATATTTTTAAATGACATTTAATTTGTTATTACAATTTACCGAAGAGAAAAGGACCCTTCAACACTTAAATACAAAAAGAGTAGGTTGTTTATAAAAAAAAACCCTCAGTAAATGAGGGTTTTTTAAAGTTCCCGGCAACGACCTACTCTCCCACGCTGGTTTCCCGCGTAGTACCATTGGCGCTAAAGGGCTTAACTGCCGAGTTCGAGAAGGGATCGGGTGTAACTCCTTTGCTATAGTTGCCGAAGAAAGATTATGGGAATTGATGCGGATCTTCAAGTGATCAAAAAAGATTGATAAAGCCATTCGACTAATTAGTACCACTCAGCTAAATATATTACTACACTTACACTTGTGGCCTATCAACGTCGTAGTCTACAACGAGTCTTATTATCAAATGATAGGGAGAACTAATCTTAGGTCAGGTTTCGCACTTATATGCTTTCAGCGCTTATCCTTTCCGAACATAGCTACCCAGCGGTGCTTCTGATGAAACAACTGGTACACCAGAGGTTCGTCCACTTCGGTCCTCTCGTACTAGAAGCAGATTCCTTCAATTCTCCTGCGCCCACGGCGGATAGAGACCGAACTGTCTCACGACGTTCTAAACCCAGCTCACGTACCACTTTAATGGGCGAACAGCCCAACCCTTGGGACCTTCTCCAGCCCCAGGATGTGATGAGCCGACATCGAGGTGCCAAACCTCCCCGTCGATATGAACTCTTGGGGGAGATAAGCCTGTTATCCCCGGAGTACCTTTTATCCATTGAGTGATGGCCCTTCCATACGGAACCACCAGATCACTAAGCCCTACTTTCGTACCTGCTCGGTCCGTCGACCTCGCAGTTAAGCTCTCTTATGCCTTTGCGCTCTACGCACGATTACCGACCGTGCTGAGAGAACCTTTGGGTTCCTCCGTTACTTTTTGGGAGGAGACCGCCCCAGTCAAACTACCCACCTACCACTGTCTCTCACCCGGATTCACGGGATGAGATTAGAATACTAACAAAACAAGGGTGGTATTTCAAGGATGACTCCACAATAACTGACGTTACTGCTTCAAAGTCTCCCACCTATCCTGCACGTGCAGAATCAGTATTCAATGATAAGTTGTAGTAAAGGTTCACGGGGTCTTTTCGTCCGGCCGCGGGTAGCCGGCATCTTCACCGACACTTCAATTTCGCTGAGCTCCAAGTAGAGACAGTGCCCAAATCGTTACACCATTCGTGCAGGTCGGAACTTACCCGACAAGGAATTTCGCTACCTTAGGACCGTTATAGTTACGGCCGCCGTTTACTGGGGCTTCATTTCAAAGCTTCGCCGAAGCTAACCTCTCCATTTAACCTTCCAGCACCGGGCAGGTGTCAGTCCCTATATATCGTCTTACGACTTAGCAGAGACCTGTGTTTTTAGTAAACAGTCGCTTGGGCCTGGTCACTGCGGCCACTCAAAAATAGGAGCGTATGCTCTTCTCCTTAAGTGGCACCCCTTCTCCCGAAGTTACGGGGCTAATTTGCCGAGTTCCTTTACTTGGATTCTCTCAAGCGCCTTAGGATTCTCTCCTCGCCTACGTGTGTCCGTTTACGGTACGGACAGATTAATATCTAACATAGAGGATTTTCTTGACAGCATGATTAGGGAGAGTTTATGGGCTAGGCCCTCCTATTCGAGTCTCGGAATTGTTTCAGCGGATTTACCTACTAAAACTTCCTACGCTCTTAAACCCGGACAATCAAAACCGGGATCTCCTTTCACTTCTGCGTCCCCCCATAGTTCAAACAATATTAAACTGGTACAGGAATATTAAACCTGTTTTCCATCGCCTACGCCTTTCGGCCTCGGCTTAGGGTCCGACTAACCCTGAGCAGATTAACTTTACTCAGGAAACCTTGGGCTTACGGCGAGCCTGTATTTCACAGGCTTTATCGCTACTCATTCCAGCATACTCATTTCTATCTCCTCCAGCTGCCCTCACGGGTCAACCTTCACAGGTTAATAGAACGCTCGTCTACCGATTTATTCATAAAGAATAAATCCCATAGCTTCGGTATGATACTTAGTCCCGGAAATTATCGGCGCAGAACCCCTTGACTAGTGAGCTATTACGCTTTCTTTAAAGGATGGCTGCTTCTAAGCCAACCTCCTAGCTGTCTGGGCGATTCCACATCCTTTATCACTTAGTATCAATTTAGGGACCTTAGCTGATGATCTGGGTTGTTTCCCTCTTGGCTATGAAACTTATCTCCCATAGCCTCACTGCTACACAACATGTATTCGGTATTCGGAGTTTGATAGGGTTTGGTAAGCTTGTAGGCCCCCTAGCCCAATCAGTGCTCTACCCCCGATACACTAATGTAACGCTGCCCCTAAAGGCATTTCGACGAGAACCAGATATCTCCGAGTTTGATTGGCCTTTCACCCCTAGCCACAACTCATCCAAGCACTTTTCAACGTACCCTGGTTCGGTCCTCCAGTGCGTGTTACCGCACCTTCAACCTGGTCATGGCTAGATCACTCGGTTTCGGGTCTGCCGCATGCTACTAGACGCCCTATTAAGACTCGGTTTCCCTATGGCTCCAATATTTAAATTTTAACCTCGCAACATACGAGCAACTCGCTGGATCATTATGCAAAAGGCACGCCGTCACCCTAATAAATTAAGGCTCCGACCGCTTGTAAGCGCACGGTTTCAGGTTCTATTTCACTCTCCACTAGGAGTACTTTTCACCTTTCCCTCACGGTACTAGTTCACTATCGGTCACATGGGAGTATTTAGCCTTACCGGATGGTCCCGGTAGATTCACACAAAATTTCTCGTGTTCCGTGTTACTCGGGTATCTAAAAAGCAAGATCAATTATTTTCGATTACAGGGCTATCACCTTCTATGGCTGGTCTTTCCATACCTATTCATCTAATAATTGATTTTTTGACTTGCCGAATTAACCAAGATTAATTCAATTTAAATCCCACAACACCGTTAGCGCAACGCTCTTGGGCTTGACACGTTAACGGTTTAGGCTCTTTCCTGTTCGCTCGCCGCTACTGAGGAAATCATTTTTATTTTCTATTCCTGGGGGTACTTAGATGTGTCAGTTCTCCCCGTTAGCTCTACTTATCCTATGTATTCAGATAAGAGTAGTTCAGCATAACCTGAACTGGGTTTTCCCATTCGGAAATCTTCGGATTAACGGTTGTTTGCACCTACCCGAAGCTTATCGCAGCTTACCACGTCCTTCATCGCCTCCATGTGCCTAGGCATCCTCCATACGCTCTTAGTAGCTTTACCAAAGGCTCTTGATCACGTGAATGATCTGCTTATACTAAAGTATAAACATATTCACTATTTATATCAGTGTCACAAAATGAAGTTACCGCCTTCCGCAGATTGCAGAAGACGATTCACATTTGTGAATCGACATCAATTCCCAATTTTCAAAAAACAATGTGGTGGAGCTGACAGGGATCGAACCTGCGACCTTCTGAATGCAAATCAGATGCTCTCCCAACTGAGCTACAGCCCCAAATATAAAAATTTATGGCAGTAGATCAAGTGGGCCTGCGTGGACTCGAACCACGGACCTCATCCTTATCAGGGATGCGCTCTAACCACCTGAGCTACAAGCCCAAAATTTTTGGTATGCGTGACCACAAGATTTGAGTTCGACCGTATCTTACAAAGTGTAAGATTACTCCTTAGAAAGGAGGTGATCCAGCCGCACCTTCCGGTACGGCTACCTTGTTACGACTTAGCCCTAGTTACCAGCCTTACCTTAGACGGCTCCCTCCAAAAGGTTGGGGCACCGGCTTCGGGTACTGCCGACTTCCATGGCTTGACGGGCGGTGTGTACAAGACCCGGGAACGTATTCACCGCGCCGTGCTGATGCGCGATTACTAGCGATTCCTGCTTCATGGAGTCGAGTTGCAGACTCCAATCTGAACTGGGGCTAGTTTTTTGGGATTAGCTTACCCTCGCGGGTTTGCAGCCCATTGTACTAGCCATTGTAACACGTGTGTAGCCCTGGACATAAGGGACATACTGACTTGACATCATCCCCACCTTCCTCCTGGTTATCCCAGGCAGTCTTCTTAGAGTCCCCACCATTATGTGCTGGCAACTAAGAACAGGGGTTGCGCTCGTTGCGGGACTTAACCCAACATCTCACGACACGAGCTGACGACAGCCATGCATCACCTGTGATAGTGTCCTTGAGCAAGCTCGCAGAAGGCTCTGCTTTCACAGAGTTTTCACTAACATGTCAAGTCCAGGTAAGGTTCTTCGCGTTGCATCGAATTAAACCACATGTTCCACCGCTTGTGCGGGTCCCCGTCAATTCCTTTGAGTTTCAGCCTTGCGGCCGTAGTCCCCAGGCGGAGTACTTAACGCGTTAGCTCCGATAGTGAAAGGGTCGAATCCTCCACCATCAAGTACTCATCGTTTACGGCGTGGACTACCAGGGTATCTAATCCTGTTCGCTCCCCACGCTTTCGTCCCTCAGCGTCAATATTGTGCCAGAATGCTGCCTTCGCCATTGGTGTTCCTCCTGATATCTACGCATGTCACCGCTACACCAGGAATTCCACATTCCTCTCACATATTCTATTTTATCAGTTTTGATTGCAGATCACCGGTTAAGCCGGTGGATTTAACAATCAACTTAATAAAACGCCTACGGACCCTTTACGCCCAGTTATTCCGGACAACGCTAGCACCCCTCGTATTACCGCGGCTGCTGGCACGAAGTTAGCCGGTGCTTTCTTGAAAGGTACCGTCAAATCTGAACATTATTTACATCCAGGTTTTTCTTCCCTTACGACAGATCTTTACACTCCTAGAAGCTTCATCGATCACGCGGCGTTGCTGCGTCAGACTTTCGTCCATTGCGCAAAATTCCTTACTGCTGCCTTCCGTAGAAGTCTGGGCCGTATCTCAATCCCAGTGTGGCTGATCATCCTCTCAGACCAGCTACCGATCATGGCCTTGGTAAGCCGTTACCTTACCAACAAGCTAATCGGGCGCAGGCCCATCCAAAAGTGCGAGCCGAAGCCCGCTTTAACAACAATATCCCGAAGGATCCGCTGCATTATTCGGTATTAGCTCCGGTTTCCCGGAGTTATCCCAATCTCTAGGGTAGGTTGCCTACGTGTTACTCACCCGTTCGCCAGTTTAATAATTTCCCGAAGGAAATGTTCTCCTTGACTTGCATGTATCAAGCACGCCGCCAGCGTTCGTCCTGAGCCAGGATCAAACTCTCCATTGTTGTTTGATTCTGTTTTGTCTTTGTTACTCTTAAGTAACGCTCAAATCCATTTACTGGACCACGCATACCAATTGTCAAAAAACTTTTTTGCTGTCGAATACAGCCAGCTAAACTATATCAATAAATAGAGGGTTAGCAAATGGTTTTTTAAAAATAATTAAAATAATTAAATAATTACTATTTATTTGAGAATAAATTCAGGGAAAGGGTAATCCATAAACCTACTTATAGCAAGTTTCGCCCTAACTCTTTTTGTAAATTTCTTAACAAGTTTTTTATTTGCATTATCGATATCTTTGACGGATTTCCATCCGCTTGCTATCTGTAAGCCAAGAGCGAGGGTAACGGGAGCTGCAATCGCTGAAATACTTCTCTTTGCTGTACTCATGCTTTGCGGAATTAAATAATCTCCTGAAATAGATGGATTATTTTCTATTAAATCAAATCCGCTATCCAAAGGGAGGTTTTTTTGTCTGTTAGTCGCTAAGAGAATGTCGCCGTTTTTATTTTCAGATATAATTGAAAAAGTTGCAGAATAAAGCAAAATTGTAGATGATATTAAACCAATAGCATTCTTTTTTTGATCTAGATATACAAATCCACCTCCTGGAAATAAGGATGATAAAAGCGCAGGTGTTTTCTTTTTCAATGGTGCATTTTCTGCTGATTTAATGGCTCTGTACCAAGCCTGAATTAATTTAGAATAATGATTATGATCAAATACCGCTTCAGCAGCTTGGAAAGATTGTTTTGATTCTTTCCATTCTAAATTCTCAAAGTGCGCGTATCCCCTAAAGATCATTTCATAAGGGTCACTGGTTTTAGCTGTATTTTTAATGATTTCATCATATTTTTCATTTATTAAATCACCGTAGTGAATTTGATATTTTGCAGCATTTGAATTTGAGCTACCTGGCAAGCTCTCTTGAATTATCCTATTATAATAATTTTTAGCTAAATCCCAATTATTTAACATTTCGTAGCATTTTGCGATTTGATAATAAGCTGCTACCTCTAATTCGTCTTTTGGATATTTATAAAGATACTGAAAATATCCTAATAACGCTCTTTCATAAAAACCTTCATTATATAGAAAGGTTGTATAGCCAATGAGTTCTCGTCGCTGAAAGGAAGTAAAATCTTTCCATTCTTCTTTTATATCATTTACGTCCAAATAGCTTTGTTGTCCAAAAAGGATATTTAGGAGAAAAAACACTGCAAAAAAATACTTGAATCGATATTTGTAATTCAAAAAATTAACTCTCAAGCTGTTTTTCTGCGTTTTTGCATGATAGGTTCTTTCTCACCAATAACAAATTTTCTTGAAATAATAATCTTATGAACACCAGAATCAGATAGTTCGGGCAGATTAAACATGAGGTCGAGCATTATTGATTCCATTACGGATCTCAATGCCCTAGCGCCAGATTTGTATCTTAAGGCAAGATTGACAATTTCCTTAAGAGCGTCTTTGTGAAAATCAAGATCAATATTCTCTATTTTAAATAGCTTTTTGTACTGCCTAAGCAAAGAATTTTTTGGTTCAGTTAGAACCCTAAGGAGACTTTTTTCATCTAACGTGTTCAACGATGAGATAACTGGTAAACGACCAATTAGCTCTGGTATAAAGCCGTATTGTATGAGATCTTGAGGTAAAACTTTATCAAAATTCTCTTCCTCAATGGATGCATTTTTTAAAGATTTACCAAAACCAATTTCTGCTGAATTTATTCTTTTACTTATAATACTTGAAAGTCCATCAAATGAACCGCCGCATATGAATAAAATATTTTTAGTGTCTATTGAAATCAGGCTTTGCTCAGGATGTTTTCGACCACCCTTTGGTGGTATTTGGGCATTTGTACCCTCAAGGATTTTAAGTAATGCTTGCTGTACCCCTTCGCCGGAAACATCGCGCGTGATTGAAGGACTAGAAGTTTTTCGACCAACTTTATCAATCTCATCTATATACACAATACCCGCTTGGGCTTTATATACATCGTAGTTTGCGACTTGCAATAATCGCACAAGAATATTTTCAACATCCTCGCCAACATATCCAGCTTCCGTAAGGGTTGTTGCATCGGCTATTGCAAATGGAACATCAAGTCGCTTAGCAAGCGTTTCTGCCATTAACGTTTTACCAGTACCAGTTGAACCTAGTACAAGTATATTGCTCTTATCTAACTTTACATCATCTTTTGAATGCTCTGATAAAATTCTTTTATAATGATTGTAAACAGCAACAGCTAATGCGCGCTTTGCTCTGTCTTGGCCTATAATGTATTCGTCGAGATAGTTTTTAATTTCAGAAGGGCGAATATGAAAAGAACTGTTTGATTGTTCTTTTTCAATGCTGATTTTATCAACTGAAGAATCTTTTAAAGACTTCATTACTTTCTTTTGTCAAGTATTGTGTCAATTAGTCCGTACTTTTTTGCCTCATCGGAGCTCATAAAAAAATTGCGATCTGTATCTTTTTCGATTTTTTTGAGACTTTGTTTGGTATTTTTTGAGAGTATAGAGTTAAGTTTTTCTCTTAACCTTAAGATTTCGTCTGATAAAATTTTGATATCTGATGCTTGTCCTTCAGCTCCGCCAAGAGGCTGATGAATCATTATTCTTGAATTTGGAAGAGCGGATCTTTTGCCTTTAGTTCCTCCCGCAAGTAAAAATGCACCCATGCTTGCTGCTTGACCCATACAGATAGTCGCAACATCTGGCTTGATATAATTCATCGTGTCAAAAATTCCCATTCCAGAAGTTATTATTCCGCCAGGTGAATTAATATACAGATAAATATCTTTCTCACTATCATCTGCCTCTAAAAAAAGCATCTGCGCAATAATCAAAGATGCAACAGTATCATCAATAGGCGTACCTAAAAAAATTATACGCTCTTTAAGGAGTCGCGAATAAATGTCATACGCTCTTTCATATCCACCGGTTTGCTCAACCACCATTGGGACTAGTTGATTTAGCGGTTTTTCTTTCATAAATCTATTTTACCTCAGATTTGTTTCGTAGATCTTTTGTGTAAACTTTAACATCTTTAATTTTTGCAAATTCAGTCAAATATGCTAAGACTTTCTTTTCAATTAAATTGTCCTCGACCCTTTGGCGATTACTGGGTTTTTTGTAAAATTTGTCTATTTCTTTATCTTGTTGAGGGTTTTCTGTTTTTTTCTCGTTAATAAAACGATCTATTTCATCTTTTGATATAGCGATAGATTGTGCACTGACCAACGCTTTTCGAATTAAATACCATTTTAAGGTTTGTTCTGCAATCGGCTTATACGTTTCTCGTACTTTTTCTATTTCTAATTGTCCTTGATTCCTGCTCATTACATCTTCAACCATATGATTAAGATAGGAATCTGCCATAGACTGAGGAAATTCTGGATTAACTTTACTAATAACCGCATCACACAGTTGCTGAGTAACTGACTCTTCTACTTTTTGAGAATATGCTTCGTTAATTTGCCGACCGATCCTTACTCTGAAATCGGATAAATCTTTAGATTGTGGATCAGCTATTTTAGCAAAATCATCATTAAGCTCTGGCAGGACTTGTCTTTCTACGTTTTTTACCGAAAGATCGTAATCTACTAACTCGTTTTCTTCGCCCTTAGGAATGCTAATTTTAACTTTATCTTCTGGCTTTAGGTTTAATAACTTTTGACTGTTATCTCCATCGAAAGGAGCCTGACCAACCTTAATATACTTAGTCTCTAATTTTTCTCCAATTACAGGAACACCAGACACATCTAACTCTTGCAGGTCGCATATTATAAAATCATCAACCTGAGAACCATCTTCAATGGTTTGAATATCTGCGTTTCTCATACGCACATCATCTATTGCCATATCTACATCAACATCATCAGAAATGTATTCTGTTTTATCAATTTTAAACGAGTTCTTCTTAAACTTTGGAAGTGAAATTTCTGGCTCTACTTCAAATGAAACCTTAAATTTAAAATGACTTTCAAATTTGAAGTCAATATCGCTTACAGCGCCTTGATTTACCGGCGTAATTCCTTCTTGATCTAAGGCTGTTGAATAATATTTATTTACAGAATTTTCAACAAAATCTGCTTCTATAGAAGGTTGAAATCTATCAATTAAAATCTTTTTGGGAACTTTACCAGGTCGAAAACCGGGAATTTTTATCTTTTTAGAAAAATTTACAGTAAACTTATCAAAGTCTTTTTCGATATCTGTCCACGCCATATCAATGTACAGTTCGCGGCTAAAGGTGTTTAATTCTTTTGATGTTATTTTCATAATACTCTAAAATTTTGGTTTCAAATATAGTATTTAAAACCAATTTAGTTAGAGGGTTTTATTTTTCATTTTTTTTGAAATACCGCAGTATATACAATCGTCGCCAACTTGAACCTCAAAGCCGCAATTAGGACATGTCCATTCTTCTGTACTCACATCGAAAAACATATCATCTTCATTTGAATATTTTGCAACCATCGCTATTAGCGGTATTAATAGAAAAAAGAGAGCTAAAATGGAATAAAGAAAAATACTCATTTTAAAATTATTGGTATATGTAAAACAGTGCGATCAGATTTATAAAATGACCAGCGAGGTATACTTTGTATCTAATATTCAATTTTATCAATCCGTAAACTAAATAAGTTCTGATTATAGGCGAAAATATGTTAAATATGAGGGATCTATTAATTTAGATCATTAATATGCAGCAATTAAAAATATCAAATGGGTTAGTTAGCACATTAAACGTAAAAATGCATTTAGGGGTCTAGCTAACCTCCCAAAATTATTGCTTCAAGCGATATACGCATCCCTCAATTGCACCAAGAAACTTATCAACCTGTGAATAAGTATGGAATAAATACTCCATTTCTTCGTAAGCATCGACAGGGTATGAATCTGAGTCATAATCTCTCAAAAAATTTGCTTCCATTTTGACAATAAGATCTTTCATTACCTGTTTAGGAAGATCTTTTTCTCGCATGAAATTGATTTGAAAGTTCATCTGGCCCTCTGAGGTCATGTGAAACAGAGGCAACACTCCTACATCTGAGTCAGCCCTAAATGTAAAAGTTCCATGATCTCCACCCCTGCCCCAAGAAACCTCTGTTGCATGGGTATCAGAAAACTCAATAATTCTTTCACTGATCTTTGCTACTTCACGAGAGCATTTGTTACGCAAATCTTCAACAAAACGTTCTTTTGTCCATTTAGACATAATACTACAATCCTATAAATTTAAAATTACCTCGAAGGTATAATTTACAAAATATTACAGAATATTGAAAAGAAAAGGTTTTGTTGTGAATTTAATATTATGCTAAAAGATTATTTAAACTCATCACGAATTAGTTCAGCCCAAATAATCATACGCTCTTCGCTCTCGTCTTCCTGATTATCATTATCCAAGCCTAAGCCAAGAAATTCTTCGCCCTCCAAGGCTTCGGATGCATCAAACTCATATCCCTCAGTAGACCATTTTCCAACGAGATTTCCACCATTTTCCATAAATGGTTTAGCTAAAAAACCGATAGCATCGAGGAAGTTATCGCTATAACCGACCTGGTCTCCACAACCAAAAAATGCTGCAGTTTTTCCCTTAAAATCTAATTTTTTATAAGCCTCGAAAACTTTTTCCCAATCTTCCTGAAGCTCTCCTACGTTCCAAGTGGGGCACCCAATGATCAACTGTGAATAATCTAACATCTTTGAGGGGTCCGTTGATTTTATATCATAAGAATCTATTTCAAATCCCTCAGACACCATATAATCTGTTAAAAATTTAGCTGCTTCCTCCTGGTTGCCAGTTGTGCTTCCCCAAAACATTCCTATCTTTTCCACAAATGCTCCTTATTTTTTGTTTATTCTAATTAAAAATTAATGATATTAAGTCTCAATATCATAGTTTTTTTCGGTTAATATTAATTAATGATTTCCTTTAAAAGCGATCACAATTCATTACTTTATCCCAAGCTTTGACAAAATCATCAACAAACTTTTCTTTTGAATCGTCTTGCGCATAAACCTCAGCTATTGCACGAAGTTGTGAATTAGAACCGAATACTAAATCTGCACGAGAAGCATTTCTAACTTCTTCTCCAGTTGTCCTTTCACACCCTTTATAGCTGTTTTTTCCAGTAGGTTCCCACTTCACATTCATGTCTAAAAGCGTAACAAAAAAGTCATTTGTTATTAAGTTGGGGTTATTTGTAAAGTTTTTAGAATCGCCAAAACCTATCCCTAAAGACCTTAATCCGCCAACAAGAACAGTCATTTCTGGAGCTGTAAGCTCTAGCAAATGCGCTTTGTCTAGCAGCATATTTTCGGAATTAATTGAAAAATCTTTGTGGTGATAATTTCTAAACCCATCAGACATAGGCTCTAAAACACCAAATGATTCAACGTCAGTATCTTCCTGATTAGCATCACCTCTTCCTGGAGTAAAAGATAAAGACTTGCCTGATGCGGATTCTACTCCTACATTTCCAGCAAGAACGATAACATCTGCCAGGGATGCGTTGTTTTGATTAGCAATTGGCTCAAGAACACCTAAAACTTTTGATAACTGCTCAGGCTTATTTACTTCCCAGTCTTTTTGCGGAGCTAATCTAATTCTAGCTCCATTAGCGCCACCTCTCATATCAGTATGTCGATAGGTAGATGCGCTAGCCCATGCCGTTTCAATCATCTCTTGAATGGACAGTTCGCTATTTTTAATCTGATCTTTAACAGTTTCAACATTATAATCAGTATTGCCGTCTTGAATAGGGTCCTGCCATATTAACTCTTCTTCAGGTACATCTGGACCTAGATAGCGTTTTTTAGGTCCCATGTCTCTGTGAAGAAGTTTATACCAAGCCTTAGCAAAAGCATCTGCAAATTCTTCAGGATTTTCATGAAAATGCTTAGATATTTTCTTGTATTCGGGATCCATTTTCATCGCCATATCGGCTGTAGTCATAATTGTATTGACTTTTTTTGATGGATCCTCTGCATCTGGCGCCATATCATCCTCAGTGGGATTAATTGGGTGCCATTGGTGTGCACCTGCAGGGCTTTTCTTAAGCTCGTAGTCATACTTAAACAATAAATCAAAATAACCATTATCCCATTGTGTTGGGTTGGCAGTCCATGCCCCTTCAATGCCACTGGTTATTGTATCACTTCCTACTCCAGTAGCGTAATCACTTGTCCAGCCAAAACCCATTTCTTCAATATTTGCTGCCTCAGGTTCGAGACCTTTGTGGTCTTCACTAGCGGCTCCATGAGCTTTGCCGAACGTATGACCTCCAGCTGTTAATGCTACAGTTTCATAATCATTCATCGCCATTCTTTTGAATGTCTCCCTAATGTCAACAGCGCTTTTTAATGGATCAGGATTTCCGTCAGGGCCTTGAGGATTTACATATATTAATCCCATTTGAACAGCAGCAAGAGGCTGGTCTAGATCACGTTCACCTGTATATCTTTCATTAGTTAGCCATTCGGTTTCTTTACCCCAAAAAATATCTTTTTCTGGCGCCCAAATATCTGGCCTTCCTCCTCCAAACCCAAAAACTTTGCCGCCCATAGATTCTATCGCTACGTTTCCTGTTAAGATAAATAAATCCGCCCAGCTGATTTTATTTCCATATTTCTTTTTAATGGGCCAAAGCAATCTTCTTGCTTTGTCTAGGTTCCCATTATCTGGCCAACTATTTAAAGGTGCGTATCTTTGTGCACCTGTTCCACCGCCACCTCTTCCATCTGTTGTGCGATAAGTGCCTGCCGCATGCCATGTCATTCTTATAAAAAATGGGCCGTAATGACCATAATCTGCTGGCCACCAATCCTGTGAGTCTGTCATTAATTCATGCAAATCTTTTTTGAGAGCTTCATAATCTAGTTTTTTAAATTCTTCTCTATAATCAACTCCTTTTATAGGATTTGATTTATTATCATGTTGATGTAAAATGTCAACATTTATATTATCAGGCCACCATTGATAATTAGAGCGCATTCCTTGAGAATGCTGGCTGTCTGATCCATGATCTACAGGACATTTACTTCCATTTTCCATTATATTTTTCCTTTTACTTGTGTTTTGAGCATGTGCCGATGATTGTCATATCAATTTCATCGGCTATAAAATTAAATTTTTTCTCCACTACTGATTTGAAATCATAATCAAGAGATAGGTCAGTTAAACTACCACATACTTTACATTTTAAATGGTCATGTTTTTCCATATTGGCATCGAATCTGGCAACACTGCCATCAAAAATTGTTGCAATATGGCCATCTTTTTCAAGAAGCTTTAAATTTCTGTAAATAGTGCCTAAACTGATATTGGGAATTAATTTTCTAGCTCTTTTGTAAATCCAATCAGCATTTGGATGGCTTTTAGTGCTATAGATTATATTCATTATAATTTCACGCTGATGACTATAACGCATATTAAATATTAAATAATAAATAGTAATCATTACTATTATTTTTTCCATTAATTTTTACAAGTCGACTTTTGTTCAATGCAAATTTTGAAAATAAAAACATACTGTCAAATTATAGATTAAAAATGTTAAATTGGTATTAATGAAGTAGTATATATCTAAGATTTTATAAATGATTAAGAACTATAAAAATAAAAGGTAAAAATGAAAACGATTAAAGCTTATGCGCATTGTGATGGACCATGCGGAATTTATGATCCTGCAAGCGCTAGAATTGCGGGAGAAGCTGTTCTCTCGATGACAAAAAAAATGCTGTCACTAGAATGTCCGGAAACAAATAACTCCCAAGCAATGGCATCATATTTAAACACAATGTCTAGATATGCATCCGTAAAAGAAGATCAAGCTCAAGAATGCAAGAGAGAGCTCTTAGTTTTGTGGACTGATTACTTTAAACCTAATCATTTAGAACAATATCCAAATCTACATGATCTTTTTTGGAATGCATCAAAAATGTGTAGCTCTTGCAAGACAGAAGTTTCTGTTGATCATGCTGAAGAGTTAATGCAAATGTTAAAAGAGATTCACGACATTTTTTGGTCTACTAAAAATAAAGATGTGCCCTGGATCACAGCAGGATAAAAAATCAATGACAGCAGTAAATGCTATTGGCAATAGCATGGAGCCATCAATAAAAGATGGTGATCTTTTATATTTTAAGCCAGTTATTGATGTAAGTCATATTTTGGTTGACGATGTGGTGCTATGCAAACATCCTTACATAAAAAATCTTAAAATGATTAAAAGAGTAAAAAAAATTATTGACGGTTGTTTTTTCGTTCAAGGAGATAACGTGAAAATTTTTGAAAGTTCAGATAGTAGGTCTTTCGGCCTACTTCCTCCATCTAAAATTATAGGAAAGCTAAGCTAGATTATGACAAATTTAAAATCTTATCAACTCAGTTTAATAAATTCAATTTCATTAATAGTGATTGGTGGATATGGCTATATCATGTCAGATACTCCATCAACAACAGCATTAATACCTATTATTTTTGGCGTTGCGATTGCGATAATGAATCCGGGCATCAAGAAAGACAATAAAATAATTGCTCACATTGCAGTGCTACTAACTTTAATCATTTTATTTGGCTTAATAATGCCTTTAAGTGGCGCATTTCAACGTGGGGATCTTGGAGCTATATTTCGAGTTTCATTAATGCTTCTTACAACTATATTTGCTATGATTGGTTTTATAAAAAGCTTTAAAAAAGCGCGAGAAAATAAAGCTTAAACTCCTCTTAATTGAAAGCTTTTTGCGACTCTATCAATTGCAACTGCAAAAGCCGCCATTCTCATAGAGGTATTTTTTGATTTCATCATAGTGCTTACTTCGTTGAAAGCTGCTACCATTTTATCTTCCAACTTCGTATTTACTTCTTCTTCTGACCACTGAAATTGTTGAAGATTCTGTACCCATTCAAAGTAGGATACGGTAACACCTCCAGCGTTTGTTAAAATATCAGGAATAACATGAATGCCTTTTTTAAATAAAATGTCATCTGCTGGCGGAGTAACGGGTCCATTTGCTGCTTCAATAATCACTTTGCAATTTAGCTTATCAACGTTCATTTTGTGAATAACGCCTCCAAGTGCAGCGGGAATGAGAAAATCGCAATCTATATTCAATATTTCATCATTTGAAACTGCCTTTCCTTGAGAAAAACCTTTAATAGTTCTATTTTCTGCATTGTGCTTTAACAGTGAGGGAATATCAAGACCCTCAGGGTCGAACAATCCACCATTCACATCGCTAACAGCTATAATTTTTGAACCCATTTCATTTAGAAAATTTCCCGCAAAAGATCCTACATTACCAAAGCCCTGAATTACAATTTTTGCACCATCTAAATTCATATTTAAAAGTTTTGCTGTTTCGCGTGCAATGATTGCAGTACCTCTGCCGGTTGCTTCGTTTCTTCCTAAAGATCCTCCAAGCTCAATAGGTTTGCCAGTGACGATTCCAGGTGTATGACCATTTATCATACCATATTCGTCCATAAACCAAGCCATTATTTGCGGGTTTGTATTAACATCGGGTGCTGGAATATCTCTGTTTACGCCAATAATTGGATTTATTGCTCTAAAAAAGCGTCTTGAAAGTCTCTCTAATTCAAGATTAGATAATTTAGACGGATCAACTGATATACCTCCCTTACCTCCACCGTAAGGTATGTCAACAAGAGCAGTTTTCCATGTCATTAAGGCTGCAAGAGATCGAACCTCGTCCAGATCAACCTCGTGATGGTATCTAATACCACCTTTAAAAGGGCCTCTTGAATTATTATGCTGTACCCGATAGCCTTTATAGCTCTCTAAAGAACCATCATCTTTTCTCAGAGGAACTTCTACCATTAATTCTCTATCCGGTACATTTAATGATAGTCTTATTTTTTCATCAAGACCTATTAAATCTGCTGCTCTATTAAACTGATCATCGCTTGCTTTTTTATTATTTACTTTGTTAGCCATTTTGAACTCCTTTAAATTTTATTTTACAATCAAAACCGAGGATTGAGTATTTTTTAATATTTTTAAAGGCGTATTGCCTTTAAAAAATGTTTTAAGAGGATTATTAGATTCCGAGCTCATAATCAAAATATGATCCCTATCTGCTTTATTATTGATTATTTCAACAGGATTGCCAACTTCAATTGAATCAGTAAAACTTATCTTGTTTCTTCGTAAAAATTTAGAAGACCACTCTCTTATTTTCTTAAAACTATCTATTGATTCAACATCTTTACTTATCGTAATTATTTCAATGCCAATGTTAAATGCTTGCGCTATTCTAATGCTATATTTAATAGATTTTTTAGTATTTGGAGATTCATAAATTATTAAAAGAATTTTATAGTTTCTATTTAGCTTATAGTTATTTACAATAAAAATAGAGCTATCAATATATTGGGAAAGCTCATAATCTTTTTTTGAATTTTTGCTTTTTCCAATAAAAGTTACATCATAAAGCTCTTTCTGGACTTCGCTTATTAGCTCTTCGATGATTTCTCCATTTCTTAAAATAAGACTCACATCATCGCATACTGTTCCTTTAAGATAAACCTCGGAGCGTCTTCCGCCTCGCTCAATCAAAGTATTTTTTGGAAATCCAGAATCAATATCATTTTTTTCGATAAGTTTATTTTCAGATAAAAAGTCAAATGCCCACTCGAGTACGTCAACTCCAGGCCTATCAAGATTCCAAGACTCCATTCTTTCTTGAGCTATACCAACTTCTTTCAAACTAAATTGGTTTATTTTATTACCAACATCAACTATGACAGGTTTTGCATTAAATGCTTTAGCAACACTCATTCCGACCTCAAGCGTTTGAGAAGAATACTTTTTACTGCTGATTGCGATTAAAATCTTCATGATAGTGTAGGCCAATATAGGAAAGAGATTAAAAATAATAAAACAATCGAAACGATAAATAATTTCCATCCAGCTTTAAAATAATCTTTTGATTTAACTAAGCCCGTTGAGTGAATTATCATACACGTCGGTGAAGCAACAATTGTCAAATATGCAAATGCAGATGCTACCGATGTTGCCATTCCCATGATTATAGGATCTGCCCCAAGATCAAGCACGATAGGGCCTAAAACTGCTACAGTAGCAGCGTTGCTAAGTAAATTTGTCATTACTGAACAAAGAACAACAGAAAAAAACCAGCTAATGAGAGATACATCTGAAACATAAAATTGTGAAAAATCTAAAAAACTTTGTGCCAGCCAATTTGCTGCACCAGTATCTTTCATTTGAATTCCAAGCGATATTACTGAACCAAAAAGGATGACTATCCCCCAATTCATTCTAGCTGCAATATCATTCCATTCAATAAGCCTAAAGGTTAAATATAAGAAAACTCCAGATAGTGCAACTATTCCAAGACCAATTCTTGGGCTCAAAAAAACCCAGCCAATAAAAACAAAAAAGAAAACTAACACAGAGAGCTTTTGGTTGCTATTGAGCGGGCCGCTTTTTGCAACGTCAACTTTAAGCTTGCGAACAGCTGAATCCATTATTGACTTTTCAGGGGTAAAAGTATACCATAATATTGTTGAGGCTAGAGGTATTTCTATTAAAAGCATAGGGTATGCATATTTCATCCAATCTAAATACGAAATATCTGCTAATCCAAATTCTGCAAAATAGCCAATCATAATCGCATTTCTTCCACCACCAGAAGGAGTTCCAATTGATCCCAAAGCGCACCCATAAGCTATAGAAAAGAGCAACAGTGTGGAAATTTTTGTTGAACTATTGATACTAACTCCAGAATTTTTTAATAGCGACAAAGCGACTGGAAGCATCATAGCTGCAACAGTATGCTCTCCAATAAACGAAGACATAATTGCAGAAATCCCAACAAAACCTAAGGAAATTCTCCATGTTTTATTACCTGTTAAAGTCACAATCATTAACGCTAAATGCCTGTCCAGTCCTTGATGAACAATGGCTACTGCAAGCATTAAAGATCCC
>Ga0315330_10000981_pt1 | contig 18802 bp, 21 predicted proteins | sample M140m34915metaG_FD_203453 | JGI IMG/M metagenome (GOLD analysis project Ga0315330, IMG submission 203453) | Ammonia-oxidizing marine archaeal communities from Monterey Bay, California, United States - M1 40m 34915 | ecosystem: Environmental > Aquatic > Marine > Intertidal zone | place: USA...
TTTTTAAATTAAATCTTTTCATTAACTTTCCTAGCGGGTGCTGGATCCGCGCCGCCAGTAAGTACCGGCTCTGAAATACTCATGGGTATTGGATCTGTTTTTTCTAACAAACCAACTACAGGCATTACAATTATAAAGTGAGCGAAATAATAAATAGTCCCTACTCTAGCCAAAACTAAATAGATTCCTTCAGCAGGCATTGCTCCCATATAACCAAGCATTAAAACATCTAAAACAAATATCCAATAAAATTGTCTATAGATTGGTCTAAACACTGCTGATCTAACTTTAGAAGTGTCTAACCAGGGTAGTACAAATAATATAAAGATTGCTCCAAACATTAAAATTACACCACCTAATTTATCTGGAACTGATCTCAAAATTGCGTAGAACGGAAGTAAATACCACTCTGGCACAATATGAGCTGGAGTAACTAATGGATTAGCAGGAATATAATTATCTGAATGACCTAAAACATTTGGTGAAAAGAAAACAAAGCCAGCAAAAATAATCATAAACATTAATAAAGCAAAAGTATCTTTTATTGTAATATAAGGATGGAAAGGAACTGTATCTTTAGATGGTTTTTTAATATCAATTCCAACTGGATTATTATTACCGGGGACATGAAGTGCCCAAATGTGTAAAACTACTAATCCCAAAATTAAAAAAGGTATTAAATAATGTAAGCTGAAAAATCTGTTTAGAGTTGGATTGTCAACAGAATAAGCTCCCCACAACCAAGTTGTTATACTGTCGCCAACAAATGGTATTGCGCTAAATAAGTTGGTGATCACTGTTGCTCCCCAAAAACTCATTTGTCCCCATGGTAATACGTAGCCCATAAATGCAGCAGCCATCATCAAAAGGTAAATTAAAAGTCCTATGATCCATATTACTTCTCTTGGAGATTTGTATGATCCATAAAACAAAGACCTAAATATATGTATGTATACTGCTAAGAAGAACATTGAAGCTCCATTACTATGAATATAACGAATTAACCAACCATAATTAACATCTCTCATTATATGTTCTACACTAGCGAAGGCTAGGTCTGCGTGAGCCACATAGTGCATTGCTAATACAATTCCTGTTATTATTTGGGTTAATAGACAAAAAGTAAGGATACCACCAAAAGTCCACCAGTAATTTAAATTTTTTGGTGTTGGATAATCAGTTAGATGAGCACCTAAAGTTAAAAGTGGCAGTCGATCATTAAACCATTTTCCCGCTTTAGACTTTGGTATATATTCGTGATCACTCATAATTTATCCTATTTTAATAGTATTATTATTAACAAATTCAAATTTTGGTATTTCCATATTTTTTGGAGCTGGACCCTTTCTGATTCTTCCTGACAAATCATAATGTGATCCGTGGCATGGACAAAACCAACCTTTATAATCTCCTTTATCTTTTAGTGGCACGCACCCTAAGTGTGTACAAACTCCAAGCATTACTAACCATTCATCTTTACCATCTTTAACTCTGTCCTCATCTTTTTGTGGATCAGGCAAGTCTGATAGACTAACTGCTCTAGCTTCTGCAATTTCTTCGGGCGTTCTTCTTTTTAAAAAAACAGGTTTACCTCTCCATAATACAGTTATAGAATTTCCTGGCTCAACCTGGCTGATATCAACTTCAGTTGTAGCTAAAGCTTGCTGAGCTTTATCTGGATTCATTTGGTCAACTAGGGGCCACACAACTGCTCCAAGACCAACTGCTCCAATAGTGTAACTAGCTGTAAATAAGAAATCTCTTCTATTTACTTTCTTTTCTTCTTTGCTCATTAATGAATGTGTTTATAATATAATTACTTAATAAAACTATATTTTTTAATGTTCTAGGGTCAGAATGACACATAAATTAAGCAATAATAATGCACATAGCTCTTTATAAACCAGATATTCCTCAAAATACCGCAGCTATAGTTAGATTAAGCGCATGTTTAAACCTTCAAATTCATATTATTGAACCGTGTGGATTCAGCTTGAACGATGCTAGATTTAAACGAGTGGTAATGGACTATCTTGGATTTAGTAAAATTTTTAGATACGAAGATTATGATAGCTTTATAGACAAAAATAAAGAAAAAAGAATAGTGCTTATGACAACTAAAGCAAAAAAACATTATGATAAATTTCATTTTAAGAAGAATGATATGCTACTGTTTGGAAGGGAAAGTGCCGGAGTGCCTGAAAATTTACACAAAACTATTAAGAATAAAATAAAAATTCCTATGAATAAAAAAACCAGATCACTTAATGTTGCTATGAGTGTAGCAATAATTTCAGCTGAAGCTTTAAGACAAAATAACTTATTAAAATAATGATCACTTCAGATTTCAGAAAAAAAATGGTGGATAATTGGTTTTCATATTTACAGATGCAAATATGCAAATCATTTGAGTCTTTAGAAAATAAAAAATCAAAATTTTTGAGAAGAGATTGGCGTAAAGAAAATATTAGACAGGGTGGAGGTACATCATATCTCTTAACTGGTGGAAACATATTTGACAAGGTTGGTGTAAATAAATCAACTGTATCAGGTATTTTTCCAAAAAAATTTAGGTCAAATATTTTTGGTGCTAAAAACAAAGGTAATTATTGGGCCTCGGGAGTTTCAGTTGTTGCTCATATGAAAAATCCAAAAATTCCTGCTATTCATTTTAATACAAGATTTATTGTTACTTCTAAAGAGTGGTTTGGAGGAGGTGTAGATGCAACACCAAGTCATGAAGATAAGATTGAAAAAAAAATTATTCATAGTAGCCTAAAAAAAATTTGCTTACAGAATAAAAAAAATTACGATAAGTACAAAAAATGGTGTGATGAATATTTTTACCTGCCTCATAGAAAAGAGGCTAGAGGTATTGGGGGGATTTTTTTTGATTATGAAACAAAAAATTGGATCAAAAACTTCAAGTTTGTAAGAGAACTTGGATTGGGTTTTATTGATATTTCAAATAAAATAATTCAAAGAAAAAAAAAATTAAAGTACACACAAAAAGATAAAGAAAAACAATTATTTAAACGTGGAAGATATGTTGAATTTAATCTTTTATACGACAGAGGTACAAAGTTTGGTTTAAATTCTGGAGGTAATATTGACTCTATTTTAATGTCTTTACCACCAGCTGCTAAGTGGAGATGATTATGGATAAGGAGCCAATAACAATTAACGGTCTTAAAAATTTAAAAACAGAACTAGAAGATTTAAAAAATGTTCAAAGACCAAAAGTTGTTGAAGCAATTGCAGAAGCAAGATCTCATGGTGATTTAAAGGAAAACGCTGAATATCATGCTGCAAAGGAACAGCAAGCTTTAATTGAAAGTAGGGTAATTGCTATTAATGATTTAATAGCTCGCGCTAATGTGATTGATGTAACAAAAATTGAAAATAATGGAAAAGTAATTTTTGGATCAACTGTTAAATTGCAAGATCTCGATACAAACAAAAAAATTACATACAAATTAGTTGGTCAAGATGAAGCAGATATTAAAAAAAATTTAATTTTTTTTAAAAGTCCAATCGGAAAAGCTTTAATAGGAAAAGATAAAGCAGAAATGGTAACAGTTAATACGCCATCTGGAGAAAAAAATTTTGAGATATTAGACGTAGAATATATTTAATCTGAATATATTTTAATTATTTCTTTTATCTCGTCTTTGGAAACCTTAAAATTATTTTTAATCCATTTCTTTTCAATTTCCTTCAAAACTTTACCAATCAGTTCACCTTGATGCATGCCATTTTCAATCAAATATTTTCCATTAATAGTAAATTGATGAGTTTTTGATTTCAAAATTCTATTTAAAATTGCTGAAAAATCCTCTTGTTTAAATTTGATATTTAATACAAAGTTGAGAATATTTAAACTGATTAAAAAACTTTTATCATTTAAATAAATATTTTTTTCTAAATCTTTATAAAAAAATTCCTTATTTACTTTTATCTCCTCTAAGTTTTTAGCAAATGAATTAAGTTTATTTATGATATTATTTGATATGTTGTATTTGTGACTGAAATATTCGTGAGTATTTTTGTCATCGATAAGAAGTGCTGCTAACAGAAGCTCTTTGTTTATTTCTGAATAATTGCAAATTTTTTTTAGTCTATCTAGACGGTTAAGATTTTCAAATTCTGGAAAAATTTGAATAAAAATTTCCTTTAAATCATTGCTTTCATTTATATTGGTAAAATTTTTTAACTCTAAGATCTTAAAAAGTTCTATTAATATTCTTTCTTTTGAAATTTTTTTTACTCCATTAAGATTTTGTTTAATTGCGCTGCTAGTGCTTGGTTCAACTTTAGCATCATACATAATTTTAAAACGAATAAATCTTATTATACGTAAATAATCTTCTTCAATTCTTCTTTGTGGATCTCCAATAAATTTTACATTTTTATTTTTTAAATCTATTACTCCCGATTGTGGATCAAAAATATTCCCTTTGATGTCAAGATAAATAGCGTTGATTGTAAAATCTCTTCTCTCGGAATCGACTTGCCAATCATTGATATATTCCACTTCAGCGTGTCTACCATCTGTTTTAAGATCTTTTCTTAGTGTTGTAATTTCAAGTTTTAATTTTTTAGATACAAGAGTAACTGTTCCATGTTTTATTCCAGTCTCTATAATTTTAATTTTTGTATTTTCAAATTTTTTTTTAATTTCATCCACACTCAAAATAGTTGCAATATCAATGTCGTCAACTTTATCTTGTGATAGATATTTTCTTACACATCCACCTACAAATCTTGCAACAATTATATCAACTGGAAAACCTTCTTGCAGTTTGTCAAAAACAAATCGTAATTCTTTATTTTTAAAAAATGGAAATAAATTTGTTTTAATTTTGTTAATGAAATTGAAATTTATATCAAACATAAATTTGTGGCTGGGGCACTAGGATTCGAACCTAGGATGGCGGTATCAAAAACCGCTGCCTTACCGCTTGGCTATGCCCCAATGTTAAGAAACCTGATATATCATATATCACAAAAATTAAACAGTTTTCGCTAGTGAAAACCAAAATTTAGGATATTTTATTTTTAATTTATTTAAGGCTTTTTTGGCAACAATTTGGTCGCGGAATAAACCGTAACAAACTGACCCAGAACCAGTCATTCTAGAAAAATAACACCCATTCTCGTTTTTAATATCTGTTAATAATTTTTTTAAAACAGGATGTTTTCTTTCAACAATAAATTGCAAATCATTTCTGCTGTTAGTTAAATAATTAATAAATTTATTTTCTGATTTTATTATATTTTTATTAAATTGCTCTTTTTTAGAGAATTTTTTTACTTTTGAATAAATCTCTTTTGTTGAGCATTTTATCGTTGGTTGAATTAGCAAAAAATAAAGTCTTCGTTTTTTCTGTAAATCAATTATTGTCGTTAAATTTTTTAAAAAACCTTGTTTTTTGAAAAAAAGTCTAAAATCAGATCCAATAATTCTTTCCAATTCATCTAATAATTTTTTGCTTATTTTATTTTTAAGTAAATATTTAAGCATAAAGGCTGCGTTGCTTGTTCCTCCGCCTAGGCCACCAAAAACAGGAATATTTTTTGTTACTTCTATAGAATAATAATTTGATATTAAGTTTAATTTTCTGAGATGGTTAAGTACTTTATTGATAGAATTATTTTTATCTTTGATAAATTTTGAGAAGCTGCCTTTAAATCTGATCTTGTCTCTTATTTTATTTTTTTTTATTTTAATTATATCAAATAGGTTGATCAAACAAAATAAAGATTGAATTTCATGCAAACCATTTTTAGATTTACAATTGATTTTTAACATTAAGTTTATTTTTGAATAAGATTTAATGACCATTTATTAGAGGCCTTTAATTAATTTATGTTCTATAGTTTTTTTAAGTTCTTCCTCAGTTTTCTCGAGATTTAAAACATATTTCCAGTAATACCTTGCTTGAATTTTATTACCATTTTTCCATAAAACATCTCCGAAATGATCGTTTACTATTGGATCAGCCGGCATTAATCTTACAGCCAATTGGAGATATTTTTTGGCTTCTTTATATCTTTCAAGTTTAAACAAAGCCCAACCAAGAGAGTCAGTAATATATGGATCATTGGATCTCAACTTATTTGCCTTCTCTAACATGCTTAATGATTTTTTTATTTTCACACCTTGCTCAATCCAAGAATAGGCAAGATAATTTATGACGTAAGCTTGATCTGGATCTACCTGCAATGATGCTAACAAATCTTTTTCAGCTTTACTCCACTCACCTATTCTCTCATAAGCAACGCCTCTGCCATCAGTCGACTCTGTATAGAGTGGATGATTGGTGCTAATTTGATTTAATATTTTAGAATAAAACGGTATTGACTCTCTAAATTTTTCATTATTTTTTAAAAATTCAGCATAATCAAAAGTTTCATAAATTTCTTTATTAACTAAATTATTGTAAGATTTATTTAAAAGTTTTAAGGCTTCACTTTTTTTTTTATCTTGTATAAAAATTCTTGCAAGTTGTTTTGAGGAATACCAATGAAAAGCTTCACCATATTTGCTAAGTTCGTTATAAATTTTTTTTGCTACTTTATAATTATTATTTTTATAAAAATTTTCCGCTAATAATGTATCGTAAGAATTAAAATCATCATTTAAATATTTTGCTAAATTAAGATAAAAGTTTGATAACGAATAAATTGATTGTGAAGATAAAGCGTTAGCTGTGATATATAAAACTTCTGCAATTATATGTTGCTCTTTTTTACAATCAAATACCGACACATTCTTCTTCTTCAAATCTATTTTGTATTGATTGAGCAGTAAATTTCTAGGATATATTTTTAGTGCGGAATTAACTATTTTTTTGGCGTTGCCTATATTTCCCCTAGAAGCTTCATATGAAGCATAAAAATAATTATATCTTGAAAAGTCAGTTTTTTTATTCAAGGTAATTTCCTTATAAAGCTGATTTGTTTTTGGTTCGTTATAAAAACAATTTAAAAAAACATTTTGAATTTTCTTTAAATTTTCAAATCTTTCATCTAATTGACTCAATTTTGATTTATCTTGATCAATATTAGACAGACTAGACCAATTATAAAGTGAATTAGAAATGTAGTTATTTAAAATTGATCTTGAGCCAATATCCTTTGCTTTGAGAAAATATTTCTGAGCTAGATCATTATTTGAATTTTTAAGATAATAGACTCCGGATATAATGTTGCTTTCAAAACTGTCTAATTTTAGTTTTTCAAGCTTTCTGGAGTAATCGAACGCCTCTTTCATGTTTCCAGAATTTATTAGAGAGTATAAATATTTTGTTGAATAATTTCTATGACTGCTTTCAAGCCCACTTAATTTTTTTAAATATTTAAAAGAGTCTTCATATTGATTGTCATTTAATAACAATATACCTGAAAAATAGTTTGATATACGATCTGATTTGTTAAACTTATCCAAAGAATTAGCTGATGATGTGGAAAAAAATATAATGACAAATAAAATCTGTCCTATAGTCTTATATCTAAAATTAAACATTTTCATAACTCTCTATGACAAAAAAAAATTATCCCAATCCAGTAAAATTAATAAAATATTACGAACTTATTAATTTCAATTTAATTTACAATAATAAGGCAATCAACAGATATAAAAAAGATAATTTTGAAATTTCTTCTAATAAAGCTGAAAACTTAGAAATTTTAAAAAAATCAATTCAAAATATTAAAAATTGTGACTTAAAAAATAACGCTACGAACATGGTGTTCAGTGATGGAAATCCTAAATCTAAGATAATGTTGATAGGTGAAGCTCCTGGCTCAAATGAAGATCAAGAAGGGTTACCGTTTGTTGGTCGCGCGGGTGTCTTACTCGATAAAATGCTAGCATCAATAAATTTAGATAGAAAAAGCGTTTATATTTCAAATGTAGTGAATTACCGGCCGCCAGAGAATAGAAGACCTACTGAAGAAGAAATTAATAGGTATCTTCCATTTCTAAAAAAACACATTCAAATAATAAATCCAAAGATTTTGATATTATTAGGCAGCTCTGCAATGAGCGCTATACTGGGCAATGAAGATGTTATATCAAAAGTAAGAGGCAAATGGATTGAGAGGAATTTTGGAAAAAGTAAAATTTCTGTGATTGTCACTTTTCACCCCGCTTTCTTAATGAGACAGCCTGCTCAAAAAAAGATGGCTTGGATTGATTTAAAAATGATTAGAGATAAAAAAACAAATCTAAAAATATAATAATTTAATGATAACTGCTGGAGTAGATGAAGTTGGTAGAGGATGTTTGGCTGGACCAGTAGTTTCGGCAGCTGTTATACTCAAAACATCAGTAAATCTCAAATTGCTTAAAGACTCAAAAAAAATATCGTTCAAAAAAAGAATAGAAATTGCAGAGCATATTAAGCTTCATTCAACTTATGCAATTGGTATGGCTTCAGTTGAAGAAATACTAAAATTAAATATTCTTCAAGCCTCTTTGCTCTCGATGAAAAGAGCTATTAAAAAATTATCAATTGATCCTGAATTAGTTTTAATTGACGGGAATTTTGCTCCAAAAGGGTTAACAAATTTTAAAACAATTGTTAATGGCGATGAAAAAGTAAAATCTATTAGCGCAGCTTCTATTATTGCTAAAGTATTTAGAGACCAGTTAATGATTAAGTTATCAGAAAAATTTAATAATTATGCTTGGGAAAGTAACTTCGGTTATGGAACTAAAGCTCATTTAGAGGGTCTAAAGAAATTTGGTATTACCTCACATCACAGAAAAGGTTTTAAACCCGTACACAAGATATTGTCTAACTAAGAATCTCAAACACAAGAGGACTCATTTTTTTGTTAAAAATGTTTGACCCTAGATTCAATTTAAGGTTGAATCTATGAATGTTAAAATTTTCCAACCAAATAGTTAATGGAGATTGTTTAAAGGAAATAAAAAAAATTCCTGATAAATCTTTTGATTTAGTTTTTGCCGACCCACCTTACAATATGCAAATTGGTGAAAAATTATCTCGACCTGATGCAAGCAAAGTAAATGGTGTAAATGACAAGTGGGATCAATTTGATAGTTTTAAACATTACGATGAATTCTGCATTGCTTGGCTTACTGAGTGTAAAAGAATTTTAAAAGATAATGGAAGTATTTGGGTAATTGGATCTTATCATAATATTTTTCGCCTTGGTTACCATTTGCAAAATTTAAATTACTGGCTTCTTAATGATGTTATCTGGAGAAAGAATAATCCTATGCCAAATTTTAGAGGAACAAGATTTACTAATGCACACGAAACTCTTATCTGGGCTTCAAAAAATAAGAAATCGAAATATACATTTAATTATCAATCATTAAAGTGCTTGAATGATGACTTACAGATGAGATCTGACTGGACATTACCTATTTGTAATGGGAGAGAAAGATTAAAGAAAAATGGAAAAAAAATTCATTCCACACAAAAACCAGAAGCTCTTTTACATAGAATTATTTTAGCTGCAACAAATAAAAATGATGCCGTTTTTGACCCTTTTTTAGGTACTGGAACAACGGCTGTGGTTGCCAAAAAATTAGGTAGAAAATATTTTGGAATAGAACGAGAAAAAAAATATTTTAAAGCTGCTAGCGAAAGAATAAATAAAACAAAAGCTATAGAACAAAACTATTTAGATACAATTGAAAATAATAAGTCTAAACCAAGAATTCCTTTTGGTTCTCTTGTAGAGCTAGGAATATTGAAACCTGGTACTACTCTATTTGATCCAAAGAAGAAGATTAATGCTAAAATAATGGTTGATGGAAGTATTAAATATAAAGAGTCAGAGGGTTCTATTCATAAAATAGCAGCAACAATCATGGGTACTGAAAGCTATAATGGTTGGACTTATTGGCATTGCAATATAAATGGATCCATTGTTATGATTGATAGTTTAAGACAAAAATTTATCTCCGAAACTAAAGCCTAATTCTTATAAACTTTGCCTAAATATCTTTTTACAAAAAACTTACGTTTTACTAAAAACTTTAAAAATAGATTTCTTAAATTTTGCATAATTGCACTTGAGAAATGAAATGCAAAGAAATTAAAATTTGATCTACTTCTAATAATTTTTGCCCTCTTTGATCTAATTTCAAAATAATTATTATCTTTATCAAGCTTATCATTTTTTAATAAATTAAATATTTCAAAAGCGCTTTCTATGGATTGTCCAGCACCTTGCGCAAGGGTTGGTAAAAATCCATTAAAAGCATCACCTATATAAAATACTTTTTTATTTGTAGAAGGAATTATCTTTGGAGTAAAATATAATGGCCATGTCCTAATTTCATTTTCAAAAATATTTTTTAATTTAGGATTCTGTTTTAAAATAATTTCTTGAGCTAACTGTTTTGTATTATCAGGATCATATTTTTTACATCTCATTATACAAACCATATTAAGTTCTTTTTTTTTATTAATCGGGTATAGAACAATATGACAATTGCTTCCAAGCATTAAACTGATATTTTCTTCATTAATACTCAGTTCAGATTTTGAGTTGAGTATTACTCTTACTGCAATTGCTTTCTTAAATTTTGGTTCTACCTTTTTCTTTTCAAAAAAGGACTTGGTGTTTGAAAATATTCCATCAGCAGCAATAACGAAATCCACAAGATCATTTGTATTGTCATCAAATTTAATGAGAACTTTATCTTTAAGCTCAGATACTTCTTTTATTTTTTTTCCAAATCTTAAATGTTGTGTATAGACATCTTCTTTTAAAAATTCGACTAAAGTTGACCTTTGAAGAGTTGTATATTTTGCTTCATTACTATTAAACTTAGATAAATTTAAATCACATATTTTTTCATTTTGAATATTGTAAAAATCTATTGTTTTCGGATTAAATATTTTTTCATTATTTATTTTATTAAAATTAATTTGATTTAATATTTTTATACTGTTTGCAGCTAATTGAATGCCGTAACCTTCTTCTAGGGGCAAGCTTTCTTCTCTTTCGTAAACCATAAATTCATGATCAGTATATTTTTTTATTAAATTTGCTAAAGTTAATCCTGCAATCCCAGCGCCAATTATTGCAATTTTACTTTTCATTAGAATAAAATTGAAACTTGATTGAAAATCTTTTTAGTAAAACTAGGAATTAATTCTTTATTATTATTTAAAGAATACCAATTATATGATTTTGGAATTTTATTTGAAAATTTATAGTATAAGTTTATATTTAGACTTAAATTTGAAATAGAATTTTTATAATTTTTCAAAAATCTCCAATTTTCGTTTACAGAATTATTTTTCATTTTTTTCATTAAGGGTAAATTAAAATTTTTAAGAAAACTTATTTTATTTTCTTTTGTCAAAGCTATTTGTTTTTTTTTGTTCACATAACAAAAAACATTATAATTCATAATCTTTATTTTTTTTCTTTTATTTATTTTAATTTTATTTGGTGATTTTAAATACCTGCAACTTTTATTCAAACAACATTGACTACATTTTGGGTCCTTTGGCTTACAGATTAAAGCGCCGAATTCCATTATTGCTTCAATAAAATCAGAGTTTCTATTTGTAACAAAAAGATTTTTTTTATTTATTAAAATTAATTGTTCAAAATTTATCTTCATCTCTTTTTTATTAAGAAACCTCGAAAATACTCTCTTCACATTTCCATCAATTGCTAAGGTCGGCTCATTATAAATAAAACCCATCAGAGCGTTTGCCGTATAATCGCCAACGCCTGGCAATTTTTTTATTTCGTTTAAAGTTTTAGGAAGCTTAGAATTATATTTTTTTACCAGTAATTTGCTTGATGCTAATAAATTTCTAGCTCTTCTGTAGTAACCTAATCCCTCCCACATTTTAAGAATTTGAGTTTCATTGATTTTAGACAAGGACCCAAGTGTCTTATATTTTTTTGTAAATTTTTTAAAATAAGGAATTACTGTTTTCACCTGAGTTTGCTGCAGCATAAACTCGCTTAATAGTCTGTAATAAAGCTTTTTTGGTGATTTTTTGCTAACACGCCATGGTAAGTTACGTTTGCTATTATCATACCAAGCTAGAATATTTTTTGATAATGTTGAATCTAAATGCATAATAAAAATAATAATAAAACCAAAACTTACTTACAAGGACTTCGGCCTTTTTCAAGCTCTATTCCAAAGACACTTAAAAAACATCTAAGAAAAGGGAGTTATAATTATTCTAATATTATAGATAATTGGACAAAAATGATGAGTAAAAAAATTTCAGACTCTTGCTACCCTATTACTGTTAAAATGGGCAAAGAAATGAGAAATGGCACTTTGGTATTAAATGTAATTCACGGCAAAGAAGTGGAAGTTGAGTATGAAAAAAAAGAAATTATTGATACAATAAATAGTTTCTTTGGATATAATTGCATTAGCAATGTGACGTTGAAAATTGTACAAGATAAATTAAAATCTAATGATAAAATTTTCCCAAAAATCAAAAATTTATCCAAGATTGAGGAAAAAATGAAAAAAGTTGATAACGATGAACTAAAAAGTTCTCTAAACAATTTTTTAAAGGCATTTAATGAAAGAGATTAAAAGATTTTACATATTAGTATTTTGTATTTTTTTTACTTTTGTAGCTCAAGCAGAGAGTAAAGTATTAAGCATAGGGAGTCCTGACGCTAAAGTTACTGTAAAAGTTTTTTCTTCACTAACATGTCCTCATTGTGCAACCTTTCATAATGAAATCTTTAATAATTTAAAAAAAGATTATATTGATAAAGGATTAGTAAAGTTTGAACACCATGCTTTCCCATTAGATTTAGCAGCTCTGAATGCTGAAGTAATAATAAGATGTCAAGTAGATACTAATAAAAAATTTAAGCTATTAGAAGAGATTTATAAAAAACAAAATTTTTGGGCAGTGGGTTCTGATATTAATAAGATAAATGATTTAATTAAAGAAGTTGGTGTTAACTTTGATTTATCAAAAGACAAAATGAATAAATGTCTTGAAGATAATAAAGCTCAGGACGAAATACTAAACCAAAGAATAGAAGCTCAAAAAAAATATAAAATTGAGTCTACTCCCACAATTATTGTAAATGAAAAAAAATATACAAGTAAGGTTGATTATAAAACTTTTAAAAAATTAATTGATAAAATTTTATAAATGAAATTCAAGAAACTAGATATAACAGGATTTAAATCATTCTCTGAGAAAACATCATTTTTAATTGAAGAGGGTTTGACGGGAATAGTTGGGCCAAATGGATGTGGAAAATCAAATATTGTAGAGTCATTACGATGGTGTATGGGAGAAAATTCTGCGAAAAGCATGAGAGGCTCTGGAATGGAGGATGTAATTTTTTCTGGTACATCTAATAGACCTTCTAAAAATATCTCAGAAGTTTCTTTATTTTTAGATAATCTCAATAAAGAAGGTCCTGCCCTGTATAAAGAATTTGATGAAGTAACAGTGAAACGTAAAATTGAAAAAGATAAAGGATCAAAATATTATATCAATGACAAAGAGGTAAGAGCAAGAGATGTACAAACTTTATTTGCAGATTTATCTACCGGTGCACATTCGCCGTCACTCATCAGTCAAGGAAGAATTGGGCAGCTTGTAACTTCTAAACCTATTGAAAGAAAATCTATTCTTGAGGAGGCTGCGGGAATATCTGGAATTCATGCGAGAAGACAAGAAGCAGAAACAAGACTTAACGCAGCTGAAAATAATTTAAAAAGAGCAGATGAACTCAAAAAACAACAGCAAAAACAATTAGACAATTTAAAAAAACAAGCTGAAGAAGCGACAAGATACAAGGAAATCTCTAGAGAAATAAAAAGAGCAGAAGCAAGTTTGTATTATTTAAAATTGAGAGATATTGAAAAAGATAAAAAACAAGTAGTAGAAAAACTTAGCGAGCTTGAAGATGAAATTAGTGCTATTAATATTGATTTTAATCATAATAACACGCTTTTAGAGGAAGAAAATAAAAAACTAGCTCCTTTAAGGGACAAAAAAATGGAAAGCGCAGCGAGTTTACAAAAGTTAAATTTAGACATGACTAGTCTAATTGAAGAAGAGGTTAGAGTTAAATCCCTGCAGGAAAAACTTGAAAAATCAATAAAAACGGTAGAGTCAGATCTAGGGCGTGAAAAAAGCATCTCTTTAGACGCAGAACTAAACGAAAAAAGAATTTCTAAGGAAAAACAAGAATTGCTTAAAACTGAAAATGAATTAATGCAAGTTGAGTCAAGCGCATCAAAGGAGTTAAAAGAATCAAAGTCAAAACTGGAGAATTTTCAAATACAATTAGAGGAAATATTGGATCAAATTGAAAGAGATATTGATGCAAATAAAAAACTTACAAAGAAAATTTTTACTGAATTAAAACAATTGGTTAAAAAAATTACTTCCTCACAAGAGGAATATGCTGAGAAGTATGGAAAAGATAAATCAATTCAAAGTGACTCGATTAAAAGAAAAGAAAGAATAAAAAATATTGATGTGGAATTAGAAAATTGGATAAATTTAAAATCCAACTCAGAAAAGATGATATCTGAACTGGCAGAACGTAAAAGCAAATTTCAATTAGAATTAACAGAAAATCAAAAAAATCCTGAACGTATAGCTACTTCAAAAGGGCAAAATCTTCAAAATTTAGAAAATACAAAAAAAAGGAATGAAGAAATAGAAAATGATTTAATGGACGCTGAAAAAAAATATAATGCTATCAATCAAAATATTAAAGAAATTCAAATAAAACTTTCTGGATTGAAAGAAAACAAAGCAAGAAGTGAGGCGACTATAGAAGGAATAGAAAATAGGAAAAAAGATTTATTATACTCAGTAAAAAGTGAATTAAATATTGAAAACGAAGACTCAATTTTATCTCAATCAGATCTAAATAATGTTCCTCCTCAGAGTGTTCCAACATTAGACGAACAAACTCAAAAAGTAGAAAAAATAAAAAAACAAAGAGACTCCCTTGGATCGGTTAATCTTAGAGCTGATGAAGAAACAAAAAAATATGAGTTTGAAATTAAAAAAATGGAAGATGATAGAGCTGATCTCTACTCAGCAATAGTTAAATTAAAAACAAGTATTGATGAATTAAATCAAAAAGGAAGAGAGAGATTGCTTGATGCTTTTTCTAAAGTAAATAGAAAATTTAACGAAGTCTATACAAAATTGTTTAATGGTGGAACTGCAAAAATAGAATTGGTCGACTCCGATGATCCGTTAGAAGCTGGTTTAGAAATGTATGTTTCACCTCCAGGGAAAAGACTGCAATCAATCACATTGTTATCAGGTGGGGAACAGGCTTTAACCGCCTTATCGTTAATATTTGCTGTATTTTTAGTAAACCCCTCTCCAATTTGTGTTTTAGATGAAGTAGATGCGCCATTAGACGATGCTAATGTTACACGGTTTTGTGGCTTGTTAGATGAACTTACTAAAATAACAAACACAAAATTTATAATCATAACTCACCACGCTCTTACAATGTCACGTATGCATAGATTGTACGGGGTAACAATGGCCGAGCAAGGTGTAAGTCAATTAGTTTCTGTAGATTTACAAAAAGCAGAGGAGTTAGTTGCTTAGTATTTGAATTTATAATGACAATCCCAGAAGACTTTAAAACTCGCCTAAAGATTGCAAAATCAAAAATTAAAAAAAAAGTGCAATCTGATAATGATAATAGGGGTGCATTTATGGGAAACGCTTTCAAATTAGGCACAGAACTAGTGTCAGCAGTAGCTGTTGGGACAATAATTGGGTTTATTTTAGACAGTTGGTTTGATACTAAACCTTGGTTAATATTAATTTTCTTTTTTTTAGGGGCGGGCGCAGGAATGCTAAATGTTATACGTACTGCTAGCCGAATGCAAAAAGAGGACTAACTTAAGGTAATTTATGGCAAATAACCCTATGCAACAATTTAGTGTTTATAAAATTGGGCCTGAGATTAAAATTGCTGGAATAGATTTGTCGTTCACGAATGCAAGTTTATTCATGGTTATAAGCGCTTCAATTATTTTATTGTTTTTATTTTTAGGCACAAAGAAAAAAGAAATTATACCGAACAAAGTTCAGCTCATAGCTGAAATGTTTTATACATTCGTTGCAAAAATGATTAGTGATACAGCGGGATCGAAAGCTAAACCTTATTTTCCTTTTATTTTCAGTTTGTTCATGTTCGTTCTATTTTGTAACATGGTAGGCATGTTGCCCTACTCATTCACAGTAACTAGTCATATTATAGTAACATTGATAATGGCGTTATTTATATTTGTGGCAGTAACAATTATCGGGTTTGCCAAACATGGCTTTAAATATTTAAGTATATTTGTACCAAGTGGAGTTCCAGCAGTATTATTACCGTTGATTACTGTTATTGAGATAATTTCATATTTAAGTAGGCCGGTGAGTTTATCGGTCAGATTATTTGCAAACATGATGGCTGGACACACAATGTTAAAAGTTTTTGGTGGGTTTGTCATTAGTTTGGGATTGCTAGGTGGGTGGTTGCCACTTAGTTTTTCAGTCGCGCTTACAGGTTTGGAGATATTAGTAGCTTTTCTTCAAGCGTATGTTTTTGCGATATTAACCTGCATCTATTTGAATGATGCATTAAATTTACATCATTAATTAATAAAGGAGGAAAAATGGAGTTAGAAGCGGCAAAAATGATTGGAGCAGGTCTTGCTGCAATCGCATTAGCAGGAGCTGGTGTAGGTATCGGAATTATTTTTGGTAACTACCTTTCTGGTGCAATGAGAAATCCGTCTGCAGCTCAAAAACAATTCCCTAATTTACTTTTGGGATTTGCTTTAGCAGAAGCAACGGGACTATTTGGCCTAGTGGTAGCTTTGATTATTTTATTTGCATTTTAAATAATTTAACATGAAGCGATACTTAAGTTTTATTATAGCTGTAACAGCTATACAAAATGATTTGTTTGCAGCTGAGGCTGGGATGCCTCAGCTGGATCCTAAGTATTGGGCATCTCAAGCATTCTGGTTAATTTTAACCTTTACAATATTGTACATTTCAATAGCAAAGTTTTATCTTCCAAAAATTAAAAACAATTTAGATAATCGTGAAAATAAAATTAAGGATGATATAGATGATGCTAATAAATTTAAGGAATTATCTGAATTAAAACTAAAAGAGTATGAGGAGATTATTGAAAACGCAAAAAAAGAAGTTGTTAAAATTTATGTAGATTCAAAAAATGCTTTAGATAAAGATATCAAGGCTAAAAAAGAAGTTATTGAAAAAGAAATTGAAAACGAAATTTTTAAAGCACAAAAAGAAATAGGTGAACTTAAAAAAAACTCACTCTCTGATATTCACAAGATCTCTGAAAACATTGTTTCAAACTTAATTGAAAATATTTCAGGTGACAAACTTAATGAGAGTAGCATAAAAGCAACTGTAGAGGATATTTCAAAAAAAAGAGTAGGTAAATATATATGATAATAGATGCAACTTTTTGGGTAATGATATCCTTTTTTGCTTTTTTTGGATTGCTTATATACTTTCAAATTCCTCAAAAAATTAAAACGACATTAGAAAACAGTATCAATAATATAAAAAGTCAAATTGACGAAGCTGATAGATTAAAAGAAGATGCAAAAAACATCCTTACAGAGCATGAAAAAAAAATTAGCCGTTCAAAAGCTGAAGTTAAACAGATGGTTGACAAAGCTAACGATCAAGTTGAAAAAAACGTGATAAAAACAAATAAGGATTTTCATAATTCAATGGAGAATAGAAAAAAAAATGCTGAAGAAAGGATTAAACAATTAAAAAATCAAGCTATAAAAGATATTAAAAATGCTGCAGTAAAAATTGCTATAGAATCTGTAGAAAAATTAATTAAAAACTCAATGGATAAAAGCAAATTAGACAAGATTTATAGCTCTAGCATTGAGGAAACAAAATTAGCACTTAAGAAAAAATCTAGTTAGAATAGGCCATAAAAGTATGGCAAAAAAAATCATAATTATAGGGTCTGGGTTTGGAGGTTTGGCAGCCTCATTGAGATTAAAGGCTAAAGGCTATAAGGTCACTTTGGTAGAGAAGCATCCTGATCTTGGTGGTCGAGCTAGAGTTTTTAAAAAAAACAATTTTATTTATGATGGCGGCCCCACTGTAATAACTGCCCCGCATCTATTTGAAGAATTATTTTCTTTATTCAATAAAAAAATTACTGACTACGCAGAAATAGTTCCTTTAAATTTATGGTACCGTTTTGTATTCAGTAACGGGGAAACATTTGATTACAGTGGTGATGACAAATCTATGGAGGAACAAGTAAAAAAGTTTAACCCTGCTGATTATGATGGATATAAAAATTTAGTAAATTTTACTGAAAAAATATTTAATAAAGGTTTTACAGATTTATCGGATAAACCCTTTAATAATTTAGTCTTTATGATGAAACAAATTCCCTCTTTATTAAAATTAAAAAGTTATAAGTCAGTCTATAGTTTGGTTTCAAATTATATCTCCAATGAAAAATTAAGAAGAGTTTTTAGTATGCACCCTCTTTTAGTAGGTGGAAATCCCTTCAGTACTACATCGATATATACATTAATTTTATTTTTAGAAAAGAAATGGGGCATTCATTACTCAATGGGAGGAACAGGAAGTGTTGTGAAAGCTTTAGAAAAACTAATGATCGAAGAAAATATTAAAATTATTAAAGACGCTGAAGTGACAGAAGTGCTTACAGAAAATCAAAAGGTTAAAGGTGTAAGAATTAATAATTCAAAAATAATTAATAGCGATTATGTGGTTTGTAA
>Ga0315330_10000982_pt1 | contig 18784 bp, 14 predicted proteins | sample M140m34915metaG_FD_203453 | JGI IMG/M metagenome (GOLD analysis project Ga0315330, IMG submission 203453) | Ammonia-oxidizing marine archaeal communities from Monterey Bay, California, United States - M1 40m 34915 | ecosystem: Environmental > Aquatic > Marine > Intertidal zone | place: USA...
GATTAAACCGGACGATGATAAAAGCCAATTAAACAGCGAGCGTAAAAGAAAGCAAATCGAACGTGAGCAACACAGCCGCATTGAATATATGCTTCAAAATTGTCAGGTTCCAGTAAATCTAGATATCAAAGAACAGCATGTTTTTGGCAAGCGCGGATATACCATTGCTCATTACGCAAAAGCAAAACGAGCGGACCTTTTGATTGTGAATTCACCCGATACAAAACTGGGACTGTTCGATCGAATTTTTAAGCACGATTTAGAGTACATACTAGCCGATTTACCTTCGGACGTTCTCATTGTTCACACCACTAAAGACAATGTCTATGAATAAGCCGAGTAGTGGATTTAAAGGATTCAAGGAAAATTGGCAGGCCGATTTAAAGGCCGGATTTGTAGTTTCGTTAGTAGCGCTACCCATTTCCATAGCATTGGCATTAGCCTCCGGTGCACCCGCCATTGCAGGGCTTATGGCAGCTGTAGTTGGTGGAGTAGTGGTAGCGCATCTAGGCGGTTCGTATGTAACCATTACCGGCGCGGGTAATGGATTGGCTGTCGTCACTCTTGCTGCAATCACGACTTTAGGGAACGGAGATATGCTTGCAGGCTATTATATGGCGCTGGGAGCTATTGTTGTCAGTGGCGTTTTGTTATTTCTTTTGGGATCTGTCCGATTAGGCGTATTGGCCGATCTTTTTCCAACCTCTGCCGTGCAAGGCATGTTGGCTGCCATTGGTATCATCATTTTGGCGAAGCAAAGCCACGTGATGATTGGAATTTTAAATCCTGAAAGCACCGCTCCTATTCCCTTGTTACTGGAATTCGTCAATTCTATAGAGGCCCTGTTTTGGGCGGATGCAGGGACATGGAAAACGGCTGGGATTGGACTATTCAGTTTGCTTCTGCTTTCAGTATTTCCTAAGATTCGTGCACAATGGGTACATTCTGTGCCGGCTCCGCTTTGGGTAGTTATTATTTCTGTTGCAGTTCAGATGATAGGTACGCGCATTTTAGGTACGAGTTTCTTTCCTGAAAAGTACCTTGTAAATATACCTGCGGACTGGATGTCTGCTTGGCGTATGCCCGATTTCTCTGGTATTACCAAAGGTCCATTCTGGGGTGCAGCAGTATCATTAACCTTTATCGCGAGCATTGAAAGTTTACTCTCCATAAAAGGTATGGACCGTCTAGATCCATATAAGCGTCGCTCAAATGTCAACAAAGACCTGCGCGCTTTGGGTATAGCAACCGCCTTATCTGGATTGGTAGGAGGATTGAGTGTGGTAACGGTTATTGCCCGGAGTTCTGTAAATGTGAGCAATGGTGCTAAAACGCGTTCGGCCAATTTCTTCCATGGTATTCTCATCTTAGTTTTTGTCTTATTTTTTCGGACGCTATTAACACAAATCCCGCTTCCAGCATTAGCGGCTATATTAGTGTTTACAGGGTATAAGCTATTAAATCCATCACAATTCAGCCGTATCGCGAGTGTAGGTCTAGAGCAGCTTTTCCTGTTTTTCTTTACGCTCTTTGCGACGCTTGTCTATGGGTTGATAATGGGTATAGCATTAGGTATGTTGGCGACATTTGTTGTGCAAGTATTTATAACAGGCTCAGGCATCGATATTCTGCGTTATTTCTACCGTCCTAATACATTATTGTATGAAGAGGATGAACAGAAATTCATCTTAAACATTAATTACTTCGCTAATTTCTTGAATTACCCCAGGTTAAAGAGTAAGCTGGATAGTGTACCAACGAATGCGACGCTTATTGCTGACTTCTCAAATACGCAATTCGTTGACCATACTGTAATGGATCACCTTTCGGGGTATACAGAGCTTTTTGATCAAAAAGGAGGTAGCCTCGAACTTGTGGGGTTAGAAGCCTTCGCTCCAACTTCTTCACACCCTTTAGGTGTGCAGTCACGTGCAAATCGTTCAAAGTTCCGAATGCATGTTTCTGCAGGTAGTGCGCAAGGAGCACGATTAAGCGCGAAGCAAGAAAAATTGAGTGCATTTGCTGTACTCAATGGATTGAAATTTACAGCGTGGCCCCAGTCTAAATGGGACGAATTAGTGGAGCAGTTTAAATACTTCAATCACCGTCGTATCGATTACACTACTAACCTTCTAAAAGATGTTGATCAAAACTTCTATGCTTTGGAGGTAAGCTCACACAGTGGTGAGTTTATTATGAAAGACAGTCAGCATTTGGCTTGTGTTGTTATGGATCCTCAAGTATCCAATTTACCCGAATTTGTTTTGGATCGAGAACGAATATTCTCGCGTTTGGCACAATATACAGGGGTAAAAGATGTGGAGATTGGTAATCCGGTATTTGATGCGAAATTTAAATTGAAAGGTCCCGATCCTAAGGCAATCAGGGCATTCTTCACTAAGAAATGTGTGGACTTTTTACTCGAGCATCCCGGTTTCCATATGGAGAGTAACGGAAAAGCTATCCTAATATTCCATAAAGAACGTGTTGCAAGTGTGGCAGAGTTCAAATTGATGGTTAGTTTTGCACGCGATTGGGCGAAGCAGATATAAGTACCATCTTTAAAGCCTACGAATAGAACCTTTGCCTAATGCTAATGCGCTGTGGGACGCTGACTGTCCTTAGCTTTAAGAGCAGCGGCTAACGAATAAAGAACCATTCACAATGAGTAATGATTTAAAAACCACAGCACTGACCCATGTTCATGAAGCTTTAAGTGCGAAAATGGTACCGTTCGCTGGGTACAACATGCCGGTTCAATACAACGGATTAAAATTAGAGCACGCTGCAGTTCGCGAGGCGGCGGGAATGTTTGACGTGAGTCACATGGGTGAATTCTTCCTCGATGGGCCGCAAGCACTCGACTTTCTACAATTGGTAACCTCTAACGACGTAAGCCGATTACTACCGGGTAAAATCCAATACAGCTGTATGCCAAACGCACAAGGCGGTATTGTAGATGATTTATTAGTGTACTGCTTCTCCGCGCAGCATTTTATGCTGGTCGTGAATGCATCGAACATTGAAAAGGACTGGAACCACCTCATGCATTATGCACCACAGTTTGATGTCACACTCCGTAATCAGAGTGAGGACTACAGTCTATTAGCCGTGCAAGGTCCGAACGCTATCCCTTTGCTTCAAACGCTCACGGAGATCGATTTAGCAGCTATCAAATACTACAGTTTTACAGTAGACACTTTGGCTGGAATAGACGATGTTATAATATCCGCAACAGGTTACACGGGTTCAGGAGGTTTTGAACTGTATGTTCCCAATGCGGTAGCTGAATCACTCTGGGAAGCCATAGTTAAAGCAGGTGATTCCTATGGATTGTTGCCTGCAGGTCTGGGAGCGAGAGATACCCTCCGTTTAGAAATGGGTATGGCGCTCTACGGAAACGATATTGATGATACTACGAGTCCTATTGAAGCAGGTCTTTCGTGGATCACTAAATTTACCAAAGACTTTGTCTCCTGCGAGCTCTTTCAGGCCCAGAAAGAAGCAGGTGCGGAAAATAAGCTTGTTGGCTTTGAGATGATAGATCGCGGTATTCCTAGGCACGATTATCCTATCGCAGATGCATCTGGAGTCGTGATTGGTCGTGTTACGTCAGGAACGAATAGCCCTTCAACAGGTAAAAATATTGGAATGGGGTATGTGCCTACAGCCTTGTCAAAAGAAGGTTCAACATTTTTCGTTATGATTCGTAATAAGCCAATCAAAGCGCAGGTGGTAAAACTCCCATTCTACAAGAAATAAGATCTGTAAGGACAAAACGAAAAAGACGCATCTTTCGATGCGTCTTTTTTTTATGCAAAAAAAAGTGGCGTTGCTTTCCCTCAACGCCACTTTAACCCAAATACAAACAGAGTGAACGGAAAGATTGTTATGCGTTTATAATGCTGCTTTAACAGCCTGACCAGCGGGATGGTGGCTGTAACGGTCTAAATATTCAGCAACACTGTACGTATATTCTTTACAACGGTTGTGATTTAAGCACTTTACCTCACGGACCGCTCCAGCCTCAGCATCCAGAAAGATTTCAATAACGCTTTCAGGATTGTTGATGGTGTAAAGTGCGGTTTGTGTAGATGATGCAGTACTTAATTCAGTCATTGTTACATGTTTTTAAATTGAAATCAATAAACTCAAATATTTATTGAACAGACTGCAAAAATACAACAATAAAAGTGAATTTAAAACAAAACCGAGAACAATCGGATGCCTTAACCCCATAAAAATATGGTAACATGTCCAATTATCAAGTAATTTAGCGTAGCTAATAATACCTAGTTACTCATTATGAAGATTGATAAACTCGACAAGCAGATTCTGGAGTATTTAGTAAAGGATGCACGCAAACCCTTTACTGAAATCGCCAAGGATTTATTAGTTAGCCCTGGCACCATTCATGTTCGCGTTAAGAAGATGGAACAAATGGGTATCATTAAAAGCACGTCAATAAGTGTCGATTATGAAAAATTAGGCTTCGGCTTTATCGCCTATATAGGGTTGTATACCTCAAGATCGTCAACTTCACCTCAAATTATAGATTCGCTCGGGAGTGTACCAGAAGTAACAGTGGCACATTTGGCTACCGGCAAATATGGAATTTTCTGTAAAATTCGTTGCCGCGATGCTTCCCATGCAAAGGATGTTATCTTTAGAATTAACGATATAGAGGGTGTAGAGAATACTGAAAGTATGATTAGTCTTGAGGAAAGTATTAATTCAAATACAGGACTGCTTAAACTTATTATTGAAGATGGTAAATAATTAACCTATTGGTAATTACATAGCAGAAGGGCCCGGTATATTTGTACCGGGCCCTTCCGTTTCACTTAGGTTTGTAGTCATTAGTAATATGCAGGACGGCGTACACCGGTGAAGTGCTTTGCAAGGCGAAGTACCTGTCGACTGTACCCATATTCGTTGTCGTACCACACATAGAGTACGGCAGATTTCCCATCTTCTGTGACTTGTGTAGCATTTACATCATAGATGGATGGGCAGGGATTTCCAACGATATCAGAGGAGACCAATTCGTTAGACGTGTTGTAATGAATTTGCTCCACCAATGCACCAGATAAAGCGGCTTCTTTTAAGCTGTGGTGCATGGTTTCTAGATCTGTGGGATGTTCCAATTGCAGGTTTAGAATGGCCAACGAACCGTTAGGTACGGGCACTCGGATGGCAGAGGATGTGAGTTTTTTGCCCAATCCTGGAATGCATTTGTCGACTGCTTTGCCCGCTCCAGTTTCCGTGATGACCATGTTCATCGCAGCCGCTCTACCACGTCGATACTTACTGTGCATATTGTCCACAAGGTTTTGGTCGTTCGTGTAGGCATGAATAGTTTCGAGGTGACCGCGTTCAATGCCGAAGTGATCGTTTATTACCTTGAGTACAGGAGAAATAGCATTTGTGGTGCAGCTCGCTGCAGATATTATTCGATCACTCTGAGCAATACTGCTTTGATTGACGCCATGAACTATGTTCGGTATTCCTTTACCGGGTGCGGTCAGTAGTACTTTATCGACGCCTTTTCCTTCTAAATGTTTACTAAGGGATGATTCGTCCCGGAAGGCGCCTGAGTTGTCAATAAGTAGGGCTTTGTTGATGCCGTAGGTTGTGTAATCCGCTTTGGTGGGGTCCGGAGCAGGTATAAAATAAACGGGGCGGCCGTTAATGATTAGTGCGAGGTTTTCTTCATCGACCTTTAAGGTGCCGGGAAAATCTCCATGCACAGAATCGATTTTCAAAAGCGAAGCTCTTTTGCGTAAACTTGCTGCATCAATACTTCGAACTGCTACTGCGCGCAGTCGGAGTTGATTGCCACTTCCTTCTTGAACGATTAATTCTCTAGCTAATAATCGGCCAATGCGACCAAAGCCAAACAGTATTACATCGCGAGGTTCTAGGGTAGTAGGCTTAAAGAAGCTACCTAAATGGTCCATGATCCAATGGTCAGCCGTATCATCCGTTTGCGACCATTCGTGAGTGATACGGCCGATGTCGAGCTTCGCATGCTCGATAGCGGTTCGCTTGAGAGCAAGAAGCATCTCCAGCGTATCTTCAACGCGGATGGCTTTACCGACAAAATCCGAGGCGTACTGGTGCAATTCCAATATTTGGCTTGCGCTTTTATCCCGGAGCTGGTTACGGAACATGGTTATTTCAATGCCTCTGTTGTAAAAGAGTTCGTGTACGCAGGCACTTACGTCCACTGCGAGGCGTTCGTTTTGGATACGATGCCTCACTTTCTGAGTATACTCTTGTTGAGCAATCATGTGATAGTTTTTGGTGGTTCTAAGTACAAATTTAGGGCAGGATATTAGAGATAAAAAGGTTTATTTTCACTTGTTAATAAAGTGTAAATCAGTGAATTAACTGGGTTTTAAACAGTGTAAGTTGTACACTTTTACGAATGACTTTGGCGTAAAAAAAATCCCCCAGCTGATCAGTTACGTTCAGTGGGGGAGTGTACCAGGGCAATGAAGCACTATTACCACTCAAAAGCGTAGTAATTTGCTTTACCATTGGGTTCAAATCCTTGGATAAGGACGCCGTCGCCTGGGTTGAACTGTCGTACAAGTCGATCAAAACTTTCAACGTTCTCTACATAAACGTTATTGAGTTTTACAATGATGAAATCCTTAGGTATACCCGCTTTTTGAAATCTACCACCCAATATTTTAGAAACTCTAATGCCGTAGCGAAGTCCTAAGCGACGCTTGTCTATACTGCTTAATTCCTCGAGTTCGGCGCCGAAATTGCGAAGTAATTCTTCTTCTTTAGTGAGCATTTCGGTAGTGCCTAGTTTATTTTTGAGTACTACTTCGAAGGCTTTGTTTTTTCCTGAACGGTTCACCACTACTGAAAGTTTTTCTCCAGGCCTACGCTGCCCCAATGCCTCGGTAAGATCGGCTCCTGAAACAATAGACTTTCCGTTGACATTTATAATAACATCTCCTTTGGTGATACCAGCGTCGTCCGCCGCTCCTTCAGAAATAACATTTGCTACATAAACTCCTTTATTGACTTCTAAGTTTAATTCTTCGCTTAATGCGGCGGTTACTTCATTGTAGTTGATGCCTATGAATGCACGTTGTACTCGCCCGTACTCCTTTAGATCATTAACGACCTTAAGCATGAGATTGGCAGGGACTGCGAAACTGTAGCCTTCAAAGGAGCCACTTCGAGAAGAAATGGCGGTATTGATTCCTACTAATTCTCCAGCAGTGTTGACTAGCGCACCTCCAGAATTGCCTGGATTAACAGCAGCATCCGTTTGTAAGAAACTTTCAATCGCGCTTTGCTCGTCGATAATATTGATGTCTCGACCTTTTGCAGAAATAATACCCGCTGTAACTGTGGAGGTTAGGTTGAACGGGTTGCCTACTGCAAGAACCCATTGGCCTAATCTTACTTTGTCGGAGTTTGCAACATCTACCTTCGTCAATGCATTACCCTCTATTTTTAATAAAGCAATATCAGTAGTGGGATCCGCCCCGATCAATTCTGCTTCGTATTCGTCATTGTTTGAGGTCGTCACCACAATGGTCTTCGCACCTTTGATGACGTGATTGTTGGTGACGATATAACCGTCTTCGGTAAGAATAACGCCGGATCCGGAGCCTTCTACTTCAAACTTTTCGGGGGTAGATGGCCGACCAAAGAATAAATCATTGAAAGGGTTGTAGTAATTCTGAACACGCTCGGCAGTGGTCTTCACGTGAACTACCGCTTCCACTGTGCGCTCCGCTGCTGCAACAAAATCTGTTGGAGCAGAGGGCAGTGGACCGTCTGCAGTCAAATTCGCTTGTGAGACGCCTTGATTTGTATCCTCAATAATGACGGTTTTTCCAGTCCATCCCAAACTGTGCGCGGCTCCAAGCGCCACTAAGCCACCTATAGCAGTAAACATTATGGGGCGACCTATGGATTTCAGTAATGCTTTCATAAGGTTCATTCGTTAGATTCTTGTTTCCTTCGTACCTTCATATTGTACACCAAATCAACGCACATACCTCATCGAAACGCATAACTTTAACGCCTTTTAACACCTACTGGCATGTCCTACGTAGAATTTTATAAATACCACGGCGCTGGAAATGATTTTATCCTTATCGATAATCGATCCGGTACGCTGACTTTAACGACCGAAACCATAGCACATTGGTGCCACCGAAATTACGGTGTGGGCGCCGACGGATTAATGTTATTGGAAGCACCTAAGGTGGAAAGTGATCACTTTTACATGCAGTATTTTAATTCTGATGGAAGGGAAAGTACCATGTGTGGTAATGGCGGTAGATGCATTGCGCGGTTTGCGGTGGATTTAGGAATTGCCGCTGAGGGCACGTTGAATTTTCATGCCATTGATGGGCCACATACTGCTGTGGTCTCTCAATCGAGCGTTGCCTTAAGTATGATCGATGCCCCTGCTGTTATCTCTCGAAACAATGGTTTCTTTATTGATACGGGGTCTCCACATCACGTTGAGCATCGGGAGCCGGGACCAGATTTTGTAGGCACGGCTCGCCCTATTCGAAATGCATATGGACCAGAAGGTGCGAATGTAAATTTCATTCAAGCGTGTGAAGGCGAACTTTCTATACGTACGTACGAACGCGGTGTAGAAAATGAAACATTGGCGTGTGGCACAGGTGCAACTGCAGCAGCTATGGTTGCAGTAGCGCAGGGCTGGGCGCCTTCTACACCGGTAAGGCTCTATGCACAAGGCGGAATATTGACGGTAGACTTCAAAGGAAGTGGACCTTTTACAGATGTTGTGCTTACTGGACCTGCAATGCAAGTATTTAAAGGATTGTTACCATTATGATTAAAGTAACGGAAAACGGATTCTTGCGCGCACCTGAGCCGGAAGACCTTCAATGGCTTCACGGCATCGAAAATGATGCATCGCTTTGGTATTTAGGAATAAGTAAGGAGCCGTGGAGTGAAAAAGTGTTGGCCGATTATTTGGCCGCACAACCAGGCAACCTACAACGTGATGGTCAACTTCGCTTACTCTTTGTCTTTAACGGGACAACGGCAGGTGCTATTGACCTTTTTGATTACGACCCTGTAGCTCGTAAAGCTGGAGTCGGAATTGTACTTTCGGAGGCGTTCCGCGGTAAAGGATTAGGTAAAATGGTCCTAAAAGCTTTCGATTCGTATTGCTTTAAGACGCTCGGATTGCATAGTCTTTATGCTCATGTTCCCATGAATAATGATGCCTCCATACAATTGTTCGAACAAAGCGGATATCGTGTGGTTGGAACTTTAGAAGATTGGGTTTGGTTCGACGGTACTCATCAAAATGCACAACTCTTTCAAAAATTAGTTTCATGAGAAAACTGATGGTGATTACAGTAGGCGTGGTTATTCCGGGTCTATTGCTAGTATTGGTTTGGAAAGGCTATAATGCGGTTTTCGAAGCAAATGTCAATCCGGAATTGGCACCCTATGAATTATATGTAGAACCCGGAACTACATTGGAAACAGTATATGAGGCGTGGTTTGAATCCGGCCTATTACTTCAGCCGGAAGGTTTTTACTTGATAGGTAAGAAAAAGGGATTGGATACGCTCAATACGGGACATTACCTCATCGAGGAGGGAATGAGTAGCAATGGAATCGTAAATATGTTGAAAGCAGGGTTACAGACGCCTGTGAAGGTAAGTTTCAATAGCGCTAAGAACCTAAGCGATCTCGCGGACCAATTGAGTCCTCAGCTGATGGTCGATGCAGCTGCTCTCAATGAAGCATTGCAAGCACCCATGGAAGGATGGGAAGGGCCTTTGAAGCAAGGCGCTTTTTTACCCGATACCTATGAGTTCTATTGGAACGCCAGTGCAGAGACTGTTGCAAATAAGCTTTATCAGAATACCATTTCATTTTGGACGCCTTCGCGCATTCGTCAGGCAAATGAATTGGGCTTGACGCCAGGGGAGATTAGCACATTGGCTTCCATTGTAATGAAAGAAAGCAGTAAAGCCGACGACCGTCCGAAAGTGGCTCGTTTGTATTTGAACCGATTGGTAGCAGGAATGAAGTTGCAGGCAGATCCTACGGTCATCTATGCTATACAGCAAGAAAATCCCGCTGCAGTGGTGCAACGTGTTTTGCGAAGAGATTTAACCATTGATTCGCCGTACAACACGTATAAGAATGTAGGTCTTCCCCCTGGACCTATTTGTGTTCCCGAGAAGGCAGCACTATTAGCTGTATTAAACGCGCCTTCGCACGATTTTATCTTCATGTGTGCAGATCCAGATCAACCCGGTTACCATGCTTTCGCACGTGATTATGCAAGTCATTTGGAGAATCAACGCAAATGGACGAATTGGCTAAACAGCCGAAAAATATATAGATAGCTAATTTTTATTGCTTAAAGCCTGCTTCGGGCTAAAAAAACACCCCCGCATTCTCGAGAGAAGTGCGAGGGTGAAAAAAAAGAGTTGGTTGTTGTATTACTCTACAATCAAACGTTGAACATCTGTTCCAATAGGAGTAACGGTCTCAACAAGATACATGCCTGCCGCCCATGAGGAGGTCTCTATAGCAAAGGTCTGTATTCCAGAAGTTCCATGAACCGTGCGTTGTTCGAGGATTTGTCCCTGTGTATTTCGCACAGTGATTATCACATCTGCATCGCTTTGGAAGCTGATTGGTAACTGCGCAATCCCTGAAGTAGGGTTCGGGTGGATGTTACCAACACCAATGTTTTGTTCCAATTCTTCTTGACCAATCACATAAATTCTATCGTTGTCACTGGTCTTGTAGAAACAGAAATCGTCAATAGCCCATCCGGCTTTATTAATAGTCTCATCAGAGCCAAAGCGGAATCTAAAGATGGCATTACGCGCTGTATCAACCGCCAGGTTGATGGTGGCTTGTTCCCACCCATTACTCACACCCGTCCAACCTGGTTTGAAGATGTCCAATGAAGTAACAAAACTGGTATTGAACCACGTCGCACCGAAGAGGTTTGTACCTACAGTATGCCAGGAGATACCGCCATCAAAAGTGACATCTACGGTTCCTCCATCATGATAGATTTCGGTTGAGAAAGCATGCATGAATTCGTAGGTATATGTCTGACCTGAATCTAAGCGGAATACTGGTGTATACAGCGCTGAAGAGTCGCGTTTCTTGTAATTAGAGTCGAGATCAGTCATCCATGCATTCGAACCACTATTTGCAGCAACTAAAGGTGCAATACTTGGCGTCCCCACTTCCCAAGCAGTTAGCCCGTCCTTGACGAATGCATTTAAGGTCAACCATGGTGATATGGCGGGGTCATCAAAATTATTACAGTAAGAACTATCTACAGACATAATGATCTTATCTAGAACAGTAATATCTGCACAGATTTGATCATCACTTGGATCATTATCTGGCTTACTGTCTGGACGTGAAGTGCGTACACAAACGTTGTAAAGTCCACTTGCCGGGCTAACCCAATCTTGATCAAATTCGTACCATGCTGTTTTTCTTGGTACCAATGGCGGATTGAAGACTACCTGCTCCGGGTTAGACCATGTAGTTCCACCATCCGTACTAAATTCAACCAAACAGCTGTCAAGGACTTTCGCACCTGTATTTTTAATCAGGGTCTTCAGGTGATTGTTCTGATCAGGTACAGGTAAGTATTCCACAGTGGTCACATTGATAGGTGCGGCACTGTTTTGTGGTGGAATGTAAACTTCTACTTTGTCTAAATTCCAACCGTCACTATTTCCTGTTCCCGATTTCATGCGTGCGCGAAGAATTAACGGTGCAGCAGAAAAGTTCCAGGTTGATAATGGCCAAGAAGAGCTTATCTGACCTTGGGCACCGACCCATGCATCGTTTACTGAAGAAGTACCCGTATTATACCAGTTGGTACTTACTACGTTCTGTGGATCCCAGAATCCAAGTGTATTCCATGTTCCACCTCCTTGGAATTCGATCAGTGCAACATCACCGGCTCCTAAATCAACATCGTGAACCAGACGTAGTTCGGCACCCGCTATAGTGTCGAAGCCGATAAACCTCGGGAAGTATAAGAATTCTTCAAGACCACCAGGTACATTCTGATTAGGGCGTGTAGCCATACCATTATTGTTACCTAGGGCATTAATCTGATCAACTTTCCATAAGTCTAATGCTCCTGAAACGAAGAATCCTGAAGAATCGCCGTCGTTACAGTTTTCGAAATCTTCTACAAATCCAGATTGAATGTATACTTCCGGCCAACCCGCACTCTTCACATAAGACGAATCGTTCCATGAATGGTTGTCATTTGATTTCGTAGTGTAGGCATGAACTTCAAAAGTACCTTTTGGCCAGGCAACAGTGTTTGTGTTATCTGTTACTAGTACATTACCACCTGCTGGGATAGAACCACTGTGGGTAAAGGTATATGTAGTGCTAACTCCTGCATTTGTACCACAGGTAGGGGTGACTGTATAGGTTACCGGTATATTGCTTTGGGCGTTCTTACCAAAGTTTCTGACTTTGAATTTTGCTTTCTGAGTCGCTGGGCCACCGACCATATTGATACGTGCTACTGGGTTTTCGATTGCGTCAACGCCAACATCGACATTAGCCTTGTCTACAATAACAATATCGTCGAACGCAATATCTGCAGCGACACCAAAACCGGACTTCTGTGCTATAAAACGAAGCTTAATAAGATTACCCGCTTGTGCACTAAGATCAACCTCGTAGAAAGACCAGTTGTCTTTTTCATCTGTGAGGGTAGTTGTATATGGCGTCATCGGATTCGTCCAGAAGTTATCTCCTGACTTGATCCACTGTACACGAATAGCTCCGATATCAGCTCCATACATATGGTGACGGAACTGAAGAACAGGCTTAGTCATGTTGCTCAAATCCAAACATTTCGATACAAGCGTTGCCGACGCTGGTGAAAGACCATAGTTACCTTCTGTAACTAAATAGTTTCCTTGTGCACTTTTATCGGTGATTGGACCTGAACCTATAGTTGGGGTCCATTCGTTACCTACCATAAATGCAAATTCACCGCTATTACCGGCTGGAAGAGGTGTGAACACATCTAAAGGGAAACTACCGGCATTTCCTGCTGTGTTGTTTCCTGCAGTTGTTCCTGCACCATCAAAGTCTAATACGTAAGGGAAAGTCGAATAGGGCTCTTCATGTACTATTCTGATTGGACCGATAGTGTCGTTTGTGGCAACAGTATCGCCTGGTTGTTCTGTATACACCCAGATGTCATAGATACCGTAACCACTTAGGTTGGGTCCTGTAGCAAAGGTGTAGAAAGTTGAATCACCCGTTTCTAATGTCTTTTGGGTAATGTATTCTGTGTTAGTTTGGTTGGTTGTGGTTCCAGCCGTATTGGTGTAGTCAAATTCCCAAGTAACAGGAACACTATCAAGGCTGGTACACCCGTTATTTTGAATCCATAAATCAATGGTTTCGTTATTCGAATACGAACAATAGCCATTTTCAGGATTAAAGACATCACGCAGCGCCACTTCATAGGTTGGTGGTTCATAAATGCGTATGTTATCAATTGCGACATCACCTTTGAGTGAATTCCCTCTGTTCACAGAGAAACGAATGCGCGCATAGTCTCCTGTAATGTCATTCAATGCAACAGAATAAGTTTTGAAAGGATCAGTTGACTTCGTTTGTTGTTGACCGTCAATACGTGCCAAACCAGTATACGCTGAGGTATTAAACCCAGTATCCGCGGTAATGGCTAGGAAGTCGACGTGTGCGCCATACATGTGGTAGTCGAATTCTAGGATTGCGCAGTTGTAACTTCTTAAATCTAAACAAGGCGTTATAAAGTGTGCCTTATCATTCGAAGAACCTTGTTCAGCTTCTGTGTAAATATATTTTCCGCCACCATTTGGAGAAGCATCACCATCGGGTCCTGTTAAGTTCGTTGCCGTACCCCCAGTTCGAATAGACCATGCAAATCCTATGGTATTTTCGTTGGGTATGACTTTGTAATTTTGTCCATAAGGTGGATTCTGATCAGGGAAGTTACCGCGGTGGCTAACACCTGTAGCTCCTGTACCAGATCCAGCAACCCAGTATACGTTATTTTCAAAATCCTGATCGACAGGTAGCGTAGTTGAATATGGGAAAGAGCTTTGCGTTGTCGTTCCACAAATAGGAGGTAGTCCGGTATCTCTCCAGAATCTATAAGCGAAAATGGATGCAGATTCTAATGGATCACGGACGACGTTGGGACAAGCACAATCAAAAATACGGACGTACCATTCGATGGTATCGTGGACACCGATATTGCCGAAAGTGTACGTATACTGCGATGAATCAGGACAATTGCTGGAGAACGAAGAAGTCATTAAAGAATCACTCCATGTGCTCCATGAGCTCGTAGAGTAATCATAGCGGCGCATGTAGATCCGCATACTATCAACACCAACATTATCTTTTCCCTTAACGCGTACAGATTGAGTCGGCATGTAGCGTGCGCCAATGGGTTTGGCTGGAACACTCACATTTACCCAATCCATAGTCGGTGGCTCTAATTCACAGGGTGCCCCTTCAACCATAATATTGTCCACAAACCAGCCTTCTAGTGCTGAAGGTGATGGTGTACCCGTTTTATTTGACATGATGAAGCGCAACTTACAGTTGGCATAACCGTATTGCGAGTTAGTATTGTCGTAAGTTCCTAAATAGCTGCTCAAGTCAAATGTTTCGCGCGCCCACCAGTCAGATGCGGTAGTTGGCGTAGGTCCCGTTCCAGTGTTGGTATTACCAATAGTAGGTCCATACCAATAGGGGGTAAGTAGTTGTGACGGGTAAGATAATTCGTTAAACCAACCCTGCGAACTAAACTGAGGACTACCTCCTTGATAATGTGTGCTGGTTAAATTCACCCAAGTCGCTCCGTTGTCACGTGACATTTGGATGAACGCTTTTTGGATGTAACGTATTTTACAAATCTGGTCGAATGTCAACCTGACGTTGGTGTAAGTTACCGTAGTGAAGGCATCCGTTTCGAAAACAATCGAGTCATTCGCATAGATCTGCGTATGAAAGGACGCATTGCCTGTGGTCTTGATGTACGATGTATCGTTCCAAGAGCGCGTGGCGTTGGTGGAATCCGTGTTGTAGTTGGCGGCAATTGAGTCGGCACCTAAGGTTCCATCGAAATTTTCCGTGTAAACGGTGTCAATTGGCGGAGCAAATTGTCCAAAAATCGCTGGGGAAGCGAGGGCAATTAGGAGTACAGCTAGTAAGCTTTTCTTCATTTTAACGCGTTTGTGTTAACGTATTTTCAGGGTATTTACAAATATATAAAAATGGGAATGCGCCCGACCTGAAAGTCAATAAAAGTGGCACTTTAATGTGCCAATGTTAAAATGTATTGATTGAGCTTATTTTACGTTGAAGTAAAATACACGTTCCTCCTCGAGAAATAGTTCTAATAAATCTTCACGTTCCACGCGTCCTACACCCGCTGGCGTACCCGTAAAAATGAGATCCCCCGTCTTTAAAGTGAAGTATTTTGAAACGTGGCTAATAATCTCATCTACAGAAAATAACATGTTTGCTGTGGAACCGGATTGAACCGTAGTTCCATTAATGTTTAGATGGAAATTAATGTTCTGTATGTCCTTGCCGATTGTTGCAAGAGGAAAGAACTTTGATACTGCTGCTGATCCGTCAAAAGCCTTTGCTTTTTCCCACGGCAGTCCTTTCTCTTTACAATGCGCTTGTACATCTCTCGCAGTAAAATCAATACCTAAGGCAATTTCACTGTAGTATTTATGAGCAAAACGCGATTCGATATGTTTGCCCAATCTATTGATTTTGACTACGACTTCAATTTCGTGGTGTACATCGTTGCTGTGCTCTGGTATGAAGAATGGGTGTTTCTTGAGAAGGATTGCTGTATCCGGCTTGAGGAACACTACGGGCTCCTCCGGTATAGGATTGTTGAGTTCCTCAGCATGTTTCGCGTAATTCCTCCCAATACAAATGATTTTCATCGCCGACGTTTTACTATTTATTGAAATTTTTGAGTCGTATCGCGGTTAAAACCTTTTTAGTGTAAAGCGGAAAATCAGCGTTCTGAATCCAACTAAAATACCCAGGGTTTTCTTGCAATACAGATTTTACCGTCATGCTACGGTATTTTCCAAAAGTAAAAATTTCTTCATCCTCATCGTTAAATGCGATAAAGCCTGCGAAATCCGCAACACGCTGTCGATTAGAGAATTCCGAAAGAAAATTCATGTCATTATCTAATTCTTCATAGCGTTCGATTTGTGCTTTCAAGACTTCATAAGTTGCCAGCACATCGGCCTCCGCGGTGTGCGCTCCGTCTAAATTTTTACCACAATAAAATTTATAGGCGGCACTCAACGTCCGCTGCTCCATACGGTGAAAAATGTTCTGCACGTCAACAGCTTTACGCTTACCCATTTCAAAATCGATGTCCGCGCGCAAGAATTCTTCTGCCAATAAGGGGATATCGAATTTATTACTGTTATAACCAGCGAGATCACTATCACTTATGAGTTGATGTACAGTCGCTGCCAATTCTTTAAACGTCGGCTCGTTAGTTACATCTTGGTCGTAAATCCCATGCACAGAGGAAGCACCAGCAGGAATGGGTACCGTTGGATTCACCCGCCACGTATGCGTTTCTTCTGTACCATCGGTATGGATTTTATGGACACAGATTTCTACTACGCGATCACTGGTAACATTGACGCCTGTAGTTTCTAAGTCGAAAAAACAGATGGGACGGGTAAGATTCAATTTCATTGGAGTACGATTAGATTCAAAAAAAAGCCACCCCTAAGGGCGGCTTTATAAAGTTATAAATTTTGGAATTAAATCTCCCGATCTAAATCCCATGATTCTAAATATTCGGCGACTCGTTTAACAAACATGCCTCCCAGTGCTCCGTCTACCACACGGTGGTCGTAGCTGTGGCTGAGGAACATCTTGTGGCGAACAGCAATCATATCACCTTCTGGTGTTTCAATGACGGCGGGCTTTTTAACTATTGCACCTGCGGCCATAATCGCTACCTGCGGTTGATTGATGATAGGGGTACCCATAACGTTTCCAAAAGTTCCAACGTTGGTTAAGGTATAGGTTCCTCCGCTGATTTCATCAGGCTTGAGTTGGTTGTTTCGAGCACGATTGGCTAGATCATTCACAGCTTTTGTGATGCCCAACAAGCTTAATTGATCTGCGTTTTTAACGACAGGAACAATAAGGTTACCCGACGGTAGAGCGGCTGCCATACCCACATTGATATTTCCGTGTTTAATAATGTTTGTACCGTCAATACTCACATTGATCATTGGGAAATCTTGGATGGCCTTAACGATGGCTTCCATAATGATCGGGGTAAAGGTTATTTTTTCTCCATGCTTTTTCTGGAATTCACCTTTTACTCGGTTACGCCACAGCACAACTTTCGTCATATCTGCTTCAACGAAGCTCGTTACGTGCGGAGAAGTTTGAACTGAATTAACCATATGGTCAGCAATGAGTTTTCTCATGCGGTCCATCTCAATAATTTCATCTCCGGATCCAACATTGATTGCAGGTGCTGCAGTTTTAGGGGTAGGAGCGGAAGCCGGAGTTGCAGGTACTGTGGCTGCAGCTGCAGCAGTTGGTGCTGCACTGGCAGCTGGTGCTTGATCAGCTTTCGACTGACGTCCGCCTTCGAGATAGGCGATAATGTCTTTTTTAGTCACTCGACCCTCTTTACCGCTGCCTGGTATTTGATCCAATTCCGATTGACCAATTCCCTCTTCTTTCGCCATAGAACGTACGAGCGGTGAATAGAATCTACCGTTTGAATTCTTAGAAATAGGTCCACTAGGCTCGGGCGCGCTCACGGTTGCGGCCACCGCGGCTACTTGAACTTCAATTTCAGCTGCAGCTACTGCTGGTTCTGGTATACTCTCAGACGCAGCAGCAGGAGCAGTTGAGCCACTGTCTTCACCTTCTACTTCTATAATCGCGATGGGGCTACCTACTTCAGCAACTCCGTTAACATCTACTAAAATTTTGACTAACGTTCCGCTAACTGGAGAAGGTACTTCACTGTCTACTTTATCGGTGGCAACTTCAACTACGCTTTCTTCAGCGTCAATGACGTCACCAACGTTTTTCAACCAGTTCGTTACGGTAGCTTCTGCAACGGATTCGCCCATTTTGGGCAAGATTAATTCAAACTGAGCCATTGAATTTGGGTTTTTCGATCCTCGAATTTACGGCAAAATATCCCACTATTACTATTGCGCTAGAATTTGCTTAGTTCCCAGAGCTGGCGCAAATCGGACTTTAATTCTGCTTCTTTTGCATAGTTGGTAACAAGAGCGGATACACTTTGCGATACGTTCAAGACTTTTGGGATTCCGGTCGCGATATCGAAAATCGGAGGAGGGAGAATGGGCAAGTGATTTTTTGCCGCTGCTTCAGTAGTATAACCCACTAGGGTCGCTTTTCCAGCGATTATTTTTCCAGAATAAGTGAGCCAATTGATGTATCCTTTGGCGCGACCCGCGATGGCGGCAAGCGTCAATGAGAGCGGTAAAGTCAGGATAAGTAGGAGCGTTAAGGTGATGTCAAGCAGTCGTTTTTGTCTGCGGTAATTGGCATCCGCTACATTGAATTGGCCTAAACCGTACGTCTCGCCTTGATTCAAACTACTGTTCGAGCCCACGATATAAGGCCCACTGGTGACTAAGGACTTGACGTTAGTCTGAGTGCCCAATACACTCATGATCTGCAT